>Ga0214199_1000082_pt1 | contig 23042 bp, 19 predicted proteins | sample TroBogEpilimnion_24_FD_153037 | JGI IMG/M metagenome (GOLD analysis project Ga0214199, IMG submission 153037) | Freshwater microbial communities from Trout Bog Lake, WI - 04OCT2008 epilimnion | ecosystem: Environmental > Aquatic > Freshwater > Lake > Epilimnion/Euphotic zone | place: Trout Bog...
CTGCGTCTGTGCCGGTTCTATACAACTTGTATAACCCTTGTATACGGGTGTTCATAAAAGGAACAAGTTGAGATAATACTTGAAGCGAACGTGATGCACCTTGAGATGTGAAGTCTAATAAATCTCTAGACTCATACGCAGCTTCTAAAGGAGATTTGCCATCTTTAATAAGCTTGTCATACAAAGCCATTCTATTGACGTTTTCAAGGCGATCGCCTAATGCTTGATAGGATTTAAATGCTTTAACTAACCCATTTGTCATCTTCTCTTGAGTATTGAGAATAGTATTACCCGGAATTCCCTCAGCAATTAATCGTTTAATTAAGTCTGCTGACTTACCATCATGTGAGCTACCCAATTGGAATACCGCTCCAGCAGCAAGCGCATCTGCATAAGCGTCACTAGCCTTATTAGTTAACTCCCATCCCTTTTTAAATGTATTAATAGCGTTAGGATCTGTATCACTTACTGCAATGGTAGTCATTGTATCTTTAACTAAGTTTCTTATTTTGTACCCTGGGCTTAAGGTAACGCCATAACGTAACCAAGCAGATGGCTTAGTCATTGCCTTAAATAATGCAGATTGTTTTCCAACATAATTAATCTGTGCAATATTGTCGATTAAGTGTTGATCAGCTACTTTATAATATGCTGGTACGCCATTTTCCATAACCTTTACAACATCTGCATTGCTCTTTTGGAATGCCTTTACCGGAGTTGCCACACCTAGCTTCACGGCATCTTGAAGAGTGGTTACGGCGGCATCATTTTTTAATGAAGCAGAGATGATATGCGACCAATTGCGCAACATATTATCCATTAAGTCATTAACCTTCTTTTCACCACCCTTTAGAGCATGGCTAAACTTTTGTCCGGTTAACTTTGATGCAATACGAGCTCCTTCTACATCGCCATTTTCCATCTCTTTGTAGAATGGAATATAGAAAGCATCATTTTTAAATCGTATATATGCTTCATCATCAATTAAACCTAAATTCTTGGCTACATTTAGCACAGAAACGTTTAACTCTTGTTGTTCTTTCCTAGCCTGTTCATAGAGTTTAGCTCTTGGCACACCATTTAAATCACCTTTAATAAACTCATTTCTATTGTTTACTAAATCATCTTTAAATGAACGTTTGTCTTTAGGCAAATTGGCGTCTCTATTTAATGCAACCCATACTTGGAATCGTTCAACTTCATTCCCCAATGGGGCATATATCTCTTTCAATCCCTTAGTGCCTTTCTTGTATCCAAGAGTACCGCCTCGCACCTCAAGATGGCCGTAATCTAATATCACTTGCATCTGGGTATCTACAGTCTTGGATAACTTTGCTTTCATATATCCATTTTTACTTACATTGGCTATATCAACAAAAGCATCTGCCACCATGTATTTAAATCTGTCTCTAGCTCTACCAGCTAAATCTTTGATTGTTTCTACATAAGTTTTAGGCTCTTGCTTGCCAAATGTTTCTTCTGCCAACTTAGCAACTTTTGGATCAACACCGTCAAGAGATATCTCATAATTAATGTCCGTAATTGGTGTTTTTTCAAATAAAGTCTGTTGTTCTCCGGCAACACCTTTACTTGCGGGCGCCTTGCCATATACATAGCCCTTAGCCTCTATTTTGCCAGCAACAGATTTAATATCTTCTTTTAGAATTGATTCAGATGTTCTAATTAAGCTATCTAATGCTGTGTCGTAATCTTTATTAATCCCTAATAATTTTCTAACTATATCCGCTAACTTATTAAAAATTGTTTTTTCGCCGATTTTGATTTCACTAAAGTATTCCTGCGTATCTTTATCAGTCAACCCCCAAGAAACTATTTCATCTGTGTTCTCTAATGGATTTATTTCTCCGCTATGAATTCTTTTTAAAAATGGCGTTAAGTTACCCGCTCTTGCTCTCTTATTAAAATCTCTAACAATTATATTTCTTAAGTCATTCAACTCAATAGCTAATTTGTCATTTTGATTAATCCTGCTTAATTGACCTTTTGTCGCAACGTGCAATAGCTCATGAAGAATTGTTTTGTAATTCATGCCAGATGGGAATCCATCTTGATTTACTTTAACTGCTGCACCATTTAAGGTTACATTAAAATAAGTCTCTCCACCATCTGCGGCAATCTTTGATACCATCAAACCGCGAGCGTTTTTCAAAATTTTATTTCTATTATTTCCACCCTGTATATCAAAAGTAAGCTTGATGCCTCTTTGATCCATTTCAATGATGCGTTTATTCACCATATTTGCAATAGCCTTTGCAAATGGATTTGGTGCATTATCTACAATCCACTTAGAAACTTGTGTCATGGATTTGCCGCTTAATTGTTTTTCTAAGTCCTGCTCTTCTTTTTTAATATCTGATGTACCTTTGTTTTGCTCATAAAGATATTCAGACTTATCTCCAAACTTTACATTCTTGGCCAACAGGAAATTACCTACTTGGATAACTTCATCTGCTGACTTAACAGGGTTTGTTGATTTACGATCATAAAAATAAGAATGGCGCAAGGGATCTAAACTTACTTGAGTCCATGCTGGATTCTTTAATAAATCTTTGATGTCCTGATAATCTTTTTCCGGAGTAGATTGTATCCACTCACCTTCAACTGTTTGCTGTGGAGCTTTATATTCCTCGCCAGTAGCAACCTTTAAAGATCCTGCTTCTCTTCTAATAGCAAATTTTACATTCTTGACTCGTGCCGTACTTGAGTAACCTATGTTTGATCCAAGAGTTTTATCGGTTCCGCCTTCATGAATAGACACTACACTGCCACCTTTTTGCAAGGCATTAATATCCATCCGGAGACCCACTCTTGTCCCATTTTGTAAAGGAGGATTAATTTTATCTACTTGATTAGTCTTTAAGACTTCTTTCATTTTGCTCAATGAAGCTGGTGGACGTGGCTCACTCACTTCTGAAATAGGCATGTATTTATTTACATACTTTTCATATTGCTCTCTAGACATTCTGCCAGCTTGACGTTCTCTAGCAGCAGCCACTACCTGCGGATGTCTACCCTTAGGAACAGTTAATCCTTGCTCAGATAATTTTGGCAACTCTTCCTGTGTTTTTTCTGCGCGAGGTTTTTCTTTTACCTCTTCGTAATCACCAAACAAGTCTCCTTGAGCAGCGCCTTCTCTTTGTTGCAATATTTGGAATAGGTCGGATTCTGTTTTCTCTTGGAAGCTTTCTTGAAACAACTGATGCAATGGTCTTCTTGCTAATTCACCAAACATATCTGGCTCTTTGGTAGCCTCATCAAAAGCGCCATCAAATAATTTATTAAGTTTTTCTCCCATCCTTTTAGCAGAGCGCGTATTTTCTGCAAACATATTTAATATTTCTTTAGATAACGGGTTACTTGTCATGTCTGACTGTTTCACCATATCTTCTAATTTAATATTGCTTCTTCTTGCATTAATTGCCATTTCTACTGCTTCAGTTACATAAGGTCGAACATCATACTCGCCTAATCCGTCCAAATGAATAGCACTAGGAGCAGCTATATTTAATGCTCGAACAATATTTTTAACTTCATCATCGCCTGAATTAAATGCTAATTCTGTAAGGCTATCATTTTGATAAGCAGCTTGGAATATTGCAACTTTTAATCTTGCAAGCGCTTTTGGACTTGGCCCACCATCTTTTCTAATTAATGCTCCCTGTTCTACCATTGGCATTTTACGAATGAAACCTATTGCCGTTGCATCAGACACATCTCCATTATCATCAAATGCAAGCTCATTTAAATCAACCCTTCTAATATCATTTTTTGCTTCCTCAATGACATTTAGAGTTAGTCCAGCGCCAACGTTACTAACATCTCCTATGTGTTTAGTAACCATATCTTGCGGCATAATACGAACAAGCATTGGATTCTTCATGTTTTTAATAACGGATTTTTTTATGCCATGCATATCGTCATGCAATAAATCTGTTACATAATCATCAAATTTTCCACGCGCATACCCAGCTTGTATTCCGGCTGTACGGCCATTCGTGATTGATCTTAATCCCTTGTAGTCATCTGATGTGTAATTGGGGTTCTTTTCACCATTAACATTATGAGATGCTTGCACTTGATTGGCATCAATTACCGCATATTGAACTGGTATTTTTATATCATCAGACCCAATAATTGTGCCTTTTCTGCCCAGTTGTTCTTTTGGTATTTCTGCATCTCCCGTAACAACAGGAGCTCCTTCATTAAATGAGTTGGAATAACTTATCTTAAGATACTCCGGTGCATTAGCAATTTTATTCATTTGCCTAATGGATGTATCTGAGGTTCTATCTCTATTCTGAATGTTTTTCCATAGCTCACTTTCAGGAATCTTTTGCTCTGCAAGCAAGTCTTTAGGCGCTTCTACTGGTGCTTCCGTAGGAGTTGCAGCAATAGGCGCAACAGCGGGCTCTTGTGTAAACTCTGGTCTTTTTAAATATTCAGCAATATTATTTTTAACTGTAGGGCTAGTAGTTTTCTTTTGTAACTCTAGCAATTTAGCTTTTACAATTGGCGCTTGTTCAGGGTTTCTAATATCCACGCCCATAATGCCTTGCACAGTAATAGGCTTTCCTTTTACGCCCCACGACTTTAATAACTCAGGGGTTAAACTATTATTTAATAAGTCTTGTTTTTCTTCTGCTAATCGCTTAACAACACCCATCTTGCGATCTTCTAGAGTGACCGCATTAATATCTTGTCCCGCCTGACCTTCTGGACCAACATAAATAGGAGCACCACTTACAGCACCTTGCTTTGCTGCTCTTCTTGCTTCTCTTGCTTGTTTATTTTCTTCTTGCTGTCTTTTTTCTAATTCTTCTTTATATTTAAAGTCATCTAAATTAGCTGATGCAAATCCCGTAGAATCTACGTAGAATACTTTTGGCTCTTCCTGCCCTTGATCATTCTGAACGGGAATTGTTATTTCTTGTAATTCTTTTGATTTGGCCGCCTCTTGCTGCGCCTTGAGAATAGTATTTCTAGCTGCAGCCTTATCGTTTACTCTACCTAGAATTCCCAGTGGTCCCAATAAAGCCACATCAAATGCAGTCTCACCATACTCCCGCATTGCATCTTTGCTAAATAAATCTTGCCCAGATTGAGCTCTACCTAATAACTGTTGAGTTACCTCAGTAGGGATTTCCAATGCAGATGCTTTAGCCGTTCCCTTTACAACAGTTCCTAAATCTAAATTTTTAAGACTTGGTAAAAAAGTTTCGCTTGCAAGTTTCTTATTAACAGCTTCTTCAGCTTCTTTGGTTAATCCACGAGACAACAATTTTTCAACGCTTGGGCCAAATATCTTCCCAATCATTTTCCCGCCGAAAGGAATAAATGCTTCTGCAACATCTAAGCCAGCCATCGGAACGGCATAGGCAGCAGCTTTACCACCACTCACATCAATCTCCTGACCTTTTTCCTTTTGCACTTCCGCTTGTTGCTTTATGTTTCCACCATATTGCTGTAGGAAGAATGGTAAGAAAGCACCTGCTATAGCTCCTGCTGGGCCCGCTACAGATCCGGCAGCTGCACCACCTAAACCAATAGCAAGGTTTGGAGCTTGTTCTGTTATTGCGCCGGGTATCTCTCCTAAGCCAGTACCAATAGCAGAAAGTAATCCTTTATCTTTGTAGGCTTGTTCTACCTTAGATAATCTAGACTCTTGCTCTCCGTATTTTTGACGCAATGCTTCTTCACGTTCAATACCAGCTTTAGCCGCTTCCGTAGGGTTTAATATGCCAGCCCCAGCAGTTTGAAAATCTCCTGCTGTAGCTTCAAGACTTCGACCTAATGTATCGAGTAGTGTTTGCTTTTTTGGCGCTTGATTTAAAAATTGAATAATTTGTTTATCATCTGCGCCATCTTTTCTAGCAGATTCAATATCAAAATTCTTTTTCTGTGCTAAAAAGTCAGCAATCTGTGTTGGCGATGCGCCATCAGCCATAGCCTTGTCAACATCAAATATCATATGCTAACCTTTATTTTTTAAGATATTTATTCAAATCTAAATTTTTATTTACTGGCGTTTCCGTTGTTTCAAATGGGTCGTAACCATCGTATGTTGTTTTATACATATCTCTATAACGCTTGTTACCTTTTAAAATTTCTTGTATTCTTGGTGCCGTTAATGCATTAATCTCTTCTGCTGACTTACCCATTAATGCCATTGGGTTTAATTTTAACTCTGAAAGAACTTGAGCTTGTGCATTTTTTTCCATATTACCAAGAACCTGCATATTAAATTGACGTTTTCTGTCTGCCCTTGCTTCATCGGTATTTTGATCTTGAATATTATGTCCTCTAGTCAATTCTGCTAATGCATTTCTCTTTTCTTCTTCAGTTGCAGTATGACTTCTTATCACTTCATTTAATTGGTCTTTTCTTATTTGTGCATTTTGTGCCAATTGTGCTTGATGATATGCGTCTGTAGCGTGAGCTCTTTCCAATCCTAGCATGCCAGTTAATGTAGAGTTTTGTTCCGAGATTTGATTTCTCTTGGCCGCCATCTGTGCAGCAATACCTTGTTGTGCTCCTTGCCCGATATTTGTAGCAGCGTAAGGAGATGTGCCACCCATCATACCAAGACCAGCGCTTAATAATGACATCCATTTATCTTGCTGAGCACTTTCACCTTGTTTAGACATTCTGTCCATCAACATCTGCTGAATCATATCTCTAGATGATTTTCCGCCACTATCTTGATTCTCTTGTGGTTGATTTTCTGGTGCGCTAGATAAAGGCTGTGATGCAGCATCTGATGAATAAGGGACATCATTTGTATAATCAGGAGTAGCAGTAGGCTGGCTTGTTGGTGCAACACTTGGCTTAACTTGTGATTGAGCAAATCGTCTTTCACCACTAGTATCATTCATAGCTTTATATTTAGCATAGTCAGCATCTGACATTCCTGTTTTTGGTATAGCTTGTGCAACAGTAGGTTGATTTGCTAATTTATTTTGAGTTACTAAATTAGGGAATCTTTGAATTAATTTTTGTTTTTCTTCTAATAAATTTTTATCATTAGGATACTTTTGAATTTCAGTATTTAACAAATTGTAATAATTAATATCAGCAATACCGCCTGTATTAGGCATCCCAATATATGTATTCACATCATCTAATCCATTGGCAATACCCATTCCTTTTAGACCAGTTGATGGAGCTCTATACTCTGGTGTAAAATTAGACCCTTTGCTTGCTGCCGCTTGTGGGGCTCTTACTCCCCTTATTATTTCTTGTAGAGTTGGTCTATTTTGTAAATTAGCATTGATCTCAGATTTTGTAATTTCTGGAGCTGGATTTCTATTAAACTCATTTAATGCACCACCATACGGATCTTCATATAATGTGTTAGGAATATTTGTTATTTTTGGTGTTTTTGTAGATTTTTTAATACCTTTTTCTTCTACATTTCTTTTTGCATTTAAAGAATCCTCTTGATTAATTGCAGGAACATCTTCAGAGCTAAATCCTTGTCTTAAATCTTCAACGCCTAACCCACCAACTTGAAAATGTTTAATACTTCCACCTTCAGCTTTTCCTTGAACATTCTGCTGATAAATAGAAGTTAGTTTTTGTCCATATTTAGGATCTGTTGCGTAGCCTGTTTTATGTTGCGCTTGAATAGCTTCCATCGGAGTTTCTGCTGCTAACACATTCTCATAACGAGGATTTGTTGATAAGAACTTAATATAGTCTTTAATAGATTCTTCTGGTGTAGCATAGCCACGGAAAGAATCAGTAACAGTAACCATTCCTTTGCCCGGAACATATTCTTGCGTTACTTGTTTTTGTCCAGCGCCCTTAATTCCAAAGAAATTATTATCAGGAGCATGTTTACCATATCCTGTTTCAATCGCTGATTGAGCCGCACCTAAATGAGCAATAGCATCTGGATTCTTTACACCCATCTTATGCGCTACTTCTCTAATGTTGTTTTGCATAAAATTGTAAAAATCTTTTTCTCCTTTTGGAACACTTAAATGCTCTGTTTTTTTCTCTTGCTGAGGAGCCTTAGATACCGCCATAATATAACTAGGCATTGTAAATTCATCCATTGGATTACCAATCATATCCTCTTCTTCCGGCACTTCCACTGGTATGATATCGCTCTCACCACCTTCAGCAAATGCAACAATACCTCCCGGCGCATATGCAGGCGTAGGTGTAGTTCCTAATTGTCTTTCTTTAAGAATGGCATTGCCAGTAGTTTTAATTGTTTGACTTGGAGTAATTTTCAACTCTTCTGCTAATGCCGCATCTGGCATTTTATAAAGTTGATTCTCTACAGAGCCACCAACATCAAACTTTTTTACTTTGGCTATGCCTCCTCCTGCCATCGTAGCTAACTTATATCCAGCTATACCCGCTGTACCTATACCAGCTGCCTGCGATGTAAGGCTAGGAGGGGCTTGGTACATTGTTTGCGTTTGCGTTGTTGGGGTAGAGCGCACCAAGTTCATAATATTCGTAGCTTGAGTCGTGCCGTAATTCTGCTGATTACCGTAGTTCTGCAATGCTTGATTAATAACATTCTGTTGGTTCTGTTGCTCTTGTGAACCCATCTGATTCTGAGTGCCAAGAATACCTTGTTGCGCAGCAAGTTGTTGTGTGCCTAATTGACCCAACTGACCAGCACCTTGAATGCCAGCTTGAGCTCCTTGAAGTCCTAATTGTGCGCCAGTATTCATCTGACTCTGCGCATTATTAAATGCAGTATTGTACCCTTGACCAATAGCCGTGTTCATTGCAGTATTTTTATTGCGCTCATTCTCTGCCGCCATAATAGCATCTCTACCACCACCAAACGCACCAGATTGTGTAGCCTGTCCAGCTTGTTGGGTTCCGGTAATGCCATATTGTCTTTGGATTTCTGCTAGTTGTGGATCTAAAGAAGCCTGTAAATATGGGTTCATATAGGCTTGTACCGCATTAGGGTCAGTAGCCATATTCTGAAAGTTTTGACCAGCACCTAAAGCACTAGCCGTGCCGTAACCAGCCATTTGAGTAGCTTGACCAAATTGCCCTGGAGTTTGTAAATTAGCGGCACCTTGATACGATTGTTGTTGTAAATCACTTGGCCCAGCAACGCCTAAACCTGCTACTTGTAATTGTTGATTATATTGATCTTGACTAATAGGCGAACCTGTGAATTGACCTTGTGCATTAGTTTGACCACCGAAAGGAGTAAAACCACGAGAACTTAAAATGTTTCCATTTGCATCAATATTAAATGCGTTTTGCATTTGAGAGCCAATTAAAGCTGATGCAGTAGGTTGCGCCCAATCCGCAATAGGATTATTAGTTATTGTCTGTTGTGATGGTTGTGCCGCTTGTTGAGGAGCACTGCCACCTTCCAATGTTTGTGGAGCACTCTTAAATAAACTCTTTTTAAATGCTCGATCTGGAAGCATTCCATCTATATATCTCATAACTTACACTCCATCACTGTGGCTTTTTTCTTTAATCCGACCTTTTCATATAATCGGATGGCTGCGTCTCTAGTATAAATTTGCATTCTGGTAGCACCTAAGCTACGCACAATTCTACATACTTGATTGAAAATATCTTGGTTTACGACACCCTTACCGCCCAATGTAGTCAAGGTGGCAGTTCTGTCATTTACACCGTTATAAAGCGCTACGGTAGCCACACCGTGAATCTGTTGCAAATCATCCACTGCAACTAGCAAAATCCATGATCCTGTGGTAAGAAATACTTTTACTTGATCGATGTTATAGTCATCTGTATATTGTAATGCACGTTCTATGTATGGAGCAACTCCTGACCAAATTTGTGCAATATACTCAACACCTACTGTTTGGACTTTCATATTACATACCTATTTGATTTAGATTCGTTTTCACGACCCGGAATTACTTGTAAGTTAGTTGGCACATGAAGCCCAGACACTAATTCGCCTTGTAATGGGATAATATGGTCAACATGCCAATCAAAACCAAACAATTTTTTCCTCAAAGTCGCTAATTCATATGCCTGTTCAATCATCCATTTATCATCTGAAGTAAGCCATTTTGGTGTTCTTTGTAATTTAGCCGCACGTCTTTTTGCAGTATCATTGTTAACTTTACCGGCTTTTTCTATTTTGTATTTTGATGCATACTCTTTCATTTTTTGTTTATATACTGGATTATCTTTTAACTTTATATATGCTTTTTTTCTTTCGAATAATCTTGCATTTTGTGTTTTATTATAATAACTTCTTCTTTTTTCATTTAGTATATCTTTTTGTTCCTGTGTTTTATTGGCCCATCTTCTTGCATTGCCACCACCAAGTGTGGATAATTTTTTTACTTTTAATTTTACACACTCTGAACAAGCCCTATCCTTTGTGTATCTATAAGTTATATGCCCGTGTTTACATGGAATTCCAGTGTAATATTTACTATTACCTTGTTCTCTAGCTTTGTTTAAACTTAATAAATTCATGCAATAAGCTCTTTTTCAGCATGAGAATTTTTTGCAAATTTACCTTTGCCAACTGTTTTTTTCCTAGCGCTTTGCACTCTATCCATCATTTTATATAGTTCTCTAGCGCCAGCCTCTGTTGAACCTTGCCCTATTTCTGAAACTATTCGACTTGGGATAACAAATTCCCCGTCCGCAAGTCTAGCGGGTTGTTTATTTCCAATTTGTGCAGGTATATCATCTGAAATTCCTGTTCCGGGCCCCTTTAAAAGTTGACCACCATCCGAGTAAGAACCTAAGTTACCACCTTTTGCATAACCCATAATTCCGCCTTGTGCAGCTTGTACCGGAACCTGACTGGTAGCATCTATCCCTTGTACATCACCACCTTGCAATTTATTTAAAGCAAACTGTGCATTATAGTCTCCTTGTTGAGCAAGCATACTTACCTGTTTTATCCCTGTTGGAGTAGAGGCAATAGACATATATTGTTTAACAGCTGGTAAATTAAGCGTTGTATTCTTTTGTGTGCCTTGCGTAGGGGATGTCGGTGTCATTCCACCCGCAGCAAACTTCATAGCACCTGTGTAAGGATCAGTTACCGCATCGGTAGGCTCTATTACATCTGTTCCTGTTGGGGTATTGGTGGCATTTTGGTAAGTATTCATACCAGTTAAACCACCTAGCCCAGATTGCGGAAACATTTGATTTCCACCAATAGCGTTTTCTCTAGACATCTGCTCTACAGTACCACCATCTGCATACCCTATTGGTCTTTGAGCTATTGGGCCTGTATTGATTCCCGCAATTCCATTATAGTTAGGAGCAAAAGAGGGTTGATACATTGCATTAGGGTCTTCATTAAAATGAAACTGAAGTCCTTTTGGAACATTTGGAGAAGTAGATTGTGGCAACCCAATATTAGGAGGGGATAGTAAGGCATTTGCACCGAGTGTACCAGCGCCGATTACTTGAGATTTTTCTAATGGGGATAAACTACTCCACATACCTTTTCCACTACCTGCTTGATTCCACGCAGCTGAAGGGTTACTTCCTGTAGGAGCCGTTTGACTGTAAGCACTATTTTGTCCTAAATTTGAAACTGCTTGGTCGCCTGTTTGTCCTGCTATGCCAGAATTAGCTTGTAAAGCATCTTGAGGGGTCATTCCAACTTGATCAACTAAATTAGACGCGCTTACTTGCGGCACTGCCTGTGGAATTCCCTGCGATAATCCTGCTGCATTTTCTGCTTGGCTAAACTCTATTGGCGCACCAGCCGTTCCTACGGAGCTTCCTGTTCCAGCTGCATTAGCCGCAGCATCTGCTCCACCAAAATATCCACCAAGTCCACCACCAATACCACCCATCAACGCAGCTTTACCAACATCTTGACCAGTAGCTGCTGCTGTAGCACCGCTTAATCCAGCTCCAGTTAAACCAGTAGCAAGGGCGGCTCCACCAGCAGTAGCCATCATTCCCTCACCAAATATTACTGGCGCTAATTCAGGCGCAGCAACACCAGCAGCAATCATTAAGCCTGTATCTAAAAGTTGATTTCCTGAGCCACCAGCCATAATATCTCCTTACAATTATCTTGATTTTACCACTTAAACTGTTGTCCCACTAGCGTTTTTCCATACAGTGCCGTTATACCAAATAGGAATACCTAGGGTAGTGTCAAAGTATTGTTGCCCTACTTGTACCTGTAATGTCGGTCTATTCGCCGTGGTTCCACTAGCAGGCTTTATTAAACCACCCACTGCATTATCTACTTGGTTAAAATATAACCCTAGAATACGCTCAAACTCATCCATAAACAACTTATTGTATTCAAGCGGAGCAGCAGGTAGCCGAGGATTTTTTGTTGGGATAAGCGCCATCACCTTTTCCCGTCTGGTTTAATATCTAGTCTTGGAACACCTAATTGCCATTGAACACCTACATCCGATGAGGACACTACTAATGACATTTGACGACCACGAATTCTACAATACGCATATTGCGTAAACTGTTGCACTTCATAGGTACTTTGACCTACATAATTCTGTCCGCTAGTTACTACCGGCAAATCTGAGCTACCATATGAAGAGCCAGGGTTTTGTCTTGGCAACACTGTAAATGTGACTTTTGGATTGTTAACTGTAGAGCCATTGAAACTAATATCCGGTATCATGCGCCATACAAAGCCGAAATTATGCCCGTCCCCAATGTCAAAATCGGATGACTGAATATAAGAATCAAGTGCTACTGGTGGGTTTGCTGTGCCATTATCAACAGCGCTCTCGTGATAAATAATACCTGATTGAACTACGCCAATATCAGTCACGGTTACACCAGAATTATGCACCGATGCTACTGTACCATAAGCACCTCTTGAGCATCCCAGTAAAGATGTTTGGGTTGAGCTTGTATAAATGATCCGTTCTGCTTCAATTTCTGCTACCCCAGATGAAGGGAAATTACCTTTGTTTGCAATATATATTGTCGTATCTGTCAACCCAACTGCTTGTGTAAGCGTTGTTACTGGAGCGTATCCTACTGCCGTTGGATATCCTCTAAGTGGTGTGTCAGACCAAGCAGTTCTAGTTAAATTACCATAATACCAAGTTTGCTCTAAATGGTTGTAGATAACATACTTATCAATAACAAGTGAATTAGCAGAACAGTAATACCACCACACCTCATTAAAACCCTCATTTACCCCAGCAAAGAACTGATAAGACTGAGATTGATTTATGTCTTGATATACATATTCTCTAACGGTACATGGTAGGGTTTGCACTTGTCCAGAATACATGAAGAACTTATCTTTACCCATCCAGTAAGTAACGTTGTTAACCGCTACTGCAACGTTAGGACCCATAATAGAAATATTGTCGCCAAGAATATTAAAGCCCCATACATACGGCGCACCTAGGTATTGCATAGAATATATTGCAACATCAGTAAATACTACGATTTCTTGACGGGTTTGCACCGCAGTAATAATCTGTGAACCACGACTTAATCTATAATTACCAGCTTGATTTGTAATTTGCGGATACCATACAGTAAGATTATTTTGGTCAGACCAACTAATTAACATTGGATCTTGAATACCGTTGCCTAGTGTATCTGTACCAAATGCAATAACAAAACGACTAGCATCGGACACCATAACAAAATTACAAATAGTAGGGCATGCAGCCGTACCAGCATCTGTTCTCCAATACGCAATAGTATTTTGAGTGTTTGTGTTAGTTGGGGATAAAACTTGCCCCACGTTATAGATGTTGGGGTTTGTATCTACAACCCAGTAATAGATAGGTCCACCACGAGGATTAAATACTAAATTCTGTCCGTAGTTTGCTTGACTCCATAAACGTAATTGAGACCCAATACCTAACCCAGCAGGAGCGGGACTTCCCCATCCTGTACTAGAGTATCCGGTGTTAACTCCACCCCATCCGCCAGCACCCCACCCAGCATTTTGTGTATATGTCGCGCTACCCGATGTAATTTGATATGTTGCAATTGTAGAACCGCCACCATTTCCAGTATCGCTTGAATTGGCTATAACTGAAACTGTAATTGAATATTGGGATGAAGAAATGTAGGTAACTTGATACCCTTGAGCTTGATTTAAAATCGCCGCAGTTACATTACCACCTAGCGTAACGGCCCCCGTAAAGGACACAAAGTCACCAGACTGCGCATTATGTCCACTTTGAGTAACAATAAGAACAGAAGAGCCATTGGTCGCAGCAAAAGTAGCAGCACCAGCAGATGACACCGCGCGAATGGGAGTAATATCATAAATAACACCACCAGTACCTTGCTGAATATAAATCTTTTGATTAGTGCCAATGCCTAAGTAGTTATACCCATTTAGCCCAATCCAGTTTTTTAATGAGCGAGCTACACCAACATAAGAATTACCTGTGCTTACTTGACCGCCATCTAATGTCCATCCACCAATTTTTTCTACTTGTCCAGAACGAAACCTAATTTTATCGCCCGCATACCATCCACCTTCGTTAGCAAGAGTTGTGCCTTCTCTATTTACTCCGGGGCGCATGACAAGTTTTTGTAACATTTAAGCCACCATTTTAAGTGCGTTAATCTCTACTAGTTCAGCCCTATTAATCCAACCATGTTCATATGTTGGATTAGCTAAACTTTTATAGTACTTTTCTTTAGTATCTGTAAAACGCTCAATTAATTGTTTAATAGGCATCGACTTTAAAGTGGACATGCTTATAGGGCCTAATACACCATCAATTTTCTCACCTATACATTCTTGTAGTAATTTTATTGCCCTACCCGGACCAGCATTAATAGCAAAGTCAAACATCATATAATCAACACCAGCAGGCAAATCATCGCCACGCACAGCGTCCCAATATTTTCTTTTATATAGCGGTGAAATCTTTTCTGGAGTTAACGCTCTCATATCATTCCAAGTAACAGGGTGTCCAACATAAGTTTCCCATGCCGCCTGTGTCACGCCGAGATTTGTGCAGCCTGCCCTACCATCTGGTAGTTTATTCCCAGCATCATGCGGGTCAGATTGAAACCCAGCTTCAGATTTAAGCACGGATGCTAGAGCTTGTTCAAAGTTGTTTATCATCTTTTTCGCCGATTTTAATGCCAGTAATAAGTCCAATAAACCCACCAACAATAGTTTGGAATGCCGGCGTAATTGCTTCAAATATTTTAGTATTATCTACGCTTGCTACAAATAGCCCAGTTAACAAAACAAACACCATACTTAACAATATGATAGCGAGTGTCACCGTTGCAATTAAAGTTATGTAATTAGATATAGTTTCTTTGTTCATAATGGTTTTGAGTTATATAACATGTGATCTTTATCTTGAGAGCTACGACTTGAGCCAAACCAAAAAGATACAATAGCCACCCAAGCGCTTCCAAGCGAGCCCAACATAATCATCAATTCATCAGACTTTTGAGCATATCCCATCATTAACGCATAGAGAATACCAAAAAACCCAATAGTAATACCATATGATAAAACTGCTGGTACATGCGATTTAGTGGTGGACTGCATATCACGGGCAGACCTTCTATCATCTGTAGCTAACTTTTCAAAGTTTAATCCTAGTTCTTGTGTTTGTTTTTGAAACTCAATCTCGGCAATCTTAAGCTGTGCTATTTGGTCGGAAGTCATTTTGCCACTATCAATGGTATTCTGCACATCTTTTTCGTCAACGCCTAATACTTTAGATATAGCGGATACGGCTAAGCCTGCTAATGGCCCACCAAGTGCTGTTGCTATTGTAGGTGCTACTTGTTCTAACCAAGACATATTTATTCCTTATGCTGTTCTGTTCCACATATAAACAACTATGTAGGGTTGTAAGTTTGCATTTGTTGCACTAACACCTGTTGATGTATTTGTTGTTGCTACTGTAATGCCTGTAACTGCTGATGAAGTATTTACATCTACTACTGAACTACACCCATACCAACCAACATATGGACCAGGATTATTCGCGCTTACTGGAGTATGTAAACCTGCATGGGAATGCCCAGGGTCTGTAACTGTTGATGTTGCACTATGTGTGTGGTTTACTACAACAGCATCAGCACTACCACCTGTCGCTCCTGCAATAAATGAACTACCATCCTGACCTATCATTACACGCCCTGCACCAAATGATACCCATGTACCAAAACCAAACAATGTATTAGGGTTTGTGCTTACCGTAGAAGTATAAATAGAACCAACAGGATATAAAGTTTGAATAGCAGTTTGCACAAATGCTGTAGTTGCAATTGCAGTTGTATTATCACCTACTGCTTTAGTAGTTGAGTTTGTTGCGTTTGTTGCGTTTGTAACATTTGTTTGTGAAGCGTAGAAGTTTGTTCCGTCGCCATAAACTGAAACTGTTTGACCACTAGGAATAACAATACCAGAGCCAGTAGCATATTTAATCTGGATACTTTGCCCACCGGTTGTAGAGTTATTAATAATGTAGATTTTACTTGCTGATGCGGGGGCAATAATATTTCTAGTAGCCGTTAAACTTCCGGAGCTTGTCACTACCAATACAGCACTTCTTGCTTGGTCTACTGAGCCATTATTTGCAGTTAATGTGATATCGGCATCGGTTGGAAAGTTGACTACTGGGTATGTGCCACCAATATAAGGCCCGCCGGATACACCAGCAATGGCTTGTTCTAATATTGATCCTAGTGTGCCGTTAGCTGTGTTTCCCCAGTTACCTGCTTGATCGCCGGCACCAATAAGTTCTGTTCGTAGATTTGTTGAGTAACTTGATGACATATTTATCCTTGACTATTATCTATTGGTGTCCAGCCGGTAGACTCTGTATTATTTACCGGGCTCCATGTGTTTGATGTTACGTTATTAACATTGTTCCAACTATTAGAATTAGCATTATTAACAGCGCCCCAAGAAGACGAATTAGCATTATTAACTCCACCCCAGTTGGTCACTTCTGTATTGTTTATTTTAATCCAGCCACGCTGAATTGAGTTATCTAATAATACCAAATTTTCAGCTATTTGACTACTAAACGAGGCAATAACTGTAATGCCGTCTGCTATATTAATGTTTTCAGCAATTAAAGCATTAGCAATGTAAGTCCTAGTCTGAGCGTCTGCCACACCAAAGTCTTCGGATACATTCGAGTACATGGTTTTAATAACTAAACTTGAATCGGCTGCGGTTAAGGCTTCCGTTAAACTAGATGCAAATGAGGCTAGAACTGAGGGTAAATCTGCAACGCTTGTAGATTCTGAAGCAATAGCAGAAAAACTTGCGACCACAGAAGGAGAATCAGCACCTTTAATGTTTTCTACAATCAAACCGGCAAATACTGCATTTATGCTAGCCGTATCTGTTACCCGTGTATTTTCGTTTATTTGGGCAAATAACCCCCCTGCCCTAACAAAAGGGGACGAAGATATTGGTTGTTTACCAAACATTACTCGCCGGTTTTTGGTTTTTGCTCGTCTATTTGTTTTTGCAAATTTTGTAGCAGTACAAAAGCGCCGGTCTTAGACGGCAATTCGCCAAGTACATTCATAATAAAAGTAATTTCGTCTTTGTTTAAGTTAAAGTTCATTAGTTGCCCCAAGGTATGCCATTAAAAATAGGTTTTGCTTTGCGAAGTTTAAACGCAGTTAATTCTGCGTCTGCTTGCTCTTCCGTTTGCCCGCCAACTAGGTTTTTAATCCATTCAATTACTTCTTTTTCAATCAATTGTTCATAAGGTATAAAATTTCCTGATGGCAAAGGCAAAGCAGTATGGCCATTAATTTCAAATGAATCTGTTCCATCGCTAACTAGAACAGCAAAATCTACTGCTCGAACAGTTCCATTTTCGTCAAATGTTAAGTTATAAGGTTTGTATATGTATAAATTCATATTAGTTAATCACTATAAAATTGACCCTTGTTTCTGCTGTTGGTACAGCACTTGGGTAAAGAGTAAATGAGCCTGCGGCTGCGACTGCTTGAACTGATTTCATGGTTGCATCGTTAGTTCCGACTGTACAAATAATAATACTGGATGTTGTTACTAAAGTATTGGTCACAACTAAAGAAGTTGCTGCTGCGGCAAAATTGACTGTTCCAGCATTTTTACTAATGGTTTGTGCGCCTGTTGTGCCTGTAGCAGTAACAGTTTTATTAAATTGCATATCACCAGCAAAATAATTAGCCGCTGTTCCACTCATGTATAAATTCCAGCGACCTGTTCCAGCAGCTTGACCGCCAAAGAATCCATACACATTAGTTATTAATGCAGTACCTTGAGTTACATTACCTGTTCCAAATGATGAATAAGAGGTAAATTTAGTTGTTGCAGAAGCATTAAATGATGGTGCTGAAGCAATATAACAATACCCATTTGAAATAGTTCCACCAGTAGCAGCAGCAGTTAATGATATTTGCGTTGCATTAGCATAAAAATTAGTTGGAGTTGTTGTTGAATTTAAAATCGCATTTGAATTTAAACCATAAATACCTGAAACAGTTGCGCCAGAAGCAATTGTAAATATTGGAGCTGTAGTAAAACCATATAAATTTGTACTTGCTGAAGTTCCAGTTAAAGTTGGGTTGACAGTTAAACCAGCAGCATTACCAGCATAAGTATTAGTTCCTCTAATATCAACATTTGATATTGCTGTTGATTGAGTTGCTAAAACAGAAAAATATCCATTTGTTAAAGTTGTTGTTCCTATTGCAACTTGACCAGCAAAATAATTAGCACCTGAACCACTAGCATATATATTGTAATTACTATTATTGGTTAAAGTTAATTGACCACTACTTGAAATTGAACTTGCGGTAAATGCACCACTACCAGTTAATGTTGCTACTGCTGTAGTATTAGCTACCCAATTCCATCCATTGCTAGATGAATTGACATTGAATATTCTATTTGTTCCATTAAAAGTATCATAATTATTATCGACTGAACTTGTAAAAGAACCACCTGAAGCTGAACTAACTATTGCAGTTCCGTTCCAATAAGTTTTTTGATTTTGTTTTAATACAATTGCTGAGTTATTACCACTTGTAGAAAAATCACACGCAGTAAAATCTAATCCTACATTACCTAATCCACTACCTGAATAAAAACAATCAATAGGAACTGTGCCGGTTGATTGAGGTCTTGAATAAATCCATACCGCACCTAAAGCACCAGTATTATTTGTTCTTTGAAGATTAATTACTGAATTAATAACTGCAATGTCATTACCTTGATCTGAGTAATCAAATTCAAATGTTTCTAAATATGCGCCATTTTTTGTAGAAGATGCACTACCACCAAAAGCAATTGCTGCTGGAGTTGCTAAAAAACTTGTTGCACCAATTAATTCACTATTAACTTGATAATTAAATGAAAAACAAGTTAAATCGCCTTGTCCATTTTGTCGAGTTAATAAATAATTTGCAGATTGTCCTGTTCTACCAGCATTTCCAGACAATGATAAATTAGTACCGCCACTATTATCCATTACTTGCACAGACATAGCTGATGGGTAAACTGTTCGATAATTATTAAAACTTGTAATGGTTGTACTTGTTACAGTTTGAGTTTTATCTACAGTCCAAGATAAGCCACTTCCAGCAGTTATTTTTGTTCCAGCTGTGATTCCTGTACCACTAATACATTGACCAATAGCAATCGTACCTGATGCTATAGCAGTAACTGTTAATGTAGTTGCGCTAATGCTTCCTGTAAAAGTTGCAATAGTGGCAAAAGTTTTACCTACATTAACCCCTGAATAGGTGTATTGAGTTACATGAGTTTTGTCAAATCCAGTATCAAAAATTTGACCTGAATTAAAAGAAACTGGATCAGTTACTTCGGTATTAATTAATGATCTTGCTCTTGCTTGACCATAATTTCCACTTCCTGTTGTATCAGTAGTAGTAATTTGACCTTCGCCATAAAGCCGATTATTTAAATTGTAAAAAAAGTTTTTAGTTGTATTAAATACTCCAGCAGGTATATGCAATGGAATATTGGCATTAGAAACACCACCATCTGTATTTGCTTGAGTAATAGCCGCATCATTAGCAGTTGTATTTCCAGCAATACCACCAAAATCAACAATACTTGTAAAATCATTTAATTTTATATAAGCAGTTATTGCAGTTGAACCTGTTGATGGATTTGTATAACTAATATCTGTAGATGGTATTGTGCTTGATGCAGTCATGGCAGTTTTGCCATTACCTTTTACATACCCAGTTAATGTTGTTGCAGTTAATGTTGTAAATTTACCTGTTGACGCAGTAGTTGTACCTAAGTTAGGGATATAACTATTGCCTGATGCGTCTTGAAAAAGTGATTTACCGCTTGGGTAATCAATAAATATAGTTACTCCACCAGAAAATGTGACTGCTGCGCCTGCATTAGATGATGCTAAAATAGTAGTACGAGTTAGGGTAGGTCCAGTTGTGGAATAAGTTCCAATGCCTGTTTCCCAGTTTGTGCCGTCAGTAGCGCCGTAATAAGTAGTATTGGTATCGCCAACTCCAGCAAAAGATTGATAACCTGTAACAGCTCCAAGCATAGTAAAGCTAACAGTCGTATTTGCTGTTGCTGTTTCTTGTGCGCGATCTAGGAGTACTAAAGCCATGTTATCCTTAGCAATTAACTAGTTGCTGTAGTTGAGTAAGTAACCGTTAAAGAATCGCCGTTTGAAACTGTTTTATAACCACCAGTAAATGCACCAGCAGAATATAAGACACCAGTTGTTGTATCCTTAGTAGCAGAAGCAGATGCGCCGCCGTTAATAAAACAACCACCAACACTACCAGAAGAAGTAATTGCAAATGTTACTGTAGAACCTGTCTTAGTTGTTACGTTAGATGGCGATGTCCCAGATGATGTTGCAGCTGTCCAAGTAATTGATTGTCTATTGCCTGTGTATGTAGGAGCGTTAGCTAAACCAACTTCAACCCAACCAGCGTGTGTAACCATTGTATCGGCAGCAAGGAAAGTGCCAATTAAGTTAGCCGTACCTGTACCAGAACCCACACCAGTAGCAACAAACACAGTACCAATAGTATTTGCAGCTGCACCGATAGCTGTAAATGTTGTTGTACCGACAGAAGCAATTTGATATGTTGCACCAACTACAAAAGAACCAGCAGTTACTAATGTGCCTGTGTAACCAATAAGACCTAAATAGTTTGCACCGGAAGCTGTACCACCTGCTGTACCCGTAGCGCCAAAGTAAAAGTCAAATAAAGACTGTTTGCCAGCGGCAGTAACTAAATTAGGGGCATCATCTTCCCATTTAATATTACCTTTTTTATCACGACAAACAACATGGTAAATACCTTGAATGCCTAATGTTTCACCATGTTGCGCCCCACGATTAACAGATGCTGATGCATTGTCACCAAAATTTGATAATTCATCGCTCATAATGACTCCTAATTAAGAATGATAACGGCAGTCGTTGATGTAGCCGCTGGAAAAGTTATCGTAAAATTACTTGATGTCTTATCTGATCCAAAATCTAATACACATACTGCCGCGCCAGTTGTACCATTATAAATCAAAGCACCTCTAGCAGTAAAGCCAGAGCCACTCCAAGTTACATTTTGAAACGATACATACGCCGCGCCATTCGCACTTGCTGGCACGATGTTAGTTAAGGTTTTTCCCCCTGCTGTGTATCCCGCTCCAGTAACTTCACCGGAAGTAGTATAAGCAAGAGTTGTAGCGTCCAAATTAGCCAAAGATGTATAAAGTGCAATTTTATAGGTTCCACTTGTGAAGTTCTCCAAACCATTTAAAAGGTTTTGTTTAAATATAGTACATTGCCCTTGGCTTATCATATGACACCGCCTTTAGGAGCTGCGTTTAGCTTTAACAACCCATCTCGATAACTATCACCACGTTCTAATGCGTCACATAATCTACGCAATTCATTTAATGCTTCATCGTATTTAGCCTTGTACATCGTAGCAATCTCGGCTTCTGCCTTCATAAATATAGTTGCTTCTAGTAACGCGCCGTAAAGTAAGACTGGATCATAATTATCACCTAGCCAAGATTCACCAGCCGTAACGATAGATGCTGGATAATAAAAATAATGCATCTCTACGCCATAATTTTGATCTGGTGTTGGACCAAGGATATATGACAATGCATAGTTATTGCTTAATTGAGTACCAAATAAAGCATAGTATTTTGGAAGCCCAGTAGATGTTGGTCCGGGATATGCTTCACGGATATAACTTACATCTTTATTTAGGATATAACTATAGTTTCCAGAACCATCAATAACCGCAATTGAATATGCAGACAACCAATCCGTTGGCAAAGACAGATATGGGTTATTTGCAGTTAAACTACCAGTAACATTTTTACGTAAAGCCGGTATGTTAATTGCGTTATAAATCCGTGTTTCTGCTTGCGTAATAAAGGTATTAACTTGGGTGTTGCTTAGCGTAGTTACAGTTGTTACACCATCCGTACCAGTAAAGGTAGTGTTTGGAAATTCATTTTCCGTGTAAGTTTTGACGGTGTTAAATAACTGTGTATAGTTCACGCTAATGGGCCTCTAGAAGTAAATCCTTTAACCGCGCATCCCTTGCCTCGTTGAGCAACGCCATCTGTTTTCATATCAGAATAGTCAAATGCACCGCCACCTAAATCTTTAGTGTTTAAGTCGGTTCCTTTAGGAGTATGTGGCTTAGCATATTTACTTGCATCACCAACTTCTTTACCCATTAATTTTTCAGAAAATTTAGCCATGATTACTTCCCAAATTGATTTTTAAGTTTAGCCATATTGCGGCCCATAGACTTTAAGTCATCGTTAGTCTTACCGCCGGCAGCCATCTTCTTAACTTTACCGCCTTTTTTTAGCTTGGACAAGTCAGTACCTTTACCACCCTTGTGCTCTTGCTTATCGTGCATTTTAAAAGCCTTCTTAACGATTGCCTTATCTTGCTTGATATCTTCTTTCATGTTTTCCATCTTTGCCATATTACTACTCCTAAGTTGTTAGTACAGTTACTGTACCTATTGTAATAGCTAAATTTAAATCGTTGGGGGTAAAAGCATCTGCAAAACCCCGTGCCCCGCCCACA
>Ga0214199_1000088_pt1 | contig 22460 bp, 29 predicted proteins | sample TroBogEpilimnion_24_FD_153037 | JGI IMG/M metagenome (GOLD analysis project Ga0214199, IMG submission 153037) | Freshwater microbial communities from Trout Bog Lake, WI - 04OCT2008 epilimnion | ecosystem: Environmental > Aquatic > Freshwater > Lake > Epilimnion/Euphotic zone | place: Trout Bog...
GTGTCCTACTAAGAAAGCAGATTGAAAATCGTTCCATAAGTTAGCTGTAATCCACATAGTAACGTTAGCGTTGCTTGTGTGAGATTGAGCTGTAGTACCATCTTTACCCCTTAAAAGGTTGTTTATTGTAGTGCTATTACTTACTACACCAGTAACAACTTCTTTAAGTGTTGGTGTTGCTGAACCTGAAATTGAATCAGTAGCATCTATAACTAAAGTAACAGCAGTTCCAGTTGGTAAACCAGTAGTTGCTGCGACAGACATTGATGTATCGCTTGAAAGCATAGATGCAGTTAAGGCCGTAGCAAAGTTTGGTGCTGCGTTTCGTACTAGATCTGTATTAGCTGCTGCCATTTGTTTCTCCTAAATAAAAAACAGGCACTCCGATTAGGGAGAACCTGTCACTCTCGACTGAGTTTTCTATTACATTATAACATTTTACGTTTAACATGGCTAATTTAAAATCCATGCGTTTGGATCCTGAGTTGGTATCATAAATCCTTTTACTACCAGTTGGTTCATTGTGTATTGAGCGTCTAAAGAACTTGAGTGAACTTCAGCTTCCCAGTTATTTAATAGCTTAGTTACACGTATACGTTTCTTATTAGAAAGCGTGGTTACCTGAACTGGTGCCGTAGCACTATAAGAAAATGGTAATGAACTAAATGAAAAGCTTGAAAACCCTACGTTAGAGGCAGAGCTTCCTGCTACATAGCTATACGTTCCTAAATTAGTTAAAGGTGCATTTTTAGTTGTACCAGAAAACGCCAACTGAATTTGCCCTTCTGGTGAACCTAGTTCCCAATAAGCGTATTGAATGTTTGCAAATTGAATGTGGTCTTGTGATACGTGTACAAGTCCTGTTTGTAAATGAGTTTCAAATGGCAAACCATTATCACCGTTGAAACTTGGACTTATTTCAATAAGATAATTTCCATTTATAGGAGTAGTTTGTACTGCTAATAAGTGAAGTATTCCTGAATTGTCAGTGTATTTAATGAAATGATTAACTCCAAAGTCCATGGCATAAGGATTCCAATTTTGTTTAGCTGTATCATAAATAAATACTTGGTTGTTATTAGAAGAACCGTATGGCACTGACCAAAAAATCTTTTTATCAAATTCAATACCTGCCATGCCAGGAATAGCACTATAAGTAATGTTTTTACAATCGGGTCTAATTACTAAACTAATTTCATTAGTAGCAAGCACGTTAAACAGCGTCTGTACGCTTCCGTTTGAATAAAAGCCTGCTGGTCCAGGAGAAAAGTAATAAACGTTTTGCAGGGTTTGTACAACGCTTCTAGGGGCTGTTGTTCCAAACGATTGCATAGCTTGTACAAGAGTTGGTATTGTTACAAGTACGTTACTCATATTTTGAGCCGTTAATTGACAATGCCATACTGAACCATACCCTGAAGGTTCTGATAGTAAAATGGTAGTCATAGGTGTACCTTTACCATCTCTAAATTGTCCTATCCATCTAGGTGTATCTGCTGTACCGTATTTAACGTCTACCCAACCACCACCAACAAAAGGTGAAAAACCAAGCGAATAACTAAGTTGTGCTCCTGCCCAATAAATTCGGTTTGGATTACCTGGATCTCCAGTAGCCCAAAGTCTATTGTCGGAAATTGCTAACCAACTAAATTTTGGTGCTGCAGTTGTGTCTGTGACTGGTGCAATAATAAAGTTGTTTACATCGTGGTCACCGTAATCTGTATAAGATACAGTTGCTCCACCAGTGTATGTACCAGTTTGTGCTATGTTGTCTAAATAATAAGCTACACCAGCTGAATTGTCTGCAAGGTAAAGGTTATAACCTATTACGTTTGCGTCGTTTACAGCGTTCCAAGTAAGGTTTATGTATGTTGAAGTAGAATAAGATGAAGTTGCTGTATTCCACCAGTTAGTTCGTGCAGGTATAGTATAAGCTGTAGGAAAAGCAGCAGGTACAGTTTCACCCGTTTTAGTTACTGCAGTTACATAATAATTAAGGGCATTTTGTGTAGTAGCTGTGTTATGTGTTGTAACACCACTACCAAAACCTAAAGGTACACCACTGGGTGAATAGTTAGTTGTTGCAGGAATAGTTGGTGCTGCTACTGAAGAAATTGTTGTCCAAGAAAATGGTGAAGTAGTAAGGTCTACATATCCAAAATTATCTACTCCGTTAGAAAGAAGTACTTTGTTTTGAAATTGAAGTAAGTTAGTCCATACTGAATCTCCATATTTAACTACAGCATTAACTGAATGAGTAGCTGCAGTTGTTCCATTAGCTCCTCTTTGTACCGTCCAAGTAGTAGTTCCTTGTCCTGCAGTTACGTTCATTTGCTCGTTATCTACAGTAATTTGATAAGTACCACTTGATGGAAAGTTAGCAAACGAAGCTACAGAAATACTTGTAGCTGTAGTAGTTGTAATCGCTGCAGTAGCATAAGTTGTACCTTGATTGGTTGATACTAATCTATTACCAGAACCTGGGCCAGTTCCTGTTACAGTTGTCCAGTTACCAGCATCTTTAGAGTATTTAATCGTACCATTATCTACTATCATTACATACGTTGTAGATTTACCAGTGGTTGAATTAAAAGTAGCACAATCAACGGTTCCAGTTACTGGACCTGTAAATGATTTGCCATAGTTGTTAGAACCCCATCGTGTAGCCCAAACACCATCTTGTGTCATCATTAAGTTTTTAGCAGTAACTACAGCACCTAGCGGAAGTCTATCTTCTTGTACATACGAAATAACACCAGGTCTCCAATTTGATTGGTTACCTTGGCCGCCGATAACTTGTTCATATCGTTTTACGTTCCCTGGCTTTACACGGGTTGTTTTACTTGGCATCTATCCTCCTAAATGTATCCTGTACCATTGTTGGTCCAGAAACCGCTATTGTATCTGTTAGGCAAGTACGATGAGTAACCTAAGAGTCCGTCTACATCTCTTACGTAGTCGTCTTGGAAGTTACCAGACATTTCTTGTGCAAGACGCATTTGTAATAATGAGTAGTTAGCTTTGTCTTCCATGATTTGATAAAGCGTAGTATTAAAGTTGTTAGCCGATACTTGAGCAGAAACTTTGTAAATTATAAAATTAGGATCTGCCATTTCAGGAACATCGTTTGGATTAGATAAAGCACCTGTAGATGTAACGTCAGGTACGTTTGCAAATTTGTAGTATCGGTAACTTATTGTAGCACCAATTTCAGCACCGCCAGCTTGAGGATACCAACCAAGTACTAGATTATAACCGCTTACTGGATTACCAGTCACATAAAATTCTGGCTGGTTATTGCGTGGGTTAAGTTCCATTTCATTAAGTTTTTTAAGTTTAAATGAACGTACGTTTGGACTAGTATTTGTTGAGCCTGGGTATGTAAGCCAAATAGTTCCACCATACATAAATTTATAGTCACTAGGTAATGGAATAGTAATTTGAGCTGTTTGCGTAGAAGGTGTAGCGGCAATTGTATAAACGTTTGGTTGATTAACCCATAGTTCATCCCAAAGAACGCCACGTTCATTTTCCCATGTAGGTATAGCAAGAGTTTTAATCATACCAACGTAAATGTTGTACTCTTGAGAACCTACAACTGGAGGCGTAGGGTCATTAAGAGTTTGCAATTGAATTGCATTTATAAGTTGTTGGTATGACATTGGGCTAGTGTTAGCCATAATTTACTCCTATAGGTAAGTTACGGTAATTGTGTCACCAGATGGCACTACTACTGTTAGACCATTATTAAATTTAGCGTCAAAAACAAATGATACGGCCTGAGCACCTGTTGCAAACTGTGCAATTAATGTTCCCGAAGCAGCTGTGTTGTCATAAATGGAAATTGGGTTAGAGCTTTTAGCACCAAGAATTGATACAGTATGTAAAATGCCAGGACCAGTTTTTAAAACAGTTGTACCTGTAATTAAATAACTATAAGAACATTCAGTAGCACTTAATGCTTCATAATCTCCTGTTACATTGTTTTGCACATCGACAACTCTTTGTGTGTTGTCTTGTATTGATTGTGGATTGGTTACTGTTATTGCCATTTATTTCTCCTTTTACATTAAAAAAAGACACTCCGTAGGGGAAGTGCCTCAGCTCTGCTGTGAGCAATCCCTTACATTATACCACTTTTTAAAGTTAGTTCCTATTTAATTCTAATGGGTTTAGTTTTTGCTAATCTAACTTTTCTTACTTTAGGTGGTCGTTTTACTTTTAGTTTAATTGTTTTAATTCTTTTTGGTCTGTAAACCCTAGGTGCTCTTCTTGATTTTGATGATTGACCAGATGAAAAACCGCCAGATGCGTTTTTAGCCGCATAAGCACCCGCTGGATTTATAGAGAATGTTCCGTCTGGGTTTTTAACTATACTTTGTGCTGCAGTTGAAATGTCATTTAAGTATTGACTAGTAATTGGCACACCTTGATATTGTTCTACTGCACCTGATTTAGCAGCAGATAATACGCTGTTTTGAGCTAACACATTAGTAATCTGGTTCCATAATTCAGGATTTGCTTTAATCCATGCTGAGCGTGCTCCTGTGCCCGATGGAAGCTTATCGTAGGCATTTAATGCAGCCTGTTGATCACTTGTTAAATTTAATGAGTCTTTTATTGCAAGGCCACCCTGTGCTACACCTAAATTATTATAGTATTTACTTATTTGATTAAGTGCGTCTACAGCATCTGGATGTGATTGTAGAAATGCTGCCTTTTGTGCTGAAGGCATGTTTTTGTAAACACTTTCATAAGTAAAGTAATCGTTTTGCTGTTGTCCCTGAAATTTGGGATATGTAGGTGTTGAAGGACTAGGTACAGAAGTAGATACAAATTTATTTTGACTGAAATAATTATTTCTATCTTTAAGAAATTGTGAAAATCCTTCGCCATTGTTAAAATCTTTATTTACTATTGGAATAGCTTGTTTTGTTGGGTCTGTTGTTCGTGTTCCTTCATAATTTAAAAATGTTTTTAAATCTTTGGGTGATAATTTCCACATTGGGTCTTTGTTACCACTTGCTTGTTCAAATTGTTGAAAAGCGGCTAAAGCTTTTGCATTACCTGCTAATAGATTTGCAATACCAACCGATTCTTGTGGATCGTGGTCTACTTGCTTGCCTTGAGCATTTATGTCTTTATCCATGTAAGCATTTACTGCATCTCTGGCTAGTTTGTTGTTATCGCCTGCTAATGCTTTGGTCATAGCGTCTAAAGCGGCGTAATAAGTCTTCTGTTGTGCTACACCCGTACCACCCGTTGAACCTGGAACGTTTAATAGTGTGTTAAGTAATCCTTTAGCATTTGGTGCAGCTTGGTAAGGAGCTTTACCTGGAGCTTGTGATCCTACTGGTAAATTTACTCCAACTTCTGGTAACACAAAGCCTGAAGCCACAGTTTGTTTGCCACTAGTTATTTTAGTAATGTCTTTAGTTGGTGCAAACACTGAGGTGTATAAGTCTTCTAATCTTTTTGATGTAGTATCAAGTTTGTTGCCAGAATAAAGATTTTGTCCAAATAATTGGTCTAATGCTGTAGTAATAATTGGATTAGTTTTACTTGTTATAAATTCTTTTATTCCAGAACTCGGATTTTTGGCTATTCTAGCAAGTTCTTTTATTGTGCCTAATTCACCTGGTGTGTGAAATGAAGCGTATTGGTTGCCTGTAGATTTTTGTAATCCAGCATTTAATCCATAATAAATTGCCGATGCTACACCCAAGGCTACTGTTGAACCCATGTATCGTCCAGGGTGACGTACTTGAGAATACAATGCTTTAAATGTAGTTCTATTCCATTTATAAAAAAGTCCTATGTCTTGGGCAAGTTCTGGAACTTTAGTGTTATCGCCCATAAAATTGTCAATTACTTTAATACTTTCTTTTGGTAGCATACCTGCTTCTTTATTTGCTAAATAAGCAGCTAATCTAAAAGCAGTATCAACAGATTCCATAGCTTTAGCGTTCCATTTATTAAATTCTGGTAAATTTCTACTTTCTAGTGCTCTAGTTAATATCGTGTCAGATTCTGCATCATAAGTAGGTAAGTGTCCTTTATTACGTAAATAATCTTTTACTATCGCTTGTCTAATTTCAGGGTCTGATAATTTTACTAAAGCTTTGCCAAAATGATAAGTAGATGCAAAACCATTAAATACTTTTTGTGACATGCCTAAATCTTCTCTACCCGCTCCTGTAGCTACAATAGCTTGATTAAGAAGGTTAAAGGTGTGAATTGCTGGGTTAAGAATAATAGTTTGAACTACGGCATTTGATGCAGTTCTAAAACCTTGCCTAAACGGACTAATGTCTTTTGTTTCTTTAAATGAATCATCTAATAATTTAGCTGTTTTTCTATCAGTTACTTTATTAAATAGTTCAGGTACATTGTGTATAGCAACATCGCGTGGTTTGGCATTTTCAGCGTCTCTGATGTTATAACGTTCAGGGTCTCTAAGTATTTCTTCTAAAGCTAATTGTCTTGCCCTAACTCTCGCACCTTCAATTAAATGATTAGTTGCAATTTTAGACATATCTTTTCGGTAATTTGCTCGTCCACTAGCTTCAATTTCAGAAGTATTGGTTTTTTCTGCATGCCATTGGGTTCCATTTTTATCTTCAAATGTATTAATGTCTGTTCTTGTAAATCCTAATTCCCCCATTTTTCCAAATTTCGTATTACCATTATCATCTACAAATTTAAAAATTTGAGTTCTTGCTGTTACTGAAGAGTCTTTTCTAAACAAGTCACTTAATTTATTAAAACCTCTTGTTCTAAGTGATTCTGTTTTGTCTCCTGGTTCAAAACTTTTAAGAATTTGCCTTGTGCCATAATCTTCTCTTTCTCCCAGTTCTGGGTTATCGAATTTACCAATAGCTAATACTTTGTCGTTTAATGGTCGTAATACATTAGCAACTCTAGTTACGTCTTCTGAAACTTCAGACGCGTCTTTTGCACCTTCCATGTAATCTCGTATATCTTGTAATTCACTTTTATTTTTAACTACTGCACGAATAGCTTTACCGATTTCCCTTGCAGTTCTAACGCCTTCTTGATATTTTCCGTTAGCTCCATTAAGTAAATCTTGTACTGGATTTTTTGTATCTGTTGAAGCATCTAACTTATTGTTAATTACTTCATCATAATTTTCCGCTTTATTTACTAAATTGGGATTTGCTTTTTGGTCAAATTGAATTGGGTCAAATCTAGGTGTGGTGTTTTCTACTAATGCTGATACTTCCGAATCAACAACATCTTTTGGAGTTTGTGGTGCTATTTGTTCGTATGCTCTTGCTGCATCATCTACTGTTCCCCCTCTACCCAATACTTCTTGAGCGGCTGTATCTGCTGGTAAGTTATTAACTCTTTTGGCAAAGTCAGTTGTTATGTTAGATGTAGTTAGTTCTGTTTTACCTACTTGTGGGGCTACTGGTGGTTGAACTGCTGGGGTTTCAACTTTTGGACCTAAAGGATTATTTCTGCCTGTTGATGTTTCTGTTTCTTTATTTTGTGCAGCTATATCTGAAGCTTCTGAAGGTTTAATTGCACCCTTAAGTACTAAAACAGATAAAATTTTATTAACAATGTCTGCACCTGCAGAACCTACTTTACCAGCTTGAGTTGGTCCACCTTGTTCATAAGCCTGCTGTACTGATTCTATGGGTTGATTACCTACAAAGAATTTAGTAATTGGGTTTTTAGACACTACAGGTTGTGGTGTTTTTTGTGGACTTCCTGCTATAGTTTTAACGCTTTCTATTGTTGTTGGAACTATACCCGCAACTGATGCTGCTATTCCTCTAGGAAAAAGAACCGCATCTTTAATTAATTTTTGGGTGTAAGCGTCGTTTTGTGCATTTTGTTGTTGTAATGCTTGCTTGGAAGCATCTGCACCGCCTGGTGTTAATGATGCGGGTCCAGCGGCTAAAGAAATACCAGCACTTTTTAATGATCCTTGTGAAACATCTAAAACATCTTTTCCAAGGGTTATTGGGTAAGTAACTGCACCTTTAATTAACGCTCCAAATGGTTTAAAGAAATTACTAATGTTTTGGTCGCTTTGTGTTTGAGTTGCAGGTGCTATTTGAGTTTGTTGTTTAATGTTTAGTAATTGATTTACATTACCGATTGTGTTGTTTTGAAAGGGTGCAGTGTCTTTTGGTTGTTTATTTAAATCGATTGGTTTAGGTGCAATTAATTGATTGTTTTGCTGTTGAATTTTTAAAGCATTTTGTTTAGCGTTAGCAAGTATAGGAAGTCCAATTTGTGCGGATTGTGAATTTTGTGAAAGATTTTGCATACCCATGTTTTGATTGGGTTGAATAATTCGAATACCTTGGGGTTGTTGTATTTGCATTCCCTGAGGTGCACTTTGCTGGTTAAATACAGCATTTTGCAAACTTTGTACAGGAGCTGATATAGGATTGCTATTATCATCATTGGGTCTTTTAATTCCCAGCATTGTATAGGCGTCCATAATTCCTCCTATTGGTTAAACATTGATGATAAACCCTGGCTTGGGTTAAAGTTTGGCTGTGGTAATCCAATAGATTTTTGAGGTCCTGTTGGTGCTGCATAATTAACATTTGCTCCTGTGGCTTGGCCTTTAGCTACAGTATCATTATAAATTTGATTGTAGTTAGATACATTACTATTTAAATTGTTTAATTGTGCTAATGTCGTAGCATCAAGTTGTTTTTTGGTGTAATAAATAAGATCTCTTGCTTCTGAACCACTAGCTTGTGCTAATTGATTATTAAGATTAGCTACATTTTGTTGATATTGTTCTGTAAGTGATTGTAAACTTTGTGATGTTTGAGCTTTAAGTACACCCTGAACATCTTGTCCCTGTGCTATTGCTGCATTAATTTGTTGTTGTATTACTGCATTGTTTTCGGCCGCATTTAAATTAATAGATGATTGACCCATAGCTTTTTGTCGTCCTAAAGCGTATTCACCCATACCTACTGCACTTGAACTACCAGCTCCTGCTATTCCTAATTGATTTTGAAATCCTTGGTTTTGACTTCTAATACTATCTGCAAGTTGTGCAAGTGAAAGATTTTGTGAAGCTGTTGTATTGGCTTGTTGCTGTCCAAATGTATTTAATTGTCCTTGAGTTGTATCAGCGTTTAATTTAGATTGTGCGTTAGAATAATTTTGAAGATTGGCTACATCTGTTGTGTAGTTTTGTGGAAGAGTATTTTGTAGTTGATTTTGATAACTAGCTATAGAAGTATCATATGAACCTTTAATTCCTTGAATAAGTTGATTGGTTGCAGTTGAATCTAAACCTGTTGGACTAACAGTTCCTGTAGCACCAGTTGATGTACCGCCACCAGATGCTCCCATGCTACCACCCTTGCCATACGAATTGTATTGGTCATACAAAGCTTGGACATTTTGATTGATTGTTCCAGCATCAGTACCATTTTTACTAGCATATTGATTAAGTGCTCCTTGGTTTACGCCATAAGATGTAATGTCGTTTCCAGAAGAACCTCCACCTACAAAATCTAAGTATTGTGGTGCATTTGCTGCTAAATATCCACGGAAATCTTGATTACCTGAATAAGTCATGCCCGATGGTGATGCCTGAATTTGTGCTGCCATAAAAATCTCCTAATTAAAAAAGAGCCATACCTTAACAAAAGGTACAACTCTTTGATTTCAAAGTGGTTGAACTCCTACATTATATCAAAAACGATAGTTTCTATCAATTTTTTTGGCTTCTTCACCTATTTTTTCAGCTAATGCGTTATCTCCATTGCGGATAGCTTGTGTCATTTTTTCTCGTAAATTAGCAATGTATGGAGATCTAGATTGGTCTCTAATAGCATACATAACATCTTCAGCCTTTTTACGTTCATGTTCTGGTGTGTTGGGGTCGTTGGCTTTTTGTTGCATCTTTAAATAATCCATCTGTCTGGACGGATCTAAATTTCTTGGATTCATATTATGCTCCGTCTGGGAATGTGTAACCTAATTCTTTAAGACGGTCACGTACGTCCCATGGCTCCATGTTTAATACTTGGGCCAATTTATCTTGATTAGCATCTAATGCTTCGTGGTGGATAGCTAAAAAAGCATCTACTTGAGTTTCTAGTTCTTTGTCTTTAATAGTTTCTTTAGCTATTGCTATTAAATCTTTTGACTCTAATTCTTCGTAAAGTTCATCTACTGTTAATTGTTTAATTAGTTTTGCTAAAACTGGTTGAATTGATCCTTCGTTTGCTGGTTGCATTATTCCAGCTTCCGTTGAGGCTACTGTTGATTTTGCCATATGTTCTCCTTAGTTAAATTAAAAAGGGTAGAAGTAATTAAACTCCTACCCCTTATGCGTAACGGAAGTTCTATTAAGAAATAGAAGCTTGAGTTACAACATTTATGACCCATGATGAGTTCAAGACAACGCTTGCGAACTGACCTGCCCATGAAATTACATGGAATCGTTCTGCAGGGTTGTTTGAATCTGCACCAGTGACAATGTAGAGCTTAGGAGCATCTAGTTGGTTGTCGTATACACCAAATGCTTCTCGTCCGTGGATATAATTGTCATAAGTTACTGGAGTACCAGCGGTTGTGTAACCTTGGTTAGTAACTAAGAAACGTACACCGTAAAGTGCACCAATTTCACCAGCGTATAAAGCCTGAACATTTGAGTATGCAGCCGCATTTTGCCATGTGGATGTAAGGATTAGGTCATATTCGGTCTGTGGTTGAATCTTACCGATCCAGCCAAAAGTTCCGTCATACATTAGAGCCTTGTTCTCTTTAAGTGTTGCAACAGCCTGTGCTACGTTAGCAGCAGTTAGGTTGGCACCAGTTGTAAGAGAAGTTGCACCACTGTGCAAAGCGTTACGTACTAGAGCATCCAATGATTCACCCATATTCTGGGCTACAACATCGATTTTCTCTTTGTCTCGGTCATCAATGTCTACTGTACCCAAGAGGCGTGATACCTGTACTGAGTTTCCGTATTCAGCCAAAGTTACTGTAACTTGGTCGTCTACTAGAGAAACGAATGCAGGGTTGGTACCTTCAGTTGATAGAGCTGTAGTAGCTAAAGTTAGTGGGCGGAATCTGTTAAAGATTACTTGCTTTCCAGCGTTGCCTTCTAAGGCTCTTAACTGAGCACCTTCTTGGTGTACGAGCATAGCACGTGCTCTTTCTAGGAAACGTCGTTCGTAGTAAACTGCGACTTCGTTTGATAGTGAGCTAGTAGTATTTAATACTGCCATTGATTTATACCTTTATTTTTAACGAACTCTCTTTGAAGCAAAGTATTGTTCCATCTCTTTGGAAGTCATTGATTCAAACGGTTTCTGACTCTTTGCAGGGCTAGAAGTTGGTTTGTTCGCTGCTTTTCCTTTTGATGATACCTCTTGATTATTCGATGGTTTTCCCGTTGTATTTGACATTGAGTCCAATACTCGTGTTAAAGGCTGTAGGAATTTTGTAAAGCTATACGTAGGGTCTTTAGCGTACACGTCACCGTATGATTCGGTAATGTCATGAACTAAGTCCTCATCGTAATCTTCGCTATTTGGATTAAGCACTGAGTATTTTTGCTCAGCTTTTTCAATTTCAACTGCACGCTTATCAGCAGATTGCTGTCGTGTAAAATTAGATTCCAAAACCTTTGCGGTTGTTTGCATTTTCAGATCTACTATCTGAGATGCTGCATTGATTATGTCCTGCTTAATTTGGTCAGGAGTAATCTCGCTCATCTGAGAATAGTCAGGTAACTGAACACTTGATGGACTAACTTGGTTGTTTGAAAGCTCTTGTGTAAGAGTAGATGGTTGCTGCAAAGCTCCCTCTAATTCCTTAATCCTAGTTGTTAATTCACTTATTCGCCTCTCTGCACGAGAAGGTCGTTGTCGTACCCCATCACTACCTTCGGCACCGTTACTCTCATCACTAGAGTCGGAATTACCCTTCGCCTCAACAATACCGTTATCGACATTGGCGTTAGTTGGTTGTAGTGCCTCGGCACCTGCGTTTGAACTTACATCTGATGACGAATCAGTTGCTCCACCTGCAGTGGTGGTGTTTTGCGTCGTTTCTGAATCAGCCATGGCTGCTCCTTTCTTACACACTTGTTAAAGGTTCGTGCGTCACCTGGGGGTGATGTCCCCCAACGCCTGCTCATCTATTTGGGGTGAACAGGAGTTGAATGGCATCATCTATCTTTAATTATTGGCTCTCCATTCTGTTCAACACCGACAAGCATTTTTTCAGTTCCAATAAAAGCAATCGTATGTTGATGGTCACAACTTCTACAAATAAGGAAAGGACCTTGTTGTATAGGTGAATGATAAACTCCAGATTTAGCTTTAGCCTGAAGGTCTTGATTAACTTTTGTAAAATCAGGGAATTGAGCTGCTTGGGCATTCTTGATTTCATCAATAAAGTCCTTATTTTCTTCTTCCATCTTTAATCTTTTCCTCTACTTGAGCGACTGCTGTTTCGACAGTTAAAATAATTTTCTCAAGTTCATCGGCTACTGCATTGGTAGTGATTGTTAATCTTCCTATCTCTTCTATTGATTTAGTAGGAATAGCTTGCTGTAATACTTTGCCTGAACGGTAAGACTTAATTGTTGCGTCAAAATCTTTCTTGATTAGAACCCAACCTGGATGATCGTTTAGTGAAGCATAAGTCTCTATTATTAAATCTTCTTCTTTTTCAAATTCTTGCTCTTCTTCTAGTACTGGTTCTTGTAAAAGGGTTTCATCGAACGAGACTTTCATGTTACCCCGTATTGCTGATTGTCCTCTATTCATTGTCCTAGTCCTGAACTTGCTTTAATTTGTGCTATTGCTTGTGCAATGTCTGGATTACCAATACTCATAGGTCCCTGAGCAGATTCTGGGGCTGCTGAAGGCATTTGTTGGCCTTGAGCTGTACTCTGTGGCATTTGGCTCATATCTTGTGGTGCAGCGGCTGCAGGATTGGCTGGAGCTTGTTGTTGAGGAGGCATACCGCCTTTAGCATTTTGTAGTGCAATTTTAGCTTGGGTTTCCATTTGCATTTTTTGCTGTTCGTAATTCATAAAAGCTTGTGGGTCTATTTGAATACCAGCCTGTTGAGCCATTTGAGCGGCACCTTCTGGTGGTAAGTCTTTAATGTTGATGGTTTCACGTAGCATTTCTTCAGGACCCTTTTGTTGTCCAGGTAAACCCTGACCAGGTTGGCCTTGTCCTGGTTGCTGTTGAATTGGTTTAAGTAAAGTTTTAACGTCTCGTATGCCACCAGTTTCAAATAATTCTCTGTAATACTGTCCATAATCAAATTGTAAGCCAGATTGCTGTAGTTGAGCGTCCATTACTCCTGGTTGTGCCATCATTGTGTTGTGTATTTCTAGTAATTGTTGGTGTAATTCTTCTTGTTCTTGTTTATAGGTGGATTTGGCTTTAATTTTGAACACATAACCCTTGTCATTTTTGATTCTAGCTGGTTTAATAGTGATTTTTACTCGGTCGCCACTTTTAGAAATCTTAACTGAGTCTTTAATGTCAGGATATGACTGAGCTATTTGCTGTATTTCTTCTCCGTATAGGTAAAGTTCAATAGGATGTTCATGTTCAACGTCATTTATGAGATTAATCATGCCATTAAATAATTCTTCAATAGCTTTGTCCATAAATTTAGTGTCAATGTCATCACGTGTAGACTGACTTGCGTTCTGAGATTGAATAGCTTGTGGAGTTTTGCCTTCAGTTGGAGTATTTGATTCACCACTAGCTCTCGTTGTAGTCTGTCCCGTTATGTTACTCATTATGCCCTGAAGCATTTGGAATGTTAAATTGTTGTTTCCATCTACATCTGGGAACTGGTGGTGACTTATATCGTTGGGGTTAGAAACTAACCACTTAGCTCCAGGCTGGAATCTAACAGTTGGCATTACTACGTTGCCATTAAGTACTTTAATTGGTGGGTAAGTTCGTAGTTTAAGTCCATCAACTAATAGGTTTGTAACAGTATCAATAGCGTATTGTGCGTATCGTCCCTTTTCCATATCACCAAGTCCAATAACTGAATCTAGTGTAGGCATAGCATACTTAAGTACTACAGGAATCTTTCCGTTCTTGTGTGGGTTAGGAATGTTACGAATAACTACGTTACCAAAATCAGGTAAGAAATCTATCCATCGTCCTTCAGAACCTGATTCGTATTTAGTGACTACTTCAATTTCACCCGTGTCAGTAAATACTGCTCGTCTTCGGTATTGGAACATAGGGTTGTGTCGTAGATAATCATTGTAGCTAGTAGGTCGTGTGCCACCTTGTTTAGTCTTTTCTAGAACTTGAGCGATTGCATCTAAATCGTAATCAGTGACGTTTTCTTCTACTAACTCTTCTAAGTATTCACGTGAAATGTAATTTGAAATAAATACAAAATCACAGTTGTGCATTGAGTATCGTCCCTGCTGTGGGAAGAAGTTTCTAATAGGTACTAACCAACAATCTGGTCCAGTATAGTTTTGAGTATAAGTCCAGTCGTAGCACATAGGCATAGTTCCATACACGTTGGAATACATGTCCCACATAAATAACTTAGTCTCAAGATCATATTGGTAGGCAGCATTTGGGTAAATGTACTTCTCAAGGATTAAGTCCATGAGTTGTCCTTTACCTTGGTCCTGTAAACCCAGCGAACGAACTGTACCCTTAGGCAAGTTTGACATTACACGACCAGCACGCTCAATAACAATAGTTGAAAGAGAACCTTCGCTTAATCGAACCTTGGCATTGTCAGGGGTTCTGCCTTGGACAAACAGTAAATCTTCGTACTCATCCCAGTCGAGGGACATGTAACGAAGAGCGTTTTGTGCAGTTTGGAATTGAGATGCAAGCATCCCACGAAGTTGAGGGTCTCCGCCAGTAGTCTGATCGGCTTCCTCGGCGGCTTGAATTCGGGTATCGTAATCTTTACCCTTTTCATCTTTTACTTCATTTAGTAGACTAGGTTGTTTTTTATCCAAAACAGAAACTCCCATTAATTAAGGAGTACCTGCTTTACCTAGGCTCAGTACTTAGCAAACATTATATCAGTTTGTTTATGTTAATGTCAAGTTACTATACCGTGCTTACGAAGTAAATCGGGATCAGATTTAATTAAACCAACTTTATCCCATCTAGTTTTTCTATTGTTTGCACTTTCTTTGTGAGTAAGATATCTTAAATTACTTAATCTGTTATCTAATGTATTTCTGTTGATGTGATCTCTTACATAACCATCTTTAAGTTCTGGCAATAATAATCTGTGTAAATAGATTACTTTTTTGTTTATAGTTGTTCTTACGTACCCGTGTTCGTAATCTTTTCCTTTTTTAGCCCCTTTATTTTTATACCAATACTATTGATAATTTGTAAGGTATTGATTTTCAGGAATATCATCTATGATTGCGTATTTACCTACTGCTTCTCCCCTAAGAGGAAGTTTAATTATTTTATCCATAGGTACATAATATCATATGTCTACATTACTTGTCCACTAAATTAATTTGTTTCCGTATTCGTCAATTAAAATGTGTGAGATGTGTCCTTTGTCATAGGTAATAGTCCACGTTCTTGCTCCTGTAAATGTAGACTTCTCGGTGTTTTCCATCTCTTGTGCAACTGACATCTTGGCTATCTCGTCACTCGGAAATTTACGCTTCATTGATTTGCTTAACACTAGAACTGCGGGAACAGAGTTCATGTATTTGATTTCTAATAGTGAGTGACCAAACTCTACTTGCTCCCCATGATCTAAGATTTCTTTTCCTAAATCTGCCCACTCGTGCCAGAACTTTTCAATTCTTTGCATTTCTTTCAGCCCTCCGTTGGTTGTCATCTAACGATCGATTCATTCCTTGCAAATCACGGTACAGCTTTAAGATTTGATGTCTATGTTCTTGTTTGTTTTTACTGCGGTAGACATTAATTGCCATACCAAATGTTCCTACTCTCATGCCAACAGTACCATCTGCTGTCAAAGAAATGTTTTCAGCTTTAGGACAAAGCTCTTGTATTTCTTCTAAAGTCATAACCCTCCTTACCTTAAAAACCCATTTTTATCAAAACCTAAGTCATCGTTCTGTGTAAATCTTGTAGTGTCTTCCCTTGGCTTCATTTCAAAACCTGCACGTGCGTATTCAGGTATGTCATCATACACGGCGTAATTATTGCTTATTTGGTTTTGTTTGACAGATACTGCAAGATAGCGGAAAGCGTCAGCCCCGTTAGAAGACCAATCATGAAGTGGTTTATTATCGTATACACGTGTTTCCTCGTTGTACTTTCTATGGTAATTCTTTAAGCAAGCTAATCCTATTTCACAGTTCTTCTTGTCGAAGTAACATCTTTGAAGCAGGATACGTGTTGCATTGATACCATCTTCTATTTTTAATTTAGGAGCTACTCGGAAGTTTATTCCTAGGTTCCTGGCTGTCTCAACTCTTGATAGTCCACTACCAAACTCTCTTACCTTAATATCGTGTGGAGCAAAGTGTTCTCCGTAAACATAGGGTTTGTTTTGTAGGACTTTAATGTAATGGTCTAAACCTTTACCGTTGCCTTCGTAATAATCTATGAGATTAACCTTATCATTAATAAACTGAGCAAACCAAATTCCAGTAGCATCACCAACACCCAAATCCCAATAAGTATGTACAGGATGTTCCTGCCTATAAGGAACAGCCGTAACCCTATCGGTTTCTTCTGCCAGTGCAATGAGATCTCCGTAGTAGCTTCCTTGTATTGGCTCATCAAACGAGCACATAAACTCTTGATTGAATAATCTTTCGTCCCCATATAGCCCCTTGTATTCCTCTCTAATCTCATCAAGTTCTTTCTCAGAGAATTGTTTAGCGTCCCTTGCTGTTAAATAACTTACAAACCACCCACTTTTAACTCCTTGTTGATACAGAGTTCTTGCGTGGTTATCTCCACGAGGGGTGAAATTAAACCACATAAATCCTTTGTTCTCTCTGACAATAGGAAGTAGGTAACCAATAATGTTAGGACTCATAAGCGAATACTCGGAGAAGACAATGCCAGCAGGGTTTGTTCCGACAATGCGGTCGATGTCACTTGCTCCGATAATCTGGAAAATTGAACCATTGTAAAGCTCTATAAGCATTTGTTGTTGGTCAGTTCTTTTTCTAATTTCAGGAGGTATGTGATCCATAGTCTTAAATCCATTAGAGTCAATGTTATCCCACAAAGCTTTACGTCCTTGGTTAAATTCAGGAAAAACGTAATAGTAATTAGCTACACGTTTAAGCATTTGAAGTAGAAGTGCGTTTACCATAGTCTTGTCTTTGCCGTGTCTTCGTGGCCAAACAATGATAGCTCTGTCTGCTGGTTTGTCTTGTATAGCTAACCAGAAATCTTTTTGATAATCTCTAGCTACGTAGTTGTAAGGGATAGTTAGGTCCTTCATTATTCCCTTTCTTGTGTTCTTTTACACAGTTCATTAAATGTGGATTATAAACAGTTTTGCAAATAGGGCATTGCCATCCTAAATACAATTTATTAAAATCATTTTCATCCTCAGCATACTCTCTAAAGATTTCAGCTAGGTCATCAAAGAGACTCATCTCTTACACCTCACACAATAAGATTGATAACTTAATCTATGCAGACAACATTTCTTTAGTTTTAACATCCGAATTTACACAAGCCTTTCGCATAGCCGTGATTACAAGTTTTTATTTTCTTGGCAGCAAGTATTGTTGTTAGGTCTAGTTGTTTACGTGGATTGTTTGAACTGCGTTCATTGTTTGAACTGCGTTCATCTACATGTATTGCTAGAGGTTTAGGCTCAGTTGTATTAATCTTTTGTTCTTCATGGAATCCTTCGGTTAATGGGTAAGTTGTTTTATTGGTTGAGCTATGCTCATTGGTTGAGCTATGCTCATTGGTTGAGCTATGCTCATTGGTTGAGCTATGCTCATTGGTTGAGCTATGCTCATTTAACTTCTTAGATAACCAAGCTGCTTTATTTTCTAAAGCTACCCACTTAGCTAAGTCTTTATCTCTAATGTATACGGTCTTCTGTGGCATCCTCACCCCTATCTAGATTGCGTAAGCAATCGACGTTATTACTCCCCGCTATACTGTACATTATATCAAGGAAAGTGTTTTCTCGCAAATCCTGACACTTAACAGAGGCGGCCTTACACGTAATAAAAAAAAATTACCCTAATTAATAAATAGTTGTGTGTCTCAGTACATTTGTATTTATCTCAATTACTAATAATTCATTTACCTTAACACCTATCTGTACAGAGGTGGTGTATCATTTGTTTTATTTTGTTTTTCTTTTTTTTTTCTTTTTTACTTCTCTGTATCTGTTACATGTAGTGATGTATGTAATGATGAACAGGGGTACAAGGTATCAATGGTTATAAGTTTATCTATTCTATTGAGTATCTAGTTTATAGCTATTAAGAGTAGTCTATCCATGGACTGTATGCACTAGTGCAATAAGCACGGGATCGATACAGTACTACACTTGATAAGTTATACACAGGTAAACCCTGTTTTATACTATTATTTTGTAAAATAGGGTTGACAATGGTTATACATTTATGATAAACTAATAACAGTTAAGTAGTAGATAAGTTACAACAGGTTAACGATAATAACCGAACCACTGTCAAAAACTTAACTAACCATTAAAAATATCAATTAAAACTATTATTAAATTAGCTAGAAGTGTGAAAGCCACTACTGATTGTATACAGATAATCAGATATAGCGAACAACCTTATAATTATCGTATTTTTGAGTCGCAAGACGTGTATCCCTGTGCAAACAGGTTTAGGGGAAGAGGACTAGCAAGGGTGATAATAGTCAGAATTGTGTAGGGAAGTATACTAATTGAGCTTGCGTCGAGAAAATCACGAATAGCGACGCACGGGTGAAAGACAAGACAGTAACAATTAGGGATATATCTATACTAGCAACATAGATTAGCGTATACACGTTAAGTGTTTTGGCAATACGCTATATGAGTGTAAGAATTACAAAGTGTTATAACACGTATTACGGGGATCAAACGTGCCCCACCATATAACCATAGTAAAGGAGTAAAAAACTATGAGTATAAAACAAGAGAAAATTAAGGGATACAATACAAAGTATCCAAGCTATGCCATAACAGGTATTAAGAAAATGAGTAAAGAGGCTATTGATTATAGCAAGGTACACGGATACAAGTCTTTAAATGAGCTATACAAGTCTTATTCGGACGCCAAGTATTCAAGCTATCAACGGATATTACGAACCTATAACCCTGAAATACTAGATGTATCGGGGAATTGCATGAGCTATTCAGTGCTACTCAAAGCTGATAATGGGGACTACTTGCATATAACACGCCAAAATAATTATCTAGTTGAGGTTGCATAAAAGAAAGGTTTTATAATGACTGAAAAATTATCTGATAAAGAGCTTGAATTGCTAAGGTGGTATAAGCAATGCGACGGCGTACATGCTAATTTAACTAGCCTGTTCGAATGCAAAAGCTGTTCGGTACTATTCGACGATTATGATGATGTTCGGATATGCACTATCTGCAATAACCCACTTGATATGGACTGTAACAAAAAAATTCAATCAGGTTGGTACTGTTGCGATAACTACTATTGTAGCGAAAAATGTTTGAATAAGTCTTTAGATAATGAAACATGGCTCGAACATTATGACGACGACGGGGACTGTTATTGGACAGAGTGGGAATTATAAATTAAAGGAGTATAAAAAATATGAGTAAAGCAAGTTTTATAAGAGAAAATAACAGAAAGCTTTTTAAAGCAACTGTAACAGGTATGAATACAATTGAAGATATACCTGCTATGAGAATTAAATTGCAAAAAATAGCTAAAAATAATAATACCGAACTTATCGAAAAAGATAATAGTTTTAGCTTAAAAGACTTTAACGCTTTTTGGGATAAGCCAAAAATTAAAAGAGAGTATACAGGAACTATTAAATTTAAAAGTACCACTTATATCGTAAAGCGTTCGGATATTGATAGGGATAGTTTTGGGGATATACCTGCTAGCGATCATTTTACGGAAGATAGTTTTTATATCGATACAGGAGGCAATGGACGTATAACATATCAACTAATTAAATAACTGTACTAGCTTGCGAGCAACGCCACTAAAACCACTGGTGCTAGTACTCCAAAAAAGGAGTAAAGAAAATGAAACATCATACAGTGAGCAAATGGGAATTAGCAATAATAATAATCGGTGTACTGTATATCGGTACACGAACACTACAAGGAGTATTTTAAAATGGATAAATTAAGAGATAAATTATGGGACTATTTATTAGATAACAGTATTGCAAGCGAGGAAACTTTAAAAGTGGTTACAAGTATCAACGGATACAGTTTAAGCACACTTGAGGACGTATTATACGCTACAACAGGTTACAGAAGTTTAGATCAGATTGATGGGGACGAATAAATGACACAATCTAAGACATTCGAGGAGTTTTGGAATAATCCAGAAACTATCGCACTACGTAAAAAAATGAATAATAAGGAGGACATAAAAATGTCACAAAAAGAGAATATCAGATTTTACGATCTATTGGTTAAATTAGCTAATACAGATGATATGGCTAATATGCAAGTAATCAACAAGGCGAACGAATTATTAAATTTAATAAATGAATTATAGAGGTAATTAAAATGAATCTATTTTTAATAGTATACGAAAGAGACGAGAGTTGCGACTGGTTCTTTAAAACATCAAGAAAAAATGAGCTTAATGATGACGATAAAGTTAGAAAATTGATAGCTAATCATTATGATATAGATTTTGATATGTTTGATGATTACATTGATGATTATTATGTTAGTAAAGTATCAGAGGTAGACAACTACAAAATTAAACTAATAAAGGCTGAATTATGATATTAGCAATAGATAAATTGATACAAATTAAAGACTGGTTAGACTATATGCAAAATGAGTTAGACAATGAGCGTATAGATTTAATTGAATTATCTCAGATTGATGAAGTTTTTAGATTAACAAAGGGGTTTTAAATGATTGACTTAATTATAGGCTTCGCAGTCGGACTAATTTTCTATGATTGGCTCATGCTCAGATTTAACACGTTGTTCGGCCAGAGAGTACTCCAGAACGCTCAGACGCTACAAAGTTACTCACTAAGTAAGTATAAATTGTACTACGAGGACATTAGGCAAAAGCGAACGGCACGGATCGGCAAGAGAGTTAAGCGTCAAAGCGTCTAGACGTCAATAACTTTACGATCAGGCTCAATACGATTAAAGATGATATTGACAGGGGCATTAGAATTATTGTCCTTGTCATTATTTTTAGGCTTCCCGTAGGCAGTCTCAATCAAAGTCTTTCCAGCTTGTACTCGGGCAATCTCATTGCTACCTGTTCGGGCTATGTTATCTAAAACATCAAGTCCAGTCTCTCCGTACTTTTCCATTTTCTTTTTAAGTCGGGACATAGATACTTTAACAGACTTCTCGGAATAACCAGCGATTAACCCAGCTTGCTTATAAGTTTTAACCTTAGGATCTTTAAGAGCTTCTATTGCTTTTTTTTGCTTTAGTGTGGACATACAGTGATTATAACAAAAGTATAACTCACTGACAATGTTAATAATTATAATTTAATTATAATAACCCGTTATTCCAGAGCTAGAGCATAGATTGAGGAAAGGTGGTGTGTTATAAGAAGCAAAATTAAAAAATAAAGGTACAGGGCATATCTTAACAAGGGTAAGCGACTACCCTCTTAATGTTAGACTGCCCACTTGCTATTCCGTCGCTGTCGCTGAGTCTCGGATTAGGCTTACTGATCATTAACGCATATCAGTTTTAAGGTGTTACGTACCATAATAATACTCCAACAAATAAATACTGTCAAACAAATACTGTGGATAACTCTTATTGTAAAACAGTATTGACATAGTTATACTTTATTGATAGACTAAAGGTACTGCAATCGTAATGAGTAGCGAGGGCAGAATATCAATCAGTCGTTGGCATAAGATAGAATTAGAGTGCTAGCTTGTAACTAACAATTGGTCGATAGGCAATGGGGACTCGCCGTTAAGTAGTCCCTTACTCAGTTGATAATCAGTGTGGGGAGCACTAATTAAGTAGTGAGCCTTGAAATAATAGGAACTCTGTATATGCTACTTAATTCTTCCCACGTTGCTTAGCAACTAATAACAATTAACAAGACTGGGGGTCTTATGAGTGTGGTGTTTTTATTAATTATTGTTAGCCTAGCTATGTTGGCGTTTTGGTTGCATAGATTGACCAAGCACGTTATGTGGCTAGACGAAATGTTATTCGATATAACAAGTATCGACGTACAAAAAGAGTTTGACAAGCTCACTAAAGAATTGACTAAGGAGGTCAAGAAAGGAAAAACTAATGTCAAATCAAGCAAATGACACA
>Ga0214199_1000091_pt1 | contig 22113 bp, 18 predicted proteins | sample TroBogEpilimnion_24_FD_153037 | JGI IMG/M metagenome (GOLD analysis project Ga0214199, IMG submission 153037) | Freshwater microbial communities from Trout Bog Lake, WI - 04OCT2008 epilimnion | ecosystem: Environmental > Aquatic > Freshwater > Lake > Epilimnion/Euphotic zone | place: Trout Bog...
AACATTAAAGACATCAAGCCACGCGGCAATGCAGAACAGCGTAGCTATGTTGAACTGTCGCGAGACGGTAAGAACATAGAGCGCGTAGATGTTTACGTGGAATTTACAGCTACCTGGCGCGGCTCTAGTGTCCTTGTAACTGTAAAGGCGGATAGGTACGCCGCTACAGATTCACAAGCACAAAACCGACACTTGACGCCGTGGCGCTGTTACGTTGCTTCGGATTCTGTCTACTCTCACCAGTTAGACGAAAACGGGGAGAAGATTTACGGAACGGGACTAACTGAAGCGGCTGTTAAGGCTTTCAATTCGGAGCTAGTACCTATGGCGCGGGACATTGTAGAAAACCTAGATTTGTCTAACTCTATTTGTTACGCCGTCAAGCGCTCTATTGTTGACGCCTACAAGCCAGGAGAAACAGCGCTGGAGCTTGTCAGTGTTTGGCATAAGTTCATGACGCCAGAACAGCGAAACGCTTTTATCGAATGGGGAGAAGCATTACTGGAAACCGCAACAAAAGCGGCAACAGTTCAAGAACTACTTAAGGAGATGAACTAATGAAAAAATACATTGCTACTTATACGGTCACCTACACGGCAGAATTTGACGATCAAGAAAACGCTAGGGGGTTTGATCCGATCGAACACGCGGAGCAGCTCTACGAGGATTTCGAAATTGATCTAGATGAACACGAAACCAAGGTAGAAGAAATCCGCGAGGACGAGAACGGCGCATGGCTTACCAAGGATGAAAACGGGCGCTACGTTAACAAGGCCGGCAACTACGGCTACAATACGCATTTTGGCGGCTTGTATGTTTGCTACACATGCGGCCATTTATGCGAATGTGAAGAAGAAGAAGGGAGCGAGGTAGGAGAATGAAGCTAAGAAACTACGCCGCCGGCATTGCTTCACCTGTTACCGCCTACCTACTAGCCGACCTATTCAAGAACCACGAAGGCCCGTTTGCTTGCAGCTCTCAGGTTTGCGGCCCTGATGATTTGCCGGCTTGGGTATTCATTGCGGTTTGGATAGCGCTTTATTGGGGGTACGCAAAGGTGCGCGACATGTAAACGCTTACCCGTATCAAGCATCTAGCCGGCCCATTGTGGCCGGTTTTTTGCTTTGTTTGTGGAACTGGTAAAGGGTTAAGCCTATCCGTTCCTATCCCTCAACCCTCTTAAATTTATCACCAGTCACTAGCCAGCACCAATGTTTGACTGGTAGTGTGCCGAGGGCGCGCGCGTTAATAGTTAGTTTATCCCACTTACGGTGAACTGTTATTCCCGTTTTTTCCAAGTAAACAAAGAAGAATGTGCAGCTTTGCAGGGTGCTTTCGCTTCGATCTGGCAGGTTCAGTTTTGTTCGGATTGGCTGGCCAGAAGAGAGAAAAGAATCAGTCAAAAGTGGTATCAAAAATCAAGGCATAAACGGTGTCAGGCGGCCTCGCAGGGTATGGACTCAGGTCGCATACGGGTGTAGCCTAACTTGGTCTATTGATGCTTAGAAAAAACTCACCCTACGATCCCAAATCCGGAAAAACCGTATACGGTATTCTCCAGACCCTCACACCTGTCCGAGTTGTTATAGTCTAATTAGTAGACGCGAGTACTGTACCAAGTACCTTCTTCATTCAATCGCATAAGAAGAAGCTGTCGCGAGGCCTGACTGTGGCAAAGGTACTGCCTTGTCTATTCACCAGGATGATCTCTGGGCGCGACAAACCAAATACCGCTCTAACCGGCTAACTACGGCGAGTATCTATAAAGACTCACACTCCGCGGCGACTTACACGCACGACCACTCCCATCGGTGGTATCCCAAGTGTAGCACTTAAGTGAGCTCGGCGCAACGCTTTATGTAACACTTTTGTGTGTATAGTAGGAGAGTAGGAAAATCCTACTGTAGTACTGGACTTCCGAATCCAAGACTGGCATTGAGCCCCCCACCCGAAACTGGGGGGTTTTTTGCTGTGTGGTATTATTTGTGTATGTGTAACACTTGTGGATGTGGCGAATTTTCTAATGCTCACGGTATGCCAACCGTTGAAGCTGCCAACGTTAAGTTTGAGACTACGGACAACTTGGCTACTAAGCCAGTAGCGCAGTCTCCAGAACTACTCGCTAAAAAGTAAAAGCAAAACCCCCAGCCGGAGTACCCACAACGGCCAGGGGTTCTACTGCGAAGGTAAGGGTCCTTCGTAACTACAACTATAGCATGGTATCATTACAACATGACAGCGATCCTGGCGGTACATTCTGATACGAGTTATGCTATCGGCGGAGATGCTGGCGCCTTTGATGAAGGTGGCACGTTAATAGCAACGTCGGCTGAACCGAAGGTCTTTAAGTTTGGCAATACCTTAGTGGGCGTAGCCGGTTCGTTCCGGATCATGGAGCTAGTAGCCAAGTCTAACATCGCCGACCCATACAAATTGCGCGACCACCTTATGCAGATACTAGGTCAAGGCAACGATACGTGGAGTGTCCTGCTTGTGAATAGGGATGGTATCTACGAGCTGGGTGAAGATTATTCGGTCATTAAGTTCAAAGAACCCTATGCGGCTGTTGGCGCTGCGTGTGATATTGCCACAGGTGCGCTGGCTGCTCTCTCGTCCTTCTCTTTGGAGCCTATAGACATGGTCAAGACCGCCATGGATGTGACGGAGCACCACTCTACTATGTGTGTTCGACCCTTCCGTTTTTTTTATAAAATTTTTTAAGGACATGCACACACACCAATGGATAATTTTAGTCAATACAAAAGTTTGGATTTATTGCCATTGTGGTATAAGATTTCAGATACCACAGGAAGCCACGGGACACAAGTATTCGGGGCCGGTACCAGAAAAATACAAGGGAGAACAATGAGCGCATTTTTAGATGTGATAGAAGAACTAACACTTCTTCACAATAAGAAGCAAAGTGACTATGGCCGTGCGGTTGACCCGTTTGCCAATGTACGCGCTAGTGAAGATTTTGGTGTAGAAGCTTGGATTGGTTGTGCTATTCGCATGAACGACAAGATGCGCCGACTACAGACTGCAGCCCAAGGATCGACTCTAGCCAATGAAGGCATTGAGGACTCATTCATGGACATGGCAGTGTATAGTATTATCGGTTTAATTCTTTATAGACAACAATATGGTAAGGTAGAATAATGAAACTTAATGTAATCTCAGCACACGTATCAGCATTTATCGCTACAGCGGTATCGGTGTTTACGGTTGTTCACCCAGGCTTCCATGTACCAACGTCGGTACAGGTAGTGCTCCCATCAGTCTGCGTCATCATTGCAGGAATCATTGAGGGATACCACCTACTTACACACCGTCAGTTGCAGTTGCACACTGCTATTGCACTTGCTTCACAGGTTGCACAGCAAGCTGAAGCGGCTAAGCCAAGTGCCACTAAGTCCTGACGAGTCAAGTCTTTCTTTGTCACTTAGACAATGGCTAGAACTGAACCTTACACGTTTTTTAACGAATCTGGAACTTCCACAAGATGAATCGTGGGAGATGCCAGTTGTTGAGGATTTTGTTTTAGTCGTTGCCGCTAAAGATTATAAAGATGGTGGTGTAGGAGTGTTTTCTATTTCGCCACCTGATTCTTCTTCGTATCGGATACAAGGCTTACTAGCCACGGCACTTAGCAATGGCAGTTAGCGCAGTACAACGCAAGAAATACTTTGAGGCACGTTCCGCAGGACTTTCGATTGCAGAAGCCTCACGTAAGGCTCGGTTCTCTGAATCGACGGGACACCGTGTTGAGAAGGCTGCCCAAACACTTCGCATTAGCGACGATGTGGACACGTCGGCACGTAACTACCGTGAACTCAAGACAGAAGCGAAACTAGAAGGTCCTAAGCCTTACGACAAACTAAGCGAAGATGCCCAACGTGCCCTAGAGGACTTTGGCTATTTTCGTCAGCGTTACTTTGGACGTATCTCTACACCGTGGCAGGAAGAAGCCGGTATCGCACTGGTATCACTTCTTGAGTCTGAAGAAAAAGAATACGTGGTTATGAACATGCCACCTGGTTCTGGTAAGACTACGTTGCTACACGACATTACCTGTTGGATCATTTGTCGTAACCGCAGTATCCGTTTGTTGACTGGTTCTGCGACTATGAGCCTTGCCAAGCGAAACTTGATGCGAGTAAGGCGTTCACTAGAACGTGTTATTCCTGAACTGGCTGACGATGCACTTAAAGCACGTGGTCTAGCCGTTGACGCTGAAACAACTATGGCACTGGACTTTGGTCGCTTTAAGCCACTGGAAAAAGAACTTTGGACTAACGAAGCATTTATCGTTATGCAACCAGAGGACTCAGGTGCTATTTCAGAAAAGGAGCCAACAGTAAGTGCCTACGGTATGGATAGTGGTTTCATCGGAGGACGCTTTGATGGCTGTTTCTGGGACGACCTTGTGGACCCTCGCAAGATTCGTAGTGCAGAACAACGAGAAGCCATGGAAGATTGGTACCAAGACGTTGCAGAATCTCGACTTGAACCTGCAGGTATGCTTGCTCTTATTGGCCAGCGCCTCGCTGCTGACGACCTTTATCGATTCGCTCTAGACATGGAGCAACCTCTGGAAGATGAGGAAGAACTACTAGATGAAGGAATGACTGAAGATGAAGTTGAGAAACTTAGGACAAACAAGAAATATAAGCACTTGCTTTACAAGGCTCACTATGATGAGCTTTGCGATCCGAGTCACCACAAGAGAACTTCTGATCCGTATCCTACCGGATGCTTATTGGACCCACGGCGCCTATCTTGGCGAGACATCTCCAACCTCATGTCAAACCGTGGTGAGCGCTTTGCGGTGGTCTATCAGCAAGAGGACTTGGACCCGTCAGAAGTCTTAGTACGCCACGAGTGGGTATTTGGTCAGGGTGACAACCCAGGGTGCATGGACAAAGACCGAGACATCTGGCAGATACCCCGTGGCATTTCAGCCAGCGAGTGCCTGATGGTCGCTACCGCTGACCCTAGTCCGACTAACTACTGGGCTATCCAGTGCTGGCTGTACCACCCAGAGTCCCAGCAACGGTTCTTGATTGACCTGATTCGCCAGAAGATGGAAGCCAGTAAGTTCTTGGACTACAACATCCATGACGGTAAATACACTGGGGTTATGGAAGAATGGCAGAACTTGTCTGAGTCCATGGGATACCCAATTCAGTACTGGATTGTGGAATCTAACGCAGCTCAGCGGTTCATGCTTCAGTACGATTATGTCAAGCAATGGCGCCAAATGCGGTCTGTGGAGATTATTCCTCACAACACAAATGGCATCAATAAATCGGACGAAGCACTGGGTGTGACGGTGTTACAACCCCACTACCGCTTCGGTCGTGTAAGATTACCTGGTAGGGGTGAAGGAAAAGTTCGCTCTATGAAACTAATTGATGAGGTTACAAAGTACCCTAATGGGTCACGCACAGATGACTGTGTTATGGCTCAATGGTTTCTAGAGTGGAACATTCCCAACCTCTACATGCCGAAATCGGCAACAGCCCCAGCGTGGCGCCCATCATGGGTGAAGTCGTCCACCCCTAAGACATTGAGGTTATAAGTGGCTCTCTCGTTCGATAATGACAAGGCTGCGGCACAGGTCGTAACCATGTACCAGGAGCGCCGCAAAGACCGCGGTGGACTCTTTAGCAAGATGGAAGATATCCGTCGTCACTACAACGGCGACATTATCATTCCACTGCCTGAGTTAGATGACATGGAAAAGCCTGCCATTCCGAACTTGATTGCTCAAGGTATTGACCAGTTCGCTATGCGCGTGGCTTCAGTCATCCCAGACATCTCGTACATGCCAGTACGCCCAGGTATTCAGGTATCTGAAAACCGTGCCCGTGACCGTCGTCTAGCCAACCTTGGTTGGTGGGACATGAACAAGATGGGTACCAAGTTACGTCGCCGTGCACGTCACCTTACTGCTTACGGTATGAGTGCTGTAACTATCTCACCAGTTTCGGTCTACCACGACGACCAGCGTGACATTCCTCACTGGCGCGTGCGTAACCCACTTTCTACGTACCCTGCACCAATGCTTGATCCAGACTCAATGGAGCCAGCAGACTGCATCTTCGTTGACCGCCGACCACTTGGCTGGTTGAAGGAAAACTACCCAGCACAGATGGCTATTTTGTACCGTGGTGAAAAGGGCGACCACGACATGTTTGAAGTGTTGGAGTACATGGACGCTAACGAAACTGTGCTTATTGCCGTTGGTGCTGAAAAGCCAAAGGCAAGTGCATACAGCACTGAGACAGGCAAGGGAATCGCTACGCACATTATCTTGGAGCGCATCCCTAACCGTGCAGAGGTAAGCCCAGTAGTTATTGCTGGACGTATCACACTAGACCGCCTACAGGGTCAGTTTGACCAGATGCTTGGAACCTACCAGCGTATGGCTAAACTAGATGCCTTAGACATGATTGCTCGTTTCCGCAACGTGTTCCCAGATGAGTGGATTGTTAGCACAAGCAACTCTCCATCATCACCTCGTATTATTCAAGAAGCTAATGGTAAAGAAGGAATCCGTGGAGTCGTTGATAAGGGACAAGTACAAATCACACATCTGCAACCAGGTTCAACCACAAACGACGCACTTGACCGGATGGAACGCGCTCAGCGACTCACAGGTGGAATCCCTGCAGAGTTTGGTGGGGAATCACCAAGCAACGTCCGTACAGCTCGTCGAGGTGAAATGGTTATGTCGAACACCGTTGACATGCCTATTCAAGAGTATCAGGAAATCTTCGCTAACTCACTAGAAGCAGAGAACCGCCGTGCGGTAAAAATCATGAAGGCTTACTACGGTAAAAAGCCAAGCATGTTCTTCTTTGGTAACGACGGTAAGATTACTCACCCTGACTACACGCCAAACGAAACATTCGAAACGGACTTGTCATACGTCAAGTACTCAATGCCTGGTTCAGACGTAAATGGCATGGTAGTCGCCATTGGTCAACGTGTCGGAACTGGTATTATGTCTACACAGACAGCCCGTGAGATGGACCCAGCGATTGAGGACCCGATTCGTGAACGTGATCAAGTTGAAATTGAAGGACTACGCAAGGCGCTTCTTGCTGGCCTTGAACAACAGGCGTCGCAGGGAAGTCTTGACCCCAACGTTATTGCTGAAATCGCAATGGCTAAGGCAGAGCGACACGTCACTCTTGAAGCCGCGGTTGCTAAAGTCCACAAAGAAATGCAAGCGAAGCAAGCCGAGCAAGCAAACCAGCAACAGCAAATGCAACAGCAAATGCAGCAAGGTGGACAGCCACCAGAAGTTCAGGCAGAGTCACAGCCTGGTATCGGCGTATCGCCAGACAACCCTGCTGGAACGCCTATCGCACCACCGCCAGCCGGAGCACAGAACTTGAGTGCTATGTTGTCAACTTTGAAGCGTCCACCAGCTCCAGTCGGTGCCGCACCAGGGATGTAATAGATGCCACGTACAGGTAGAGGTGGCGCCCGTGAGGGAACGCCAGGAACAGCATACGGAAACCGTACTGACCTTAACGCAGCAATGCCAGTCCAAGCCGCTACTGGTCAAGGCTACGGAGAAGCAGGTGCACAACAGGCTGCTCAACGTGCAATACCCGTAGCACCACAACAGGTATCGGTTGCGCCAGCGCAAGCACCAGCACAAGCAGCGCCAGCACAACCAACAACGATTACTGGTCAGATGCCATCATTGCCATCTTACCCAGGTGAATTAAAATTTGACCATCCTACTGATCGACCAGATGAACCAATTACAGCAGGATTGCCTATTGGCGATGGTGCTGGTCCAGAAGCAATGCACACATTTACTCCTACAGTTGGAAGAAGTTTAGACATGATGGCCAGTGCTCCAGGTGCTTCAGCAATGTTAATGGACTTAGCACGGGCGGCTAGAAACATAGGTCTATAATGCCTTACGGACTTGGTTCAGCAACAGGAGCTAATGATTATCTCTCTAATGTTAATAACCCTAATTGGTACATTGATAATCTTGTTAAAAACAATCCTACGTTAAAAGCAGACCCGTATTTAGTCACGTCTTTAACGCAACAATTCAAAGATTCTACTAACCCAGTTCAATTAGCACATTCAACTTTGATGGCTAAATATTTGCACGGTACCGCAGATCAAATTGGTCTTTCTAATTTGTACCCAAGACCCGACACAATTAATGATGCTCCTGCATACCGAGCACCTGACAAAGCATGGCAAAGGGCTAACAGTACAGGTAATTGGTTTTCACAACTTCTGCAACCAGTAGGCAATGTTTTAGGTAGCGCCATTGGTGGTTTTGTTGGTGCAATTTCAACTCCTGAAGCTGGAAAGCAAGTAGGTAATTTTTGGAGAGGATTACCTAGTGATGTAGGTGGACTTGTTAAAACTGGAGCCGAACTTGGGATTACTGCTAATCGTGTTGTTGGAGGAAACCTTACTGCTATTAATGCTGGACAAAAATTACCTGCATGGCAATGGCAAGACCCACTGTATTTGGGTCACTTAATTCATGGAACATTAAGTGGCATTGGTCAATTACCTTTTATGGCTGATGCATACATGACTAATTTGAAATCTCAAATTAACAAAAATGGTATTGGTACTGCATTGTCTCAACAATTCGGCAATCTTCTTGTCGGTTATCTTGTTGGTGGTGCTTTGGGCGCTGCTGGTGGAGAAGGCGGAACAGTACTTGACGCTGCCGCTCAAGCAGGAGAAACCGCTTCTGCTCAAGACGCTCAAATAATTGAATCTTTGACACAAAAATTAAAAACAGAAGGTTCTCTCACGCCAGAAGAACAGGCTGCTTTAGAAAAAACCAAACAAGACCTTTTGACTCGCGACCCAAATGCGCTTCACAAATCTGCATATCAAAATGGCATAAATGAATTTAAGACTCAGTACCCAATAGAGCATGGCATCCTTGAACAAGACTTGGCTCGTGGTTCAATTACTCAACAAGAATATGATCAGGCTATTGCCAAAGGCATTTCTAGTGAATCACAGCCAGCCTTTAATGCTGCTTCAGAAGCAATCAATAGTGAACAAGCAGTTACTAGCGCCGCTCAAGATGCTATTCAAGCAAGCAAATTAAACGCTTCGGACGCTACGTTTAGAAAAATTGCTGAACTAGCAACTTATCCAGTTGCCACTCCACTTGCCATTCCACTTAAAGTTCTTGGAGCAATGGCTCGTACACTTGGAAGCACGCCAGCACAAATAACGTATCTTCTTGGTGCACTTCAAGCACAAAACAATCCGGAAGATGCTTACATCTGGCAGTTGGCTGAACAGGGCAAAGTGCTTAACGCTGATGGCACAACACAAGACCTTGGCATTGAAATTGCTAACTCACTTGGCATTGACGGTATGTGGGGTACGTCTGTACGTGACCTTGTAGACGTTGGTCTTAAATGGATTGTTGATGATCCTATTGCTGCTTTTTCTCGTATTGTAAAAGAATCCCGTGGCGTTTACGGTATGACTGGCGTACTTAATAAATGGTTTAGTGGTACTGGTATTAGAGAAGTAGGCGACGTAGAACGTGCTTACGCACAATATTCCAGCGTTCGACGTGCCGTTAGTTGGATTGCTACACATGGAGCTGCGGCAATTAATCAACGATTTGGTGCTTTGTTTCTAGGTCCAAAACTTATTGAAAAATTAGCAGCAGCACAAACGGATTCTCAAGTTCTTGCAGTTCTTGAAGAAGCATCACAAGCAATTAACATGGTTGACCGCGTTACCACTATGCCATCTATGAGTTGGTACACTTTGGCTAAGACTGGCTTAACAGGAGAAGTTGGAAAAGAATTTTCTACTATTGCCGATGCTCTTGCTTCGCCGATTATGCCAACTGACAAAATGATTGAAGCCATTGAAAAAGAAACTGGCGTTGATATTACTCCTCACGATGTTGGTTACGCCGCCGGTGGTGTTGCCGAACGAGCAAAGATTCTTTTAAGTCAACGCCTTCGCCGTCAATTTTCAATGAAACAAATGATTATTGAAGGTGGTCGTGTTACTGACCGTGAATTAGTTGTTGGCTCAGTACGCAGCGCCGAGGGTATTCGTAAGTTTTTAGTTAATAACTTTATGAGTCACGATTTTGCAAACATGGTTACTGATCAATTAATTCGATACGGTGATGACCCTGTTAAATGGAATAACATTTACAACAATGCTATGCGTATTTCTCTTTACCGTCGCATGCTTGCTTCAACTGCTCATTCTGATTTTGGAATCTTTGCTGATGTCATGGGACCAGAAATTGATGACAAAATTTATCAGTACACAGGTGTAACTGGTGGTGGGACTTCGCTGGATGAAGCTTTTATTGCTGACACCAATACAGCATCAGACCGCACCATTGACCCTGAAACTGGTAAGTTAACTGTTGCCGCAGCAGACGATAAACAACTTGGTAGACGCATGCTTCCTAACGAACGAAACATGAGGATGCTTTCACGAGAGATTGCTAAAGTTGCTCAAAACGTTAATAAATCTGGTGGAGATGATTTACTTCGTAGTGCAGAAAAAGACTTTGAAGTTTACCGTCAGTTGGCTCACACTGCCAACGTTGAAGCAGAAACGTACCTTAAGAATTTTGTACCCGAAGATCGTTTTGAATTTGCTGGCAAAGGCGCTGAAGATGGCTATAAGGCTAAATCTCAAGAAATCCTTGATCGTGCCAATCAAATGCTTAAAGGCGATGAATTAAAGGGGATGACTAAAGCCGAGCGTTACGCTACGGTTGTTAAATACCTTGATGGTGAATTAATCAAAGCTCGTGATGCTTACGTTACCGCGTCTAAAAAGTTTGACGAATTAGCAATGATGAAGGCTGAATCAGAAAAACTATACCAAATTTTTGGTACTACAAATGTCTTGCCTTTTCTTCAACACTTGCGCGGTGAGATGTTAGCAGTTCAAGACCTTGGCGCTGAAATGAAGGCTGCTATTTCTTCGTCATACTCTAGCGAAGAAAACATTGCTAAACAAGCAAATTACATTGCTTCAACTGCCACCACCAAAGAAGCCGGTGAAGAATACAAACGTTTATTCAACGAAGAATGGTCAACTCGCTCAAGTAGACAAGTTGGAGAAAAACTTGGCATTGGAAAACTTAACGCTGCTAAAGCCTATGAATTATGGGCAAAGAATACTGGTATAAAACTTAAGTCTCTTGGTGATCGTGGCATGCGCAACAACTTTGATGTTGCTGTTGACTTAATGCAAGGATACCTAAACGGTTGGTTCAAACTTCTTACTCTTGCTTCTCCTGCTTGGGCTGAACGTGTCATTGTTTCTGAAGTTATGTTGAACTCATTACGTATCGGTGGACATAATTTTACTGAAGCAAAACTCGTTCAATCTATTGCTAGACACGAAGCATACTTAGGTAAAGTTGCTATGGGTGATGTTGAGCGTAAAGCACTTCGTTCAGCAATCAGTAACATTATTCTTGGGTTTGACACTGCATTAATCAAAACGCTTTCTGGTAAAAAGTTTGATGACTTTCTAAATTTTGCTACCAATCTTTACCTTGAAACAGATAGTCACATGCTTGGCGGAGTTCACTCTCAAGGCGACCTTATGGCTGAAGATGGTTTCAAGCACAATGTAGTTAATCAAGTAGTTGGCATTGAGGGCAAGGGTGCTGAAGCAAAAATCAAAACATCCAACAAAGTACTTGGTGAAACTTATACTAAGTACATGGCTGGTGATTCTTATGCCGGAGCTGCACTATACGAAAACATTACTCGTGCTAGCCGAGGAACTATTTTCAAAGAAAACGCTCGTTGGTACGAAGAACAAATTGTTAAAGAAGGTCAGCGAATTTTTGATGGCAATCCTGAATTTTACATGGAGCAAGCCAAGGAAGATGCAACTAAAGTTCTTCAAGACCTTGGCAAAAAATTAACTGAAAATAATTTCAAAGTTCAATTAAAGAAATCACTTGACGAGAAAATTCGTGAACTGGGAGGAAGGTCGTTTTCTAATCCTTCTGAACTTGCACGGTTACGTCGAGAATCTGATTATCACATGGAAGGTTTTATTTCTAGTCAACCTGCTGCATGGAGAGCAGACTTTAGGCGTGACCGTGAAGCATCGGCTAAATACCCTAATGAAAGCCCTCACACTGGTTGGGCAAAAACTTCAACCGATCACACTATGGGTCTTTCAACTAACATTAATTCCGCTAGTGGCGTAGCAAGCGTCATTCACCCTGAGATTATTCACCAAATTGCTTCTGGCGATTTTTGGTCACAAGAACAACTGGCTAAATGGATGCGCGAACATTGGGAAAAGGATGATGCTCCTTCAGCGTTCCCTGCACACGAATACGTTGGACTTATGTCTGCTGGCAATCTAAACATTGTACGCAAATATTCTGATTGGCTACATCGAGCTTTGCTTGGAAAGATGGTTAATACTGCTAGTCGTGATCCACTTTTTGTGTGGGAAGCGTGGCAACAGTATCAGAAATTATTGCCACTTGTTGAAAAGGGCTACATGACAACGGGCGAAGCAATGGCTAAATGTCAATCTGAAGCACTTATCAACATGAGCAAGTTCGTGCACAACCCAATGGACAAAACCATGTGGGAAGAAAACATGCGTGTAGTTGCTCCGTACTACTTTGCGAAAAATCAGGCTATGCGTCGTGCCCTCCGTATGGCCGGTGACAATTTTGCAGCATTTGAAAAGTACATGAAGATTAACCTTGCCGTTACTGACTATGTTGCTCTTGCTTACAATCAAAGTGGCATTGGTTCATTTACGTTTCCAGGTTCACAAGTAATTACAGGATTTACTAACGGTATCGTCAATAGTTGGCTTGCCGCACAGGGACTTCCAAATTACGGCGCTGGTCAACACATGGGTCTTGAATCATCACCTGCTTCCCCAGACAGCATAATTATTACAGGGCAGACACCTGGTATCGGTGGATTTCTTGAAAACGTTATTTCAATGCCGTTTGGACCTATCGTTACCATTCCTGCTAAATACGTTTACGAACAAATGCAATACCGTATTCCTTTTATTGGCGACATAATCAAATGGGTCATTGGTCCAAACTCTATGCAGTCATCCATTGCAAGCGACTTATTCCCTAACAGCACACTTCAAAATGTCTACAAGGGCGTTTACGGACACATGAATCAAAACCAAGTTAGTTCATATCTTTCCAGTGAGCTGTATTCAATCGGTAATGAAGGTTCAAATATTTTAATTAAATACCGCAATGAAACTATTGACACGCTTTTGAAAAATGGTCAAATTAACAAACAAAACATTAATTCTGGCGCGGCTCAACAGTTAATCAATTACTACACTGCACGTAAAGTTTCTTTGTTTTTTGAAAATCCAAACAACCTAACCGATCTGCAGTCAGAAGCAAATTGGGCGACTACTTCTCTCTACGCGGCTAAGACATTAACCTCACTTGCCACACCGCTTTCTTCGGTCATTGCGTCAGACATACACGTACAAAAACAACTAGATGCTATTGCTTTAGAAAAAGACAAGAATGGCGATTTTAAGTTTCCTTCTTACACTTTGCAAGTTGCAGAACTTCTACGTAGGTTCCCTACTGAATTGTTTAATACAGTTGCTCACACCAAAAGCCCATTTTCTACTTACTTAGAAACTATTGGAACGGTTAAGTATGTTGAAAATCACCCACAACTTGTAAAAGAATTTCCATTTCTTTCTGCTTTTATGTCTAGTCAACAAGGTGCAGATGCAAAGTATGATCCTGTAGCATCACAGATTCTTGGTGAGTTTGCACTTCGACAAAAGGAAACCCCAACTGAATACACACAAGCAATGCGAGTTGCTTTGGGGAACTACATGTATTACGACGTAATGCTTCCTGGCTTTCAAAAATTATATCCAGGTACATATCAAGACGGTTTAAGTTCCGCTGGTTATTACGCATGGACAGCAGCAGGAAAATCATACGGTCAATCAATGAACAGCGCTTGGTTGTCAGAACACCTAGGTGGTAACACTTACACCGTTGCTGCTCAATCTTATACTGAATTGCAGTCTTTTATGAAAAACCCAAGTCATGTTGCTACTTTGACTCCAGCACAAAAACAATACATTCCATTATTGTTAGATGCACGTTCAGCATGGGAAAAACAATATAAAGCAGCAGCAGGTAATACATCAGAGCAAAGTCAATTACGTCAACAATGGCGCGATAATTGCACTAAAGCAACAACGCTTCCTGGCTGGCAAGACGTTTCAACAATTATTACAGGCGTATTTCGTCCACTACCCCCACCACAATAAGGAATAATCATGGCAGACAAACCATTAGCAGAAGAAGCTCAAAAGCCTGAAACAAAATCAATGTCGGTTCCCGACATGAAACAACTGGCTCATGACTACGCCGTTCCCATGTCGGACGGCACTCTTAAGTCCATAGCTGAGGACATGACACCAGCCAAGGCTGCTGCATTTGAGGATTATCTTAAGACAACAGCCAAGGGTCTTTATCCTACGCTTGCTCCGCAAATTGATGCTGGCATCAAGACCGCTTACCTACTTGACCCATACCGTCAGGTTGCTAAGCAGATGTTGGGTGAGGATCAAGAACCTAACTTTATGACTGACCCTAAATCTTCAGCCGCTCTTAGCGGTGGTCGTGACCCTAAAACTGGACGCCCAGTTCCAATGAGCCTTGACGAATGGAAAGGACACATTCAGTCTCACCCAGGTTTTGGTTGGGATAAGACTCCAGCCGCACAGGAAAAGGTTGCTTCACTTATTCAAGGAATTCAACAAGAGATGGCCGGTGGTCAACAAGCACAAGCAGCCGCTCCATCACAACAGCCAATGCCTTCTCCAGCACAAGCTGAACCAAGCATGGCTGCACCTATGCCACAAGGGGGCGCACAGTAATGGCAAAAAAAATCAAAACGACAACTACAACCACACCTACAACTACAATTCCTAATCCTTTTGCTGGCGGTGGTGGTGGTGCTGGTCAGCAACAATCTATTATTTACCCTGCTGGTCCAGCAGGTATTAAATCAATAACTTCCGCGCTTGTTAACAGTGGAGCCGATGCTGTCGCCGCCGCTACATTAGCAAAGCAACTGGCTGGTACACCAATTTTGCCTTCTTCTGCGTATCTAGATTCTAAAGGAAACATTACCAGTTCTGGATTAGATGCCATTACAAATCAAATTCTTTTTAAAGGTGGCCCTGCTCTTTTTGAAGCAGTATTTGGGAACGTACCTGGTTTTAATGCTAATGAATACATAACCAGTGGTACAAAAATTCAAGCTTCTTTGAATTCTGGACTTCTTAAAGCACTTAATTATGCAGGTAGTGAAACTGGTGGTGATTTATCTAAATTGCCTCCAGGCATTGATTACGGCCCTGGTCTTACCGCCGCTCAACAAGCCAGTCGAGACACAATAACTGAAGCAGTCACCATTGCTGGTCAGATGACTACACAGATTGCCAATGCTACGGCTTCAGCAAATTTAAAAAACAGTTCTTATCAAACTTTGGAACAATGGCTTCAAAGTGTTGATCTTGGAGCTATTGCACCAGAAGTTTACAAATGGACAATGCAAGACAACATTACTAACCCTAAAGAGTTAATGAACATGGTTCGTTCAACACCTCAATACAAAAGCACGTTTGCTGGTCTTATTGCTCAACAGGCAGAAGCGGCCAAGAACGGTACGAAACCACTTACTGAATCAACGTACCTTACTTTGGTAAATTCTTATCAGGCAACTGCTCAGGCTGCTGGGCTTCCTGCTGGGTTCCTTACTACCCCAGACCCTAAAACAAAAAAGACTCCTATTGAGAACCTTGTCGCAGGTAACGTATCTGCTTCTGAGTTTAGTCAACGCATTGCTATGGGGTATCAGGCGGTAAATGCGTTGCCTCAAAGTGTTCAACAACAGTTTATGCAACAACACAATATTGGAACTGGTGGCCTTGTCGCATATTTCCTTAATCCAACCGCTGCTGCTCCAGTTCTTGAACGCCAAGCACTTGCAGCCAACTTACAGAACACAGCCCGAACTGCTGGATTACAAGACTTCTCATCAGACCAGGCTTCACAATTAGGTGAAATGGTTAGGGTTGCTGGAATGACGGGTGGCGCTTCTGACCCTTACAGCCAATTTACCCTAGGCAAAGCACAGACAGCGCTTCAAACGGCCTCTAAGGACGTTAATTTGACCAAGGCGCTCCCTGGAGCCACTGCCCCTACAGTAGACACCAATACTTTGATTGGAAGCCAAATAGCCGGTTTTGGGGGCACTACACAGCCAGTAGCCCAAAGACAGGTACAGTTGGCCGAAGAAGCCAAGGCCGCTCCCTTTGAAAAGGGTGGTGGATATGCCGAAACTGCTAAGGGTGTTACGGGTCTTGGTTCTGCACGTACATAATGTGCTACAATTACGTTAGGTGTTTGGCCCCATTGATCGTGGGCGAGCTGGACAACTAAACCGCTTGGTGGGGAGCACGTCCCCAAGTGCGTATAGTGCAAACAAATTTATCCGTTTTATTTACCTCTGAATAAAGCGCGTACCTAGAAGGAGCGATCAACATGTCCGAATTCGACAACGAACTTGACGAGCAAGAAACCAACAGTCAGCCACTAGACCCTCACATTAGGCGTCAGTTGCGTGAAGGTGACAAAGCCCGTAAGGAACTTGAAGCAGCAAAGGCAGAACTGGAAAAGCAAAAGCTTGAATTCCAATTCACCAAGGCTGGAATTCCAGAGACAGGTGCAGGTGCATTACTTCGTAAGGCATACGATGGAGAAGCGTCAGTAGACGCAATCCGGAAGATGGCTGAAGAATACGGCATCCTTTCATCTAATCAGGAAACCACCGAAGCCCCTGCTAACGATGCGGAACTTGAGGCTTTACGTCGTGCTCAAGGCGCGACTATTGGTACGTCAGGCGTAGGACCAGACTTAGGTCAGGAATTCCTAGCCCGTATTCAAGAGGCATCAAGTCCCGAAGAAGCCATGAAGATCGTACAAGAACAACAGTTTGAAAAACTGGGTGTTTGGACTTCTAGGAACGTGCGTTAATCAAAACACACTAACTAGAAAAGGAGTTTGAAATGGCTATTGATGGCTACTCAGACAACCCAACGGGACAGTCAACCCTTGACTTCTCGAAGGCCGCTTATGACCGTATGGCATACTTTGCTCTACGTCCAGAGCTTTACTTTGACGCTGTAGCAGACGTTCAGCCTACTGCACAGTCAATGCCAGGTGCTTCGGTACAGTTCACAATCGTGAACGACCTGCCGATTTCAACCACGGCACTTACAGAAACAACAGACATCACAACCGTAGCAATGTCAGACTCAACCGTTGCGTTGACTCTTGCTGAATACGGTAACGGTGTTCTTACCACTGCCAAGTTGCGCGGAACATCATTCGTGGACATTGACCCAATCGTTGCCAACGTAGTTGGATACAACGCTGGTGTTTCAATCGACACGATTGCTCGTGCTGCTTTGGACGTTGGAACAAACGTACAGTACGCATCAGGACTCGGAGCAACAACACTCCAGACTTCTGTAACTACTCGTGCCGGTGTAGCAGCAGCAAACACATTGTCATCACTTGACATCCGTGTTGCTCGTGCTCGTCTCCGTGCTCAGAACGTTCCAACATTCGGCGGTATGTACGTTGGTTACATCCACCCAGACCTCGTTGCAGACCTTCAGGGCGAATCTATCTCAGGTTCAAACATACAGGGATGGCGTGCACCACACGTCTACGCACAGCCAGGTGAAATCTGGAACGGTGAGCTCGGTGCTTACGAAGGTGTTCGTTGGATCGAAACTCCACGTGCTCCTGTATTCCAGGGTGCTGGTGCATCTTCAACAAACGTTTACGGAACTCTCATCGTTGGTCGCCAGGCTCTTGCCAAGGCTCACTCATACGTTGACGGTAACGGAGCGTTCCCACACGTTGTACCTGGTCCAGTAACTGACCGTCTACGCCGTTTCGTCCCAATGGGATGGTACTGGCTTGGTGCTTACGGAATCTTCCGTCAGGCTTCAGTTATCCGTATTGAGTCAAGTTCACTTCTAGGCGCTGACATCAGCACTACACCTGGAACTGGAACTGCTTACGAACCAGCAGTAGACCTCGGTGAGTCCGGCTCACCACTGGCTTAGTCCAGTTAACTAGGTAATTGAGAGGAACGAGAGTTGCCGTGGCCCAGAGCTTGTAAGAACTGCGGAAGCAGGGACGTACAGGCTGGCATAGATGAGATTTATTGTCTCATCTGTGGAAGGCTTACCGACAAGGACGGCAACCTCGTTTCTCTCAAGGACCAACACACTAGCGAGGAAAAACTCTCATGACAGTACCTACAGGACTTGGCTTGACACTCGGACCAGAATCCGCAATGCCAGCAGGAACACCCCTACCAAACCGCGCAGTACGCGCAGCTCGTAACGACGCTACAGCAATTAAGGGCGAAACATCAGACCCTTGCTACTGTGGCCAGTGCGACATGACCGACACAAGGTGGACATAATGGAATCACGCGCATCATTCCCAACAGTATCGGCTGAATTCCTTCGTGGAACCACAGCCAACACTATTGACACAGGATACATCCCAACACCTGTAACCTCTACTGAGACAAGTGGACCTGCTAACCGTGGCGTTGAAACAAACACCGCTCGTGGCGTTAAGGGCACACCAATCATCGGTGGCATTACAAAGTTGGAGTACGGCTCAAACGCTGACGCTCCAGAAGTAGTTGGCTACAAGACATACGGAGACATGTAATGCCTAGTCGTTTTAGCGAAGAATTTAGCACTGACGTAAAGAAAAGCGCAATAGTTACGCCTATTGACTTTCGTGCAGCAACACTTCTTGAGGAAAGCCTTGACGGTGGTTACACTCGTGTAACTAAGCCAGTTGGTCAACCTACTTCAGCTCCGGCTGAGAACCAGACAACTGGTGGTGCTCGTATGGGTGACGCTATTGATGCTGCTCGCATTGGTGCTCTCGGACGTAAGAACCAGATTAAGTAGGCTTTCATGCCTACTTTTACACCACCAAAGGTAAAGGACAACCCACCGATCCTGCCCGACTCAAAGGGCTTGGAGCGTAGGTTATGGCGTTACTTCCCTAACAGGGCACGTTACGTCTTGGTCTTTAAGTTGTCGGATGGTACGTTCGTTCAGGACACGGCTACGCCGGAGAACTCCAACACGAACATTCCGTACCCATACAACCCGTGGAACCCAGAAGCACCATACTCCACGTCGTACTTTGTCAACTACGAAGTCAACCCACCTGTGCCTACATCTGTTACAGTAAGCCAGAACCCTTATGTGGTTAAAGTGTATATGAACGTATGTCAAGTTACTACGGCAGAAGCTACGGCATTGACTAACGCAGGATACGGAGCCTTGATTTCATGACCGCAACACCACACAACGTTGGACTTCACCCAGAGGACTGTTTCGGCTGTAAGGCCGCTTCTATCTCTATTGCTCCGTCTGCAATGGAGACACGTTCTAATGCCGGTGTTATTGACATGGACACAAAGAAGATGCACAAAGACGTGGATGCTTACAGGCGTCTACGCAAAGACGGTGTGCAACCAAAGACGGTTAAAGGTTCTGCTTCGCTAGAACAACGAGCCGGATCAAAGTGGGAAATTGAAACAGGCATGAACCTTGGTGGCGACGCCAAGGTAGGTGCTCAATACGACGCAGCTCAGGCTGCAATAAGCGCAGGAGCAACTGCTGAATGACAAATTACCTGCTTTCAGGAACCGTTGCAGGACCTTCGGGATTCCTTAACGGCGCTGGTGTCTACGCGTACAAGGCATCTCTATTCACTTCTCCACCTACAGCAGGTCAACCTGCACCTACTGGTCTTACTCTCGGAACTGACTACTTCGGACCTGCCACCACCGGAACTCAATGGGGTGGTCCAGGGCAATGGGAACTTACCGTAACTGCTGCGGTTAACTACTACATCGGTGTCCAATACCCAATCGGTTCTACAACCGCACAATGGTACTGGTCATTTGACGATTCGCTGACTCAAATCAAGGGAGACACTGGAGCACAGGGCCCACAGGGATACCAAGGTAATCAGGGTTATCAGGGCACACAAGGGAATCAAGGTACACAGGGTGTACAAGGTACACGTGGATACCAAGGCTACCAAGGCTTTCAGGGAACTCAGGGCGTACAAGGAACTCAGGGTTTTCAAGGTAATCAGGGCTTCCAAGGGTCAACAGGTTCGCAAGGCGCACAGGGCGTTACAGGGGCCACTGGTGCCCAAGGAACGCAAGGTGTCCAGGGTTCTACCGGACCACAAGGTAACCAAGGTTTAACTGGTTCACAGGGTCCACAAGGAACGCAAGGCAACCAAGGAACGCAAGGTACTCAGGGACTTACTGGAGCTACTGGTGCGCAGGGAACACAAGGCTTTCAAGGCACACAGGGAGTGCAGGGGACACAAGGCTACCAAGGTGTTACTGGTGCTACTGGCTCACAAGGAAGTCAAGGTTCACAGGGTACTCAGGGCAACCAAGGATTCCAAGGTATACAAGGTACACAGGGTAATCAAGGATTCCAAGGTACGCAAGGATTGACTGGCCCACAAGGCCCACAAGGTTACCAAGGCACACAAGGCAACCAGGGTTATCAGGGATACCAAGGGTACCAAGGAAACATCGGACCTCAAGGTGCTGGTGGAACGTCTGCTTACTACGGTTCGTACTATTCAACATCAACACAAACATTATCCACTGCCAACACTGGTCAAGCCATTACGTTTAATGGAACATACCAGCAAGCAGGTATTTCTGTTGCTTCTAGTTCTCGTATTACGTTTGCTTATGCCGGTCAGTACGGTATTAACTTCTCTGCTCAATTAACGCAAACAGACAATTCAACTGACCAAGTTCTTATTTGGCTACGAAAGAACGGTTCTGACGTTTCTCAGTCCAACACTGATGTGACTATGGACAAGCAAAACTCAGACAAAGTTGCTGCGTGGGAATGGCAAGTTACCGCTGCGGCTAACGATTACTTTGAAATTTATTGGACATCTAATTCAACGTCAGTAACGCTTCTTGCCATCTCATCTCCTACCACTGGCCCAGCAATACCATCTGTAATTGCTAATGCTTACCTTATTACTGCTGCTGGTGCTACTGGTGCTCAAGGAGCGCAGGGTTCACAGGGCGTACAAGGTACACAAGGCAATCAGGGATACCAAGGTGCAACTGGAGCAACCGGAGCACAAGGACCACAAGGTTTCCAAGGTGTTCAGGGCAGTCAAGGTAATCAAGGATTCCAAGGAGTTACTGGAGCTACAGGTTCACAGGGCCCTCAAGGTTTCCAAGGATCAACTGGTTCACAGGGAACACAGGGAGCCACCGGAGCACAGGGTTCAACAGGTGCTACTGGTGCACAAGGTCCACAAGGATACCAAGGATACCAAGGTGCCACAGGTGCTCAGGGTACACAGGGAACAACTGGTGCTCAGGGTGCTACCGGACCTCAAGGTGTTCAGGGTGCTACGGGTGCTCAAGGTTCACAAGGTTCGACTGGTGCTCAGGGACCACAAGGCTCACAGGGTTCTACTGGTGCGACCGGAAGCCAAGGTCCACAAGGATTTCAGGGTACTCAGGGTAATCAAGGTACACAAGGTACACAAGGAAGCCAAGGTAATCAGGGTTCACAGGGATCACAAGGTACTTCGGTTGCCCTCGCTACCGTAAGTCTCACCGCCCAGTCCGCAGCTCAAGCAGCCACAACGCTCTACACCCCTGCCTCTGACGGTCTCTTTACTATTAACTACTACGCCAAAGTCACCACCGCAGCAACGACTTCTTCAACGCTTGGTGTGTTCTCGGTCATCTCTACCGATACCGACTCCAACGTAGTTACCTCAGTTGGTCAGTCAACTCAGCAGAACTCTTTGACTACTGGATTTATCTCCGGCTCGATTACCGTCTACGCCAAAGCCTCAACCCCAATCCAATACTCACTTGCCTACGCCTCATCTGGTGCTACCGCTATGCAGTACGAGTTGCGAGTTGT
>Ga0214199_1000107_pt1 | contig 20920 bp, 21 predicted proteins | sample TroBogEpilimnion_24_FD_153037 | JGI IMG/M metagenome (GOLD analysis project Ga0214199, IMG submission 153037) | Freshwater microbial communities from Trout Bog Lake, WI - 04OCT2008 epilimnion | ecosystem: Environmental > Aquatic > Freshwater > Lake > Epilimnion/Euphotic zone | place: Trout Bog...
GTCGAACAAGGTACGCGAGAAGAGTTATTGACTGTCTGTGGTTTAGATGCACCAAGTATCTTGGCGCAGGTTGAAGCTTTTTGTGCTTGAGGATAGATAAACGTAGAAAAAAAGTTTAATAAGCCTTGGGAGTTTAACTACTTAAGCATTAGTCAATTTTAAATATTTTTGATAAAGCCCCTCCTGATCTTCAACATATTTGGGGTCTTTATCAATACAATCTACGGGGCATACTTCAACACATTGAGGTAACCCATGATGACCAACACACTCCGTACATAAATCCGGATTAATAATATAAATATCCTCTCCTTGTGAAATAGCCGCATTAGGGCACTCAGGCTCACAAACATCGCAATTAATACATTCGTCATTAATAATAAGTGCCATCTTAAATCCTATTTAAATTTTTCAATTAATCGCTGATGAACCGTCTGAGGGACAAAACAAGATACGTCACCCTTCAACATTGCAATCTCACGAATCATCGTTGAAGAAATAAATTCATATTGTTCAGCAGGCGTTAAAAACATAGTTTCTAGCTGTGGAGCAAGCCGTCTATTCATTCCAGCTAATTGAAATTCATACTCAAAATCAGAAACGGCTCGCAATCCACGAAGAATAACATTAGCACCCTGTTTTTTCGCACAATCTACTAATAAATTATCAAAGCCAATAACACGAACATTAGAAAACTCAGGGGTCACTAAACGTACTAAATCGACTCGCTCATCAAGGCTAAATAACGGTGTTTTGCCTCTATTTACAGCTACAGCAACAATAACTTCATCATAAAGTTTAGAAGCTCTAGAAATAATATCCAAATGGCCATTGGTTATGGGATCAAATGTACCTGGATAAATCGCAATAACTTTCATGACTAAGAAATAAATAACATCGGGTTGAGGAGCTTAAAAGCTAGAAATAAAAAACAACAAATAAAAAAGCCGATGCAATACATCGGCTTTTTTCGGCTAAAAGTTATGACTTATAGAGTGTTAACCGCGTTCAATTCTTTAAAAGCTTGTTCTAAACGAACAACCATTCCAACTTCACCTTCACGTTGCCAAACGCGTGGATCGTAGAATTTTTTATTAGGTTTATCGTCGCCTTCTGGGTTTCCAATTTGACCTTGTAAATAACCTTCGTTTTTCTTGTAGTAGTTCATGATACCTTCCCATGTTGCCCATTGGGTATCAGTATCAATGTTCATTTTTACAACACCGTAGCTAATTGATTCTTCAATTTCAGCAGCTGTTGAACCTGAACCACCATGGAAAACGAAGTTTAATGTATTAGCTGGAACACCGTATTTTTCAGAGACATACTTTTGTGAATTATCTAAAATTGTTGGCGTTAATTTAACGTTACCGGGCTTATAAACACCGTGTACGTTTCCGAAAGAGGCTGCGATTGTAAAATTAGGGCTAATTTTGCTTAATTCTTCATAAGCATAGGCCACATCTTCTGGTTGAGTGTAAAGCAATGAATGATCTAAATTGCTGTTATCAACACCATCTTCTTCACCACCAGTTACACCTAATTCAATTTCTAGTGTCATGCCCATTTTAGACATTCGCGCCAAATATTGACCACAAATTTCGATATTTTCTTTTAGGCTTTCTTCAGATAAATCTAACATATGTGAACTGAACAATGGTTTACCAGTTTCTGCAAAGTGTTTTTCACCAGCATCTAATAAGCCATCAATCCAAGGTAATAATTTTTTAGCAGCATGGTCAGTATGTAAAATAACAGGTACGCCATAAGCTTCAGCCATTAAGTGTACATGCTTAGCACCTGAGATAGCACCTAAGATTGCAGCCTGTTGACCCTCAACTTTTAGACCTTTACCGGCAACAAATGCAGCGCCACCGTTAGAGAATTGAACAAATACTGCTGATTTAACTTTAGCAGCTGCTTCTAAAACAGCATTGATTGAATCAGTATTGATTACGTTAACCGCAGGCAAAGCAAATTTATTTGCTTTGCAAATTTCAAAAACTTTTTGTACATCAGCGCCAGTAACTACACCTGGCTTTACTACGTCTAATATTTTTTGTGACATTATGAGTCCTATTGATGGTTATAGCAGTTAAAAGAATAATTAAAGCAATAAAAAAGGTGGCTATGAATCATAACCACCATTATTGAATGCTTAAATAAATTAGCCTTCTAAACTAGCTAAACGGTTTGCAAGTAATTCTTCTAAAGCTTCTAAAGCAGTTGCGAAGCCGCTGATACCTTCTGCCAATTTATCAGTAGCCATACGATTTTCTGCATGCATAGCATCGAAGGTAGCCTTATCTATCGATAATTTTTGTATAGTTAAGTTAGCAGCATTTTCTGGATCTAATTTACGTGGCAATTCACCTTCGGTCGCTTGTAACTCAGCCAATAATGAAGGTGCAATGGTTAATAAATCACTACCTGCTAATTCAGTGATTTCACCAACGTTACGGAAGCTTGCACCCATAACTTCAGTTTTATAACCAAATTTTTTGTAATAATTATATATTTCAGTAACAGAAACAACACCTGGATCTTCAGCCGGGGCGTAAGAATCACGACCAGTATCTTTTTTGTACCAATCAAGAATACGACCTACGAAAGGAGAGATCAACGTAATGCCATTTTCAGCACATGCAACCGCTTGGTGTAAACCAAACAATAAAGTTAAGTTAGTGTGAATACCTTCTTTTTCTAAAACTGCCGCAGCTTGAATACCCTCCCAAGTTGCAGCAATTTTGATTAATACGCGATCACGTGTAACGTTAGCGGCTTCGTATTGAGCGATTAAATCACGTCCTTTAGCTATAGTTGCATCAGTATCGAATGATAAACGCGCATCAACTTCAGTAGAAACTCGGCCAGGAATGATTTCAAGAATTTTAAGACCGAAAGAAACAGCAAGACGATCAAATGCTAACGTAACAACTTCTGTAGCAGTTGCGCCAGCACCTAATGTTTCACGCGCACCTTTTAATGTATCATCAACAATACCTTGGTACTGTGGCATCTGAGCAGCCGCAGTAATTAAGGAAGGATTAGTAGTTGCATCGCGAGGTTTAAATGTTTCAATGGCTTGAATATCACCAGTATCGGCAACGACTACAGTTACTGCTTTAAGTTGTTCTAGTAAATTTATACCCATGACAGGCCCTCTTTAAAATTAAGTTAAAATTAATGTAGCACCGTCATTCAACCCAGAATGAAATGCAACTATTTGAATTTTGGATGAAGATGAATAAGGTGTAAATGAAGAGAATCAATTATTACTGATCAAAACATACGCTGTTTTTCTTTTTTATAATCAATAAAAACAGCCATCGTTTAGTTTAAACAAAAAAATACACCGTTATCAATTAGAATAACGGTGTATTTATAAAACTGTTAATTAGCCTTGAATACGCATGTATTTGTCTACACTTGTTTCAGCAATAACAGGGATGCTTTGTTCTAACAAAACTTGTCTTTTCATATATTTTTCAACCTTACTTGGTTGAGGCAAAGAAGCCTGGTGATCTAAATACTTAGAAACACCAGTTAATTCATTTTTAGCTGTAACAATTACTGAATTAACTTTCTTTGCGTCTAAAATAGCTTGTTGTGCCAAATATTTCTCAACTTTACTCGGTTTTGGCATGCTTTCTTGATGATTTAAATATTTAGCCACACCAGAAAGTTGCACAGGAGCAACTTTAGCTTTTAATACTTCAAGGGCAGCCTGCTTTGCCATATATTTAGCAACATTACTAGGTTGTGGCAAACTAGCCTGATGCTTTAAATATTTAGCCACACCACTTAACTGGGGCGCATTATTACTGTTATTTTTTAAATATCTTTCGACACCAGAACCTTGATGAGCCTTGGATGTATTAATTTGTTGTCTTTCTACTATTGCCTGTCTAAGCATATATTTAGCCACACCAGTAACCTGAATTTTTTCTTGGCTGTCTAAATATTTTGATACGCTACTCTTCGATACTTCAGGTTGCTGCTTGGCAAGTTCATCAGCAAGCAATTGTGATTGCAAAACTTCATCTTGATAAGCTAAATATTTAGCAACACCTGTTAGTCCACTTGTGTCTTTAGAAAAAACTGGATAATGCGTATGAACTACTTCATTAACACTAGGTCGCTTCATAAAAAAGAACAAACCGGCAACAGCAGGGAAAAGAAAACCACCCAAGTTATTTTGGCTCATTATTTATCCCCGATCACGCATATATTTTTCAACGCCAGTTGCAGCATTATTCGCATTAGCTTTTGCTGCAATAGATTGTTTTGCCATATATTTAGCTACACCCGTAGAAACTGTTGCTACTTTGACATGCGATTCAAGATATCTTGACACACCAGTGCCTGATACTTTATTTAAATATTTAGCTACACCTGTATTAAGTGCATAGGATTTTCTAACAGTAGATGCAGGTATATTTGTTTTTTTCTGAGTTGTAGCTGCACTTTGTTTTCTTAAGAAAAAACCTGCACAAGCTAGCACAGCTAAACCTAATAAATAGGTTAATTCAGAAGAATCTTCTTTAGTCTCAGTAGACGTTGATTTTTTTACGTCTTCAGTAGCTGTAACTTTTGAAGTCACTGTTTGAGCTTTTGCTACAGGAGCTGGGCTTGGTTTATAATTTTTATCTTGATATAAAACTTCAGGCTGAAAATCAGCCGCTGGATATTTTGAGTCCACTTCTTGATTTTTAGCAGAAACAGATTCAACTTTTTTTGATTCAGCTTGTTTTGCAGCAACAGAACTAGATGCACTGCCTTTAGCTATATAAGCATTATCTTGAAAAACTACTTCCGGCTGGAAGTCTGCGGCTGGATATTTTTGATCTGCACTTACTACAGCATTTGCTAACAGCAACACAACAAATGCACCTTTGGTCAATTTATTCTTTTTCACTTTGCTCACCTAAAAGTCGTAAGAAGAGGGTAAATTTCTCGAATGTAGTAATAAATGCATCTACACTCGAGAATACTTTATCCAAATTAATATGTGTAACTTTTGTAAATCCTATAGAACTGCTTCTACATTTTTAACTACATTTTCAACGGTGAAACCGAACTCTTTGAAAAGCTGACCTGCAGGTGCAGACTCGCCAAAACGATCGAGACCAACAATTTTACCGTTAGTACCAACATACTTCCACCATCCATCAGTTACGCCCGCCTCAACTGCAACTCGTTTAGTCACCGAAGATGGTAAAACAGATTCGCGATAATCAGCATCTTGAGCATCAAAAATATTTGTCGATGGCATAGAGACTACGCGTATATTTTTTCCTGCCGCCTTAAGTTCATCCGCTGCTTTCAAGGCTAACTCAACTTCTGAACCAGTAGCTATAATAATTGCTTCAGGCTGACCTATAGAATCACTTATCACATAGCCGCCTCGAGATATATCAGAAATTTGTTGTTCTGTTCGTGGCACATGTGGCAGATTTTGTCTTGAGAAAACCAAAATTGAAGGTCCATCCTGACGTTCAAAAGCAGATTTCCAAGAAACTGTTGTTTCTACTGCATCACAGGGACGCCAAACTTGAATACCAGGAATCAATCGAAGTGTTGCAGTTTGCTCTACTGGTTGATGAGTAGGACCGTCTTCCCCTAAACCAATAGAGTCATGTGTATAGACAAAAATTGAACGAATCTTCATTAATGAAGCCATGCGTAAGGCATTACGTGCATATTCAGAGAACATCAAAAATGTCGCACCGAATGGAATAAATCCACCATGTAAAGCAATACCATTCATGATTGCTGACATACCAAACTCACGTACACCATAGTTTACGTAATTTGCATTTGGCTTATCTGCACGCATTGGTCTATAGGTAGACCATTCAGTCATATTTGAACAACCTAAGTCAGCAGAACCACCAAATATTTCAGGTAGTATTTTTGCAAAACCTTCGATTGCTGCTAATGAAGATAAGCGAGTCGCTGTTGTTTTAGCCTCTGCATTGACCGAACTTAAAAATGCTTCAGCATCAGCTTGCCAAGTTACTGGCAATTCACCTGTTGTACGACGTATATATTCAGCAGCTAATTCAGGATAAGCAACTTGGTAAGCAGCAAATTTTTCATTCCATTGATTTTCTGCTGCTAAACCTTTTACTTTAGCATCCCAGCCCGCATATACTTCAGCAGGAATTACAAATGCCTCATGATCCCAACCTAATGCAGCTTTGGTTAAGTTAATTTCATCTTGTCCTAATGCTGCACCGTGACAAGCATGGCTACCAGCTTTATTGGGAGAACCAAAACCAATAGTTGTTTTACAGCAAATCATTGTTGGCTTATCTGTTATAGACTTAGCTAATTCAATTGCGTTAGAAATTGCTAATGCATCATGACCATCAACGTCAGAAATTACATGCCATCCATACGCCTCAAATCGTTTAGGAGTATTATCTGTGAACCAGCCTTCAACATGACCATCAATGGAAATTCCATTATCGTCCCAAAATGCGACTAAATTACCTAACCCTAGAGTTCCCGCCAAAGAACAAGCTTCGTGAGAAATACCTTCCATTAAACAACCATCACCTAAAAATACATAGGTATGGTGATCAACGATTTTATGTCCATCTTTATTAAATTGAGCCGCCAGTGCCTTTTCAGCAATAGCCATACCAACTGCATTAGTAATACCTTGACCTAATGGACCAGTGGTTGTTTCAACGCCAGGTGCATAACCATATTCTGGATGACCCGGTGTTTTTGAATGAAGTTGACGAAAGCTTTTCAGCTCTTCGATTGGTAAATCATAGCCAGTCAGGTGCAACAAAGAATAAATCAACATTGAACCGTGGCCATTAGAAAGCACAAAACGATCTCGGTTTGACCATTGAGGATTAGTTGGATTATGGTTCAAAAAATCATTCCACAATACCTGGGCGATATCCGCCATCCCCATAGGAGCACCTGGATGTCCAGAGTTTGCTTTTTGTACGGCATCCATGCTTAAAGCGCGTATGGCGTTCGCTAATTCTCTACGCGAAGTCATATTATTCTCCTTCATTATTTTTTAAATTACATGTAATGACAAATTGCATTATTTAAAAACTTGTCACGAAATATTTTTAATATTGCAATGAAAAAACAGAACGAGCAGCAAAACCACTCGTTCTCTTGACATCACTCTAAGTTAGCATGCCTTTCTCTCATTATTTCTTCAGGAATACCTTTATCATGAATAACATGAGAAATAGTAGCCTCTAAAAATAATAAAGTCGAAAGTTCAAATACAGTTCCCATAGGCATACCCAAAACTTTACCATATTGTTCTGAGCGTCCTATTTGAAATACTGCGTCGGCCATATCACCAATTGTTGATTCACTCTTAGCTGAAATCAACACGATTTTTGCACCGATTTTTTTTGCACTTTTAGTGAATGCTATCAATTGTTCAGTTTCTCCAGATCCGGAGATAATAATCAATAGATCACCATCTTTAATACTAGGTGTTACGATTTCGCCAACTACGCTCACATCATATCCACCATGCACCAATCTCATCGCAAAAAAATTGCCAACCAGCTTGGAGCGACCAGCACCTGCGATAAATATTCGTTTTGCACTATCAAGCAAAGAAGTTAGCTTAACGTCATACGAATCATCTGTTGCTTCAAGAATGCTTGAAATCTTTTCTATGATAAGTTGCTGATGCATAATTATACAGCGTCAACTAATTCGCGAATTTCACGAGCGGCATCAGCAGGTGATGCTGCACCGTAGATAGCTGCGCCAACTACGATAATGTTCGCACCGGCTCTTACTACGTCTTGTACAGTTGATGCTTTGATACCGCCAGCAACAGAAATTCTAACTGGCAAGCCCAGTGCTGCGATTTGATTCAAGTCAGCAAAAGGTGTGTGACCCGCTGCTTGTGCATCTAAACCTGTGTGAATACCCATGATTTGTGCACCAGCTTCGCAAGTTGCTTGTGCGCAAGCTGCTTTGTCATCAACATTAATTAAGTCGATTTGAGCTTCTGCGCCATGAGCGTTTGCTGCTTTGATTACACCTTGGCAAGTTGCCAAACCTGATACACCAAGAACTGTAACAATGTCAGCGCCTGCTGCATAGAAAGGTGTTGCTTCATATTCGCCAGCATCCATTGTTTTAAGGTCTACTAGTAATAATTTTTCTGGGAATCTAGCTCTTAGTTCTCTTACCAGATTGATACCATTATGTTTGATACATGGAGTTCCGATTTCAAAAATATCAACATACGGTGCTACAGTGGTAGCAAGAGCTACTGTTGCGTCGAAATCCAGTGAATCTAATGCCATTTGAATTAATGCTTTTGCCATTTTATGTGCTCCGAAGGGTTATATTAATAGTTATAGTTGGTTACATACTTGTTTTGCGGACACAACTTTAAATGAGAATAGGGACAACTGTCAATCCAAAATATTTTTGATCAATAGTTCATTCTTCTTAAATACATTTCCATAATTATTACCCACTTGACTTTCTAAAAATAAAACATTTAATAAGCAATAAGTTATCTAAAATCATTACCACCATGCCTTACCTCTCACCGAATTATTTAATTATATTACCAGAAGCGATTATCTGTATTTTTTAAGCTCAATTTTCGTGCTGCATAGAAAATACTACAGCTTTTTTTTAAAAAGCATTAAGCTAGTCAATCTTCTTATTGGAATCTTGAGGACTGACTATGCCCTATAATAAAAATCTTGTAGACGAATTAAACATTCTTATCCGCTACAATTTAGATACGACGCTTGAAGGAATCAAAGTACATAAAACGGCAACAGAAGAAAACATCGCTGCAACACAACGTCTTTTTGACAAAGGTTTGATAACACATGATGATGGTGGCTATTTAACTAGTCTTGGACATGAAGCTGCTGAACAGGCTCAATCCTTATTAAATTTGCTTAATCCAAGTTAAATCTTAACATTTGATATTAAGCCTTCCCCCCTTTGACTTAGGACGAAGGCTTTTTCCATCTTAAGAGCTAATTAAATATTACTGCAAAATAACAGCAATACTCATTTTTAAAGAACACAGGCAAATACTAAAAAATAATGCTTACCCCCTCTCTAACGAACAACAGTAGTTTTTAATTTTTTCATTGCATTTTGTTCTAACTGCCTAATTCTCTCTGCAGATACGTTATAGCGATCAGCTAGTTCATGTAAGGTTGCTTTTTTATCGACTAACCAACGACTAGTTAATATATCTAAACTACGTGGATCTAATTCTGACATAGCTTCTGCTAATAAATCTTGACCATGCCCCTCCCAATCCGCATTTTCAAGCAATTCCAATGGATCGGCGCCGTGTTGTTGAAGATAATTGACTGGCGCACAATATAACTCATCAGCCCCCTCATCAACCGGCATGTCAAATGACATATCAGGACTGCCTAATCGTGTTTCCATTTCATAAACATCACTTAGACTCACATTCAAATCCTCTGCTATCACCTTTGCCTCATCTCCTGACAACCAACCTATATCCTGCTTAGATTTCCGCAAATTAAAGAAAAGCTTACGTTGAGCTTTTGTTGTAGCAACTTTAACTATTCCCCAATTTTTAATAACATATTCGTGTATTTCAGCCTTAATCCAATGTACAGCAAATGAAACCAAACGCACACCAACATTAGGATCGAAACGTTTAACTGCTTTCATTAAGCCAATATTACCCTCTTGAATAATATCCGGCATTGATAAACCATAGCCGCTATAACCTCTAGCAACATGAACAACGAACCTCAAATTGCTCATCACTAAATCACGTGCGGCGTCTAAATCTCCATGGTCTTTATATTTTAGCGTTAATTCACGCTCTTGATCTAAGGTCAGCCGAGGCATTTGACGCACTAAATTCAAGTAAGCATCAAATGTTCCAACTGATAAATTAATTGGTAAGGCTAAAGCAGTCATAGAATCTCCTTAAATAAAATTTTTGCAAATATTAGCACTCAATGTTTATGAGTGCTAATAATTTTATTAAAGACCTAACTATCCATGCGATTTATTTAAAAAACACATTATGACCATTGTGAAAGAACAGATTGCTAATTGGCTTCTTATTTCTTTATAAATCTAAGCAGTCGCTTGAAGACCTACTCGTACTCTCTGCAGAAAAACAAGCTTAAAGCCCACCATCAGTTACCAACTTCATACTTTTAGGATTTTTTGCTTCTTTAAACGTGTTGTATGCATTTGATAGCTAATTACAGTCCAAGATGCAAAAACACCCAGTAACGAAGAGACAACTATTAATGTCAATGTATCTGTTAGACTCAAAAATAACATATGAAAACTTCCACCATAAAGACTGGATAGTTTCTCAACAGAATATCTCAATATTAGCATTAGCACCGTTACAATAAACCAAGCAAATATACTCGATATAAAACCTATCCAAAAACCAGCATACAAAAATGGACGCTGTATAAATGAATTTGTAGCTCCAACTAACTTTAGAATCACCACTTCTTCACGACGATTGTGTAATTCTAAACGCACAGTGTTGCCAATAATGACTAATACTGCTGCTCCCAATAATATACTTAGCATATTAGCGAACAATTTCACAACATTAGTTATGGATTGCAAACGCTCTATCCATTGTAAATCTATCTGAACAACGTCAACCTCGGGTGATTGCTGAAATTCTTTTTGCAAAGCCTCCAATTCATGCATATCGTCTAAATTCTTTTTTGGCAAAACTTGTAGGACTATTGGTAATGGATTTTTTTCTAATTCATTGATTGCTGATCCAAATCCGCTATATGTTTGGAATTCTGTTGCAGCTTCTTCTTTAGTTATTAATTTGACGTTTTGTACATTACTATTTTTTCTAATACTTTCAGCTAATTTATTGGCATGAGCTTCAGAAACATCGTCTCTTAAAAATAAAGATATTTGATTATTAGCTTCTATATGTACTGCTAATTGCTGTATGTTTACTTCCAAAATATAGAAACCACTTACAAATGATATTGCAATGGCTAGTACAGAAATAGTCATGATTGAATTAAAAGGTGCCGCAACAATACGCCCTAAACTTGAAAATAAAGCATGTGCATGCTGATCTCTATAAGCATGTAATTTATCAACAAAATCACCTCCAGCAACTTTTGTTTGCCTATTAGCCTGCTTAGCAGAAATGTCTTGCACATTATTTCTAGCTTGATTTTTATTCCTGTATTTCATTTCTCAACTCGCAACTAATTGACCATGATCCAACTTTAACACTCGATGATTCAGTTGAGTAATCAAAGAAATATCATGAGATGCAATTAAAACAGTAACCCCAACCTGCTGAAATTGCTCAAACAATAACATAATTTCAGCAGATAATTCTGGATCTAAATTTCCTGTTGGCTCATCCGCTATAATAATAGGGGGTTTATTGACTACAGCTCTTGCAATCCCAACTCGCTGCTGCTCACCTCCAGATAAAGCCAATGGGTATTTCTTTTCTTTGCCAGTCAAATTAACTTTATCTAATGCCGCTCTTACTCTACGAGTTACTTCATAATGCCCATATCCGGCAATAACAAGAGGTAGCGCTACATTATCAAATACAGTTCTATCGTAAAGTAACTTATAGTCTTGATATATAACGCCCATTTTTCTTCTTATAAAGGGCAATTGATGCTCTTTAGCTAGCCCAAGATCTTGGCCATCTAATATAACTCTGCCACGACTACTGCGCTCCATTGCAGTAATTAATCTCAATAAGGTACTTTTTCCAGCACCTGAGTGGCCCGTTAAAAATGTTATTTCACCTTTCTGTAGATGAAAGCTTACATTTCGCAATACGTCTCCAGTTTCTGGATATCGCATAGTGACCGAATCGAAATTAATCATGCCTTAGTCCTTTATGAATAGAGCATCAACAAATTGATCAGCATCAAAGTCTTGTAAATCATCAATGCCCTCACCTATTCCAATAAATCTAATAGGGATACCTGTTTGTTTAGCCAAAGCAAAAATAACCCCACCTTTAGCAGTACCATCTAACTTAGTTAATGCCATGCCCGTTAAAGAGACGGCTTCATTAAATAATTTGGCTTGAGACAAGGCATTCTGACCAGTACCCGCATCTAAAACCAATAACACTTCATGAGGCGCCGCACTATCTAACTTACCCATAATACGCTTTACTTTTTTTAACTCATCCATCAAATGTGACTTGGTATGTAATCGACCCGCAGTATCAGCAATTAATACATCAATGCCTTTTGCTTGCGCCGATTGCAGAGCATCATAAATAACCGATGCTGAGTCAGCTCCTGTATGCTGAGCGACCACATGAATATTATTACGCTCACCCCAAACTTGTAACTGCTCAACTGCAGCTGCTCTAAAAGTATCACCAGCTGCCAACATAACACTATGACCTTGAGCCTGAAGTCGCTTGGCTAATTTACCAATAGTGGTCGTCTTACCTGCCCCATTTACACCCACCACCAATATCACAAATGGCCCATCTTGTTTTGGAATATGTAGCGGAATATTGCAAGGTTTTAATATAGCAAGCAACTCTGCTTTTATTGCTGTTGATAAGGCTAAACCATCATTCAATTGATGGCGCTCAAGCCCTTGCTTCAAGCGATTAATTATTTCTGCTGTTGCATCAATACCGACATCAGCCATGATTAAACTGGCTTCTATATCTTCAAGCAACTCATCACTAATCGATTGCTGACTGATAGGGAGACTAGCTAGTATGCTATTTAGCCCAGAACGAGTGCGCTTTAACTGAGATTTTAGACGCAAATAGAGTGATTCAGCAGGCAACTCTACATAAACTGCCTCAGAAACATCATCAGGAACTGATGGCACAACAAGTTCGGACTCTGCTACAACATCAATAATGGGTGATAACTGATCTCCAACGCCAAATCGGCTATAAAAACTAATCGCTATCAAAGGCAGCATCAATAATGCAGCTGTTACATGATGAGCAATAGCCATCCATAGCGGCATATTTTGTTTAATGCCAACGATACCCAACCCTATTTCGGCAAACATCAAGAAACCCAACCATAAACCTGCTGTTTTTAATGGTTTTGATGAGTAAGTAGCTGTTGCACTAAACATTAACAAGCTGAGCAATACAAAGCTGGGTAATGCACTGATTCTATGTAACCAGTTTGCAGCTACTTGGGCATTAAATGAAATGACACCGGTATAGCCTGTTACTAAGCCATTAATAAAGTTTAATGCTTGTTGATAATCTCCTACTGGCCACCAAGATCCATTGCATTGAGGGAAAGTGTTGCAAGCCAAAGCCGCATGATTAGCGCTAACCCACACACCTAGAATAATCTGTATGAATACAACAAACACAGACAATTGTGCAAGCAAACCTAAGCCCTTACGTCTATTAATTAGCAGAACTGTAGCAGCAGGATTACTTCGCAAATAGAGTCCAAAGAATAACCCAAGAGTTAGCACGCTCAACAACACCTGTGTGGTGATGATAATAGGCATCGCATTTATAGCATGTGCCCAAAAACCTAAAGCTGATTGCAAACTTATCAATAGAACTATGACTAGAGATGTCGTTATGACGGCAATGTTGCGTGGTTGAAATCGCCAAGATAAAAAAAACAAAACTAACGCTAGCAGAGCTGAAATAGATGATAAACCGACATGAACACTGCCTTTTAAAATATCGATAACTGGAGCAGTCAGTTCAAGGCCCGATAAACGAGCAAATGAACCTAAGAGAATAATAACTAACGTTAAAACAACGCCAAATAGACTTAATTTTCTAAACATGTGTCTGCCACTAACCAATTTGTGAAATTTTGAGTAAATGCATAAGATCTTCTTTTACTTTGTAAGCATTAAATCCTGGAGAATACTGCATCATTAAGTTACCTAGCGGATCTATCAAAAATAACGTGCCATCCGATATCGAATTTCCCTGACTAATGTCGGTCAATTTTTTTAACAATTCATTGCTGGGCTTTACCCTGATTAAATCAGAACTAAGTGCAAATTCCTTATCTTCCCCACCAATTAATCTTTGAATCAATGCCTCATCTAATTTATTTTCCTCATGGAGTAAACTTAAAAACAAAGCATCATCAGCTGGGTTCTTTGTACGGTGCAATCTTGATAATAAGCTATCTTTTAACCACCATTGATTTTGCACTGCCTCGGAAGACTCTTTAAGCACCAAAACAACTCGGCGTGTACGAGGCAATTCTTTATTTAACATCAATCTTAATTGTTTGCTTTTTATTAATGCATCAAGACAAACCTCATTACATGCAGCTTCTGGTATAACATTAACTACCAACCAATGCCCTGCAAGTTCCTGTATATTTTTAGAAGAAAAATCATCTAATCCTATATAATCAGCGCGTTCCGTAGTAACTGGAGGAATGATGAGTTGTCCGCTATTGGTCCTACCTTTTAGAATGCTAGGATATTCCTTTAATCCCCAAGCGATTAAAAAAGGAATAATAGTCAAACCAAAAATTGCCAGTATTAATAATTGATTCTTCTTTTGTTGTTTATTTATCATTTTTTTTATAACTATACCCAATAAATAGTATTGTGAGCGTTATTGCCAAAGCAAACCATTGTATAGCATAAGCGATATGTTGTTCAGGCAACATAATAGTTATTGCTTGCCATTCCCGCTTATAACCGCCTTGCTGATCTTGATCTAATTCTATTTGAAAAGGCATTAAGGGATAAGTCAATTTTTTTGACAATACCACCGTATCCACCACTTGTAAAACTGATGGCCAGCTTTCAGTGGGTATTTCTGCACCCACTAATTTAATCCCCACACTAGGAAAGTTATTTATCCGACCACTAATATTAATAGATTCGCTTTTGATCTCTACTTCAGGCAAAACCTTTCTATCAAGATTTAACGGCAACCAACCTCTATTAACTAAAACAGCGACTGATTCACCTTCAAGAATAAACGGAGTTAATACTAAATAACCCACCTTCCCTGCACTGAATTGGTTATCTATTAAGAATTGATGAGCACTATCATAATGCCCCGTTACCTGGGTTTTTTTATACCGGTGTTTATCAGCATTAAAAATCGTATTACTCGATAAAGTTATAATTTCAGTTGAAGTTGAGCCTTGAGCTTGCTGCTCAATTAACTGCCTCTTTTGTTCTGCACGGCCTAATTGCCAAACACCCAGACTACACAACACCGCCAACGATAGCAAATAAGCCAAACTAGGAAACTTTTCAAATCTCATAACCATCATTTTGCAAATAAACAGTTAGTGTTAAATTTAGCTATTGGCACAAAGTCATTATTAAACGAGAATACTACCCGCCCTATCACTAACAAAATTCTTATCATGATTATTAAAAGCCTCATCATTATTGCCTTCATCCTGATACTTATCAGTCTCGGCTCTGCATTGTTTCACCTTATCAACCGAAAAGAAGGAGAACAATCTAAAAAAACCCTTAGAGATCTGACCTTTCGTATTGGTCTCTCAATGTTATTATTTATTTTTCTTTTTATAGCTGTCGCTACTGGTATTTTTACACCACATGGTATAGGGGAAGGCATGCAGATGCAAAAACCCATTCAAGCTAAAGCTGTTAATTAAAGACTTCTTAACTTTCCTTCATTCAACATCATACAGCTTCGACTTAAACCTACAGATTGCGGCTTGCGTGTTATCTTGCTTTTTTGAATCAAAACTCATGAGCTTTGACTCTGTTAATTCATTCAGTAGAGCGCAAGGTGATAGCCGTATTGCACCGAATACTGCATTGCCAACAACTAATGTTTTTTGTAGAAAATCAGGGTTCTACCTAGCTTTTGCTAACAAACAATTTCTTAATCAATGTGGCAAAAAAAAAGCGCGGACTATTCAGTCCGCGCTTTCTTTAATACAGTCATTTACATCAAATAAACGAATATAAATAATCCTAACCAAACCACGTCAACAAAGTGCCAATACCACGCAGCTGCTTCAAATGCGAAATGATTTTCTGGTTTAAAGTGGCCTTTAGCACTACGAAATAACACCACACTCAAAATAATAGCACCCACGCAAACATGGAAACCATGAAAGCCTGTCAACATAAAGAACGTAGATCCATAGATACCTGATCCTAAAGTCAAGCCCATTTCAGTATAGGCTTCATGGTATTCCATGGCCTGAAAGCCAACAAATAGAAGTCCTAAGAACACAGTAGCTGCCAAGCCTTTAATCAATTGCTCTCTATGATTAGCCAATAGACCATGATGAGCCCAGGTACAAGTCACACCACTCGACAATAGAAGCAAAGTATTAACAAAAGGCAATCCCCATGCGCCCATAGGTTCAAAATGACCGCCGACATTACCTGGACCATTAGTAGGCCAAGTTGATTGATAAGCAGAATATAAAATTTCTTTGGTTGCTCCCGAACCTAACCAAGGCACGGACAAATTACGCGTGTACCATAAAGTGCCAAAAAACACCCCAAAAAATGCGATCTCTGAAAAAATGAACCACATCATTCCCATACGGTAAGAAATACCTACCCCATGACTATACATGCCCGACTCACTTTCCTTGGCTTGCAAGGTAAACCAACCCACCAACATGACGATAAAAATAATCAGACCTATCAGCATCATAGTAGATCCAATAGAAGAACCATTTAAATAATTTGCAAAACCAGCCAGCATAATCATTAAACCAGCCGTGCCTATAACCGGCCAGGTCGCTTTATGCGGAATGTAATAAGCGGTATTTGTAGACATCAGCTTCCCCTTTATTTATTTACTGATTTATCAGTATTATCAAAAAATGTGTATGACAAAGTAATTGTTTTATAACTTACAGGTAAATCAGGATTAATAACAAAGCGCATCGGCATTATTTTAATTTCTTTAGGTTGAAAAGTTTGCTCTGAAAAACAAAAACATTGAGTCTTTTCAAAGTAACTGCTGGTTAGAGCTGGCGAGAAGCTAGCAATTGCTCTAGAAACCATCACCTTATTCGCTTTATTTTCAGCATAAAAATTCACAGTATGATATTCACCCGGATGAACTTTTAATTGCTTAACTTCAGGATAAAACTCCATCGGCGTAGATTCATTCAAAGTAGTGATAAATTCTACGGTGATTTCCCTATCCAAATCGATTTTATAGGTCGCTTCAGAAACCTGCTTTATATCATCAGGCCTATCACGTTCTATCCATTTCCATTCACATAACACGTCGTAAATGGGAACCAAAGCATAACCAAAACCGAACATAGCAACAGCTACGAATACCAATATTCGAACTAACTTAGTATGTTTTTTACTAAGCTCTTCACTCATTGAGAAACCGCTTGAGCTACCGCAAATAAATAAACTATTAACGCCACAGCAACCAAAATAACCGCTGTTAGTAAGTTTTTATTTTTTATTGTCATTATATGTAGTGGCTATCTAGCCCTTTATTAAAAAGGCTAGATATATTCCCATTATGTTAGTGAGTATCTAAAACATGCTCAGTTGGCACGGCACTTGGCGGTGTAGTCCAAGTATGATAAGGAACAGGACTAGGCAAAGTCCATTCTAAGCCATGCTTAGAAGCATCTTCCCAGACTTCATCCGTTACTTTTTCGCCTGTACCACCTTTAATGGTGTCATACACGATATATAAGAATAATAACTGACTGGCGCCAAAAATAAAGCCACCGATACTCGATATCATATTCCAATCAGCAAATTGAATTGCATAATCAGGAATACGACGTGGCATACCTGCTAAACCTAAAAAGTGTTGTGGAAAGAACAATATGTTCACTGAAATAACAGACAACCAAAAATGCAATTGACCAATTTTTTCATTGTACATATGGCCTGTCCATTTAGGTAGCCAAAAGTAACCCGCCGCCATCAAAATAAAGATAGACGCAGGTACCAAAGTGTAATGAAAGTGAGCAACAATAAAATAAGTATCGTGATACTGAAAATCTGAAGGCGCAATAGACATCATCAAGCCAGTAAAGCCACCCATGGTAAATAACACCACAAAAGCGATAGAAAACAGCATTGGGGTTTCAAAGGTCATTGCACCTTTCCACATAGTCGCCGTCCAGTTAAAGACCTTAACGCCGGTAGGCACAGCAATAATCATAGTAGCGTACATGAAGTACAACTCACCCGCTATAGGCATACCCACAGTAAACATGTGATGCGCCCAAACGATGAATGAAAGAAATGCGATAGAAGCAGTCGCCCAAACCATAGAGGCATAACCAAACAAAGGCTTACGCGCAAACACTGGAATAATAGTTGATGCCACACCAAAGGTAGGCAAAATCATGATATAAACTTCTGGGTGACCAAAGAACCAAAAAATATGTTCATAAAGAACAGGATCACCACCACCAGCCGCATTAAAGAAGCTAGTATGGAAAAACTTATCAGTCAACAACATCGTTACTGCGCCTGCAAATACAGGCATAACAGCAATCAATAAAAAGGCAGTGATCAACCAAGTCCATACAAATAATGGCATGTCCATCAAACGCATGGCTGGCGCACGCATGTTCAATATAGTCGCGATAATATTAATCGCGCCCATAATTGAGGAAATACCTAACAAATGCACTGAGAAAATAGCAAATGGCAAAGCTTTACCTACTGTGATAGGTTGCAAAACTAAAGGTGGATATAAAGTCCAACCGCCATTCGGTGCACCGCCTTCCATAAATAAAGTACTGGCTAGTAATAACACACCAGCAACCAACATCCAAAAACTCATATTATTCATACGAGGTAATGCCATATCGGCCGCACCAATCATCAAAGGAATTTGCCAGTTTGCCAATCCTACGAACGCTGGCATAACTGCACCAAATACCATGACTAAAGCGTGCATAGTCGTCATTGAATTAAAGAAAGCAGGATCCACAAATTGTAGACCAGGTTCAAATAATTCAGCACGGATAACCATAGCCATTGAACCACCAACAAAAAACATGGCTAAGGCAAACAATAAATATAAGGTACCAATATCTTTGTGATTAGTGGTAATTACCCATCTTAACAGCCCTTTAGCGGGGCCATGATCGTGATCATCATGATGATCATGATGATCGTCATGTTCGGCTACTGCTGACATAATTTATACCTCAAGAATTATTAAAAAATGTTGGGCTAAGATGATAAAAGACTTATTCATCGTCATCATCAGGAAGTGCAGTTTGCTTAGGCTGTAATATTTCGCCGACGTTATTGCCCAAATTATTACGCACATAGGTCATTAACTCTGCAAATTCTTTACCGTTCAATTTGTCAAACTTAGGCATTTTTGAAGTACCTGCACGTAAGAAGCCGTCTAAAGACTCCCATTTTCCTGTGGCTATAGCACTACCTGTTAAAGCAGGTATTAAACCAGGAACGCCTGCACCATTAATTTGGTGACAGCCTACGCAATTCTTTAAATATACTGATTCACCATGAGCCATTAATTGCTCGCGAGTTTGATCACTTAAATCTGGTTTTTGCTTTTGTTGATCTAAAGTCTTTTTAACCCAGGCATCATAGTCTGGTTGCTCCATAGCAATCACTACAATAGGCATAAAACCATGATCTCGGCCACATAATTCAGTACATTGACCACGGTAAGTACCGGGTTTTTCAACTAAAGTCCAAGCTTCATTGATGAAACCAGGATTAGCATCTTTTTTCCAACCTAAATCAGGTACCCACCAGGAATGGATAACATCTGTTGAAGTCAACACAAAACGTACCTTAGTTTTAACAGGAATCACTAAAGGCTTATCAACATTTAATAAATAATGTGGCACTAAGCGTGGATCTGCACCTACGGTACGATGAGCTTTTTCACTCGCTTCATCTAAGTGACTTTCAAAATGAATATCAGTATTTAGATACTTATAATCCCAATACCACTGTTTACCAGTGACTTGGATAGTCATATCTGATTCTTTTACATCATTGAGTTCCAACATTGTTTTTGTTGCTGGAATCGCCATACCCACTAAAATTAATGTTGGAATAATAGTCCAAATAATTTCTACAGTAGTATTTTCATGAAACTGTGCAGCTTGATGTCCTTTCGATTTACGATGATGGAAAATTGAATAAAACATAGCGCCAAACACAATGACACCAATAATTACACAAATCCATAATATCAGCATGTGTAGGTCATAAATGTCATTACTGACCTTTGTAACCCCTTTCATTAAATTGAGCGTATAGTCCGCCTGAGCTGATTCTAACCCTAAAGATATTAGAATAAGACCTGCGAATAGTTGCTTGACTGTTTTCACGGAGCCGCCTCTTCGATGGTAAGTTATAAACCTTAATAAATGTAATATATTATCGCAAACTCAAGAATAAACAAAAGCTTACCTTGACTCATTTAACTTATAATTATTACAAAAAACCTGTGAATATTAACCTATGACGCCTATCTATGCCAGCGGTCCTTTTTAATTCACTCATTTTTTATAAAAAAACATCATCAAATCAATTAACTAAGAAAAACTTAAATTATTTGTCACTATTTAAAATTTAGGCTAATCCTATAAGACAAAGCTGTACACTCAGCATAAGGTTGACACACTTTGCATCACACCTATTTATGATAATATCGCTATAGCCATAGAAAATAAACTTCTAAACAACAATAGAGTCCTTCGCTCTATTATAAAGTGCCTTGTATGCAATTGAGTAACATTCAACTTTGGCTAAACAAAAACATGACTAACCTAACTAATCCTATAACAAAGTCGATTAAACATTAAATACAACTTACTTTTGCTTTAACAAGGTCAATTAAACATTCAACACGACCTACTTTTGCTTTAACAAGGTCGATTAAACATTTAACACGACCTACTTTTGCTTTAACAAGGTCGATTAAACATTTAACACGACCTACTTT
>Ga0214199_1000118_pt1 | contig 19785 bp, 22 predicted proteins | sample TroBogEpilimnion_24_FD_153037 | JGI IMG/M metagenome (GOLD analysis project Ga0214199, IMG submission 153037) | Freshwater microbial communities from Trout Bog Lake, WI - 04OCT2008 epilimnion | ecosystem: Environmental > Aquatic > Freshwater > Lake > Epilimnion/Euphotic zone | place: Trout Bog...
ACCTGTAGGATCGTTAGCCAACTCCTGTGCCATCTGCGTCACAAACGTGGGCAAAGATGACGTATAGGCATAGGTGTTGTAATATTCGTCTATAGCTTTGCCGGACTTGAGTGCGTTGATCATGTCCTGGCTAGTTTGACTAGCAACATTTGCAAGTGCAGACTTCTCTTCTGCGGACAAGCCTGGGTCTATAGGCGTTTTGTCGTAGAAAACAGGGTTGACTTTGGTGGGGTCTACCGTCAGGACCTTGATCGCATTGAGTGCCTCTGGGTCTGTAGATGTTGTGCTGATAGCTCCTGTTGATGGGTTTACAGTAATAGGAATGTTGACAGCTGTACCATCTTGAGCAATATAGGTGGTAAACAGACCCGCAGCTGTTTGCGTAATCTGACCAGGCTGGAATCCACCTGGTGGCAATTCATTTAGTCCACCTGTTAAACTTGCAACAACAGTGGGTTTTGATAGATCTACAAATGGGGTTTCTGCAACTTGTGTTGTTGTTGTTGGTACTGGCGTGGGTGTCACCGCCTGACTTGTATCAACTTGTGAAACATCTGTGGTGTCAACTGGCAATGCAGAGGGTTTAGTTGCACCCCCAGCAGCTCCTTCTAGACCAGTTAAGACATTACCACCCGCCTGAGTTGCACCGCCTACATACCCGCCCAATACGTTTGCAGTCGTAGGACCAGCACCCAAGGCTTGTGTGCCCGCAGCCGTACCCGCAGCGGCTGCACCAGATGCAATGTTGTTGAGAATGTCGGCAATGCTACCGCCTTTAATAGCCGTGGCTGCACCTGATCCAGCAGCAGAACCCGCAATGTTGGCTAATGCTTGTTGATTAACATCTGGTTGTGCCCCAGCCACACTTGTAGCAGTAGCACCGGAAATGTAACTACCCGCACCAGAAGACAGAGCAGCAGTTGCAATCTGGTCTACATTTGCACCGTTAGCAGCTGCCACCGCAGCACTAGACACCGCAGCAGTGGCGGGTGCACCTATGGTTGTGGCTAAATCTAAACCTTCTGGACCTAGTGCAGCAGTCACCGCAATGGTCTCAATAATGGGTAAAGGGTTTTCTATTGCAGTCGTGACAATGGTGTTGACATCTTGTGCAACGGTATTGACTACATTTCCTAATTTTGTACCAACGCTGTTTACAACATTACTCATTTAAACCTCCACCACTGCAGCCATTTGACCACCAGGCATAGGCATCAACTTGTATTGCAAACCAGCCATTTTGAGGACTTTCTCAATCTGTGGGTTGCTGATGTCAAACCGCCCTCTTTTGAACTTAGCCACTTTCATGGCCTGTGCAAATTGTTTCACGCTCTTAACCAGATCACGAGGAGTGTCTGCCGTGTCTAGCGCAACATCTACATTGCCGTTGCCCAAGTTGTAATAGGAAAACAACGAGTTATTTGCACGCATAACCCTGAACTTAGGGTCTTCTTTTACCAGGCGTGTCATGGCAGCATAAGTGCGTTTAGGGTCTTGTTTAGACCCTTGCATACTCTTTTCTAGTATCTGTATAGGTTCAAGTCTTGTTGCCATTACTGCACTTTCAGACGTTGAGCAATTTGCTGATGAATGTCCTGGTGAACCCCAATCCAGTCATAGAAGTCATCTTCCACATTCCAGTCCGCATCTAGCAGTTGGAAAGGGTTGGCTAGGTTTAGTATCTTTGCTAGGGACTCGTGCATCTGGTTGTGAATCAGTAGCCAGTCATCGAGGTTGTCAGGGTTGGCCTCTTCTATAGGGTAGAAAGGCGTGGCAATGTTGTTGCGGTTAAGGGTCTGCCAGAATAGCCTGTGTTGCTGAAAGTTCTCGAACACGAGCCTGGAGAGACCCTCCACGTCACCAAACTGTACATAGGCTAAATCGTTCTGGTTAATTTTATCTTCTCCTAAAGTTATCTCTAATTAAGAGATATGTCTTTATGACAGTGTAAATTAACGTAGCCAACAACACTAGAGTGGACAGTGTAATGTGCCCCACCACCGTCCCTACCCACATAATGAGTAAGTCTAAAAATGATATGTTGTTGTTGTCATCGGTCATGTTAAACAGCGTAGTAGGGCACTTTTACTACTGTGCCGTTGAGGTCAAAGTCTATATAACCAGCTGGTACAAGCATCATGCTAGAGTTAGAAAAAGTAGCACTAGCAGCAGTGGTAGCAGCCACATTAGTAGACGTAACATTGATTGTTCCTCCTGTGATAGTGACATTGCCACTAGACAACGAGGGAATAGTCACCGCATTAGTAGAGGCAACTGTGATGGCATCTGTTGTTGCATTGTTAGCAACAATGTGAATAGCATTTGCAGTGATCGTGCCAATGTACAAATCAGAAGAACCAGAATACAAATACGGTGCGTTGGGTTTATAGAATGCACCTGTACCCGTGTACTGGCTAGATGTCACCCCAAAATCAGCATAGGCAGACCCTGTGTCATTAACCACCACAAAATCACTAGACGCATTTGTTCCACTACTTGTGTTTTGTAAAACAATTTGCACATAGTTATTAGAACTATTTGCGTAAGACGCAACAATTCCTACATCTGAATATCCTAGAGTTCCATAGGAAAATGCACCCGTTGTGACGTTTGCATAGATGTTTGCAGTTGCAATCTGATTTTGAGCGGTGACATTGGTAAATGTTGCATTACCACTTTGTATGGTGACGTTGGCTAAAGTTACGTTGCCCAGGTTAGCAGTTGAACTTCCTAATGCAATCGTGACGTTGCCAATAATGACGTTGCTGTTGGACAACTGACTGTTGGTAATGTTTGCAAGAGTTCCACCCAACGTCAAGTTGCCAGACGTGGTGACATTGCCCGTTAAAGTGATACCGTTGACTGTTCCCGCACCTTGTACTTGCGTGACTGTCCCGTTACCACCACCCCCACCAGAAGTTATTGCAACTGTTTTTAACATGATTACATCCCGTCCCCAGGAGTGATATACACATTTGCAGAACTTGTAGAAGTAGTGCCCGTGAAGTAAGCATTAGGCACAAACGTCAATATCTCATCTGTACCAGGCAAAAGAGGGTAGGCTGGTCCTGTAGTCGTAATCACAGCAGAGTTGTTGGCTGCATCTGAAGATGCAACACCGTAACCTAAAAACACGGTCACAGAGCCTGAGTTGATAACCCTGTACTGGTTGCCACCCAAGGTGGTAGAAACGCACTGTACAGGCGTAGGAGCTGATGTGGCAGCCAAGAAGACCACGGTGTTACCCGTTCTTGTAAACGCATTTGTACTCATGGTTGTTTTGTCCAGGCAATGTTGGTGAGAGGTATCAACTGGTCTATAGACGTACACGCATTGATGGCAGCAATCTGATTTGTTGCCTGTGTGCGTATAGCAGCCCTCCAAGTAATCCATTCTGCTGGAGGCGTGTAACTTTGGTCATTGGCCTTTCTGCTGTCCATGTAGTCAGTAGGCTGCAACATTTTCCAAACTGTATCTCTAATTTGGCTAATGTATTGCGTTTTAAGACCCTGTTGCACGGCCTGTACAGTGGTGTTCTTCATGCCACCTTTGCCATCATTCAAAGTTGGGTCATACTCTTGAACGTAGACAGGGTTGCCGTCTTTGTCTACTTCTGGCGTGTCATTAAGTAGTTTGTCTGTGTGCGTGTAATTGATTTGTACAACGCCATTCTCTATTGCTGGTGCAGATTCTGTGACCCAGTAGTACTTATCGTCTGGCCTAGCACCATAAACCACTTCCATAACACCCAAAGCAGTCTTTTCTTCTTGGGTTGCTAGTTGAAACCAGTTGTTAGCGTAGGTTACATCATCGACTGTGAACTGACTACCCTCTTGGATAATCTGTTGTACTGTGTTGTCTTTTACGATTGCAAACATGATTGTTCCTTATCAGAAAGCATTGCTATAAGCAAAGGGGTTGGATGCAAAGGCCGCATAAATATATGTCTGCCCTGAAGCGTTAACATCTGAACTTACATCTACTGGCTGAAAACCATTAGAGAAAAAATTAAATGGATATTCTGCAACTTCAGCAACACTTAAATTTGCATACAAATCATTGTTTACAACATTGAAAGTATTTCTCTTATTGTCTTTTATTGTCCAATTTCCTGTACTTGTATTTTTTACAAGTAAATAAGCAGGTTTAAATCCCAAATATACAAATGGCCCAGATGTAGAACTATTACCAGTATAAATACCAAATGCGCTGAATCCTGCTACTGGTGCAAAACAGTAAGCGACAATTGTTGAACCACTTGCATTTGTATTTGATTCAGTACCCACTGAAAAAACTGATGATGTGGGTGCAGTATTGTTCCAACTAGCTGAACTAGAAGCAGACGCAGACGTAGTATTTATTGACAATACATTACCAGCACCTATTGATGAATGATAAACACGCCAATTATCTGAACCATTATCTCTGCGTTTTAAAATAATCATGCTAGGCGCAACACCCAATCCATGACCTACAGTAGCATTACTACCTGTACCTGTATAAGTAACAACACTAAATCCCGCAGTAGTGTTTACCGATACTGTTGATGTAATTGATCCATTAGTATTTGAACTTGATGAGCCAGCACCAGCTTGCCATTGCCAACCAACATAAGTCGCACCAGAATTATTGTAATTAGTATCTGTGCCAATAGTAAAACCATTGCTATTAAATGCGGTCAATCCGTTTGTATCGGTTGTTTCAGCACCTGTTGTATCGGATATTAATGCTTTTGTAACGCCACGAACAGAATCTGTTAATTTATGGTCAGTTGCGGCTGAACGTGATTTAATCCACACCAAGTCAGGTTTGAAAGCAGCGGCATTTGTTATTGAGGCTGCAGCACCAGTTCCAGTATATAAAGTAGCATCCATATACTTATTACCCTGTGCAATAGTAGGTGTAGGTAAGTTGTATGTGTTGAGTGCTACATATCCTGATGGTGGTGTATAGGTGAATGGTTGTTGACCAAAGTTTGCAGTACCTGTTGATGCACCACCATTTGTCCGTGTGGACATGGTAAAGAAATATGTTCCTGATGTTAAACCTGTAAATGCAGTACCTTGGCTTGTACCATTTTTATAAAATGTTAATGTGCCAGCTCCAGCATCAAATGCAACACCAATTAAATCTCCAGATGTATATGTTGCACCATAAGCAGAACCTGAACCATTGTTATATTTATTACCATTAGTGTAATATCCCCAAGATGTTGAAGTACCTCCAACATAATTAGTACTTCCTTGATCTGTGCAAATTCCAACAGTAAATTCAGAACCTAATGTAACGCAAGTTAATTCACAATAATATTTTCCTGATGCAGACATCCCCATAGTAGATGCTACATATTGACTAAAACCTGAAGAACCACTTTGGTTTAAATTTCCATTGGTAATAGTTGGGCCAGAATTGGCATTAGGATTGATGACACAATAATTAGCCGCAGTCGCACTATACGCTACTGGCACATCATTCATACTGTCGTATGTTGACCCAGCAGTTAAGCTAATGTTATTGGTTGTCCAGTTATTACTATTACCAGATGTATCGTATCCTAGTGTGGTTGTGGATGTTGTGTTATTGAATGGTAAATGGAATCCATTAGTTCCATAAGTACCAGAATATGCAATAGGTATCCATTGGCCTGATGGAGCATATGTCGTACCAAATGAAGATGGAGTTAATACTTGTCCATCTATAAAATAAATATCAGCTAATTCACCATCAAAATATTGACTTGATGAATCACCATATCTGCCAACAGTGCTTGTCCAGCCTGATGTGAACAATTGATTTGCGCCACTAATTGAACCCGTGAGAGATTGTGATACGCCATTGCAATAAATAACAACTACGTTACTTGAACTCCAGCTTACAACAAAATGATACCAAGCAGATGGATCACGATAAACTGCATTAGTTGCCACAGATGTGGAATTATTTGCTACACCTAATGTATCGTTGTTAAGAAATTCTAAATAAGATGATCCTGTACCTGATAAACGTGATCCAAAAATTGATTGATACGAACCTAAAGTTCCCCTTTTCACCCAAAAACTTGCAGTCCATGATGTAGGTGTGCTTGAAAATGTTCTATTAAAATAAGCAGATGCGCTACTTCTAAATCTTAAAGATTTAGAAAATACTGCAGTTGGAGGTTTATATCCACTACTTGATGATGCTGTTTTTCGACTACTTAACATTAGAAGTTCAATCCATAAACAGAGCCAAAAGTATTAGTTCCATCACAATAAAAATTGAAGATATCATACTTACCAGATGTTGATGTTGCAGTAGGTGTTGTACCACCTGCCCATTTCAACGTACCACCACCAGCCCAAGTCAGCGAATAAGAACCTGAGTAGGTCACAATGATGGTGTAAGACTTGCCAGCCACAGAGCTTGGCAAAGTAATTGTGCCATTGGCATTAAGACTAATCTCTTGAATAGTGCCATTTACTAAAGAAATGCTGAAAGACGAGCCCGCAGCTGGTGCGTACAAGGTTTCTGTATAGTTGGTAATGGTGACATTTGCAGTTGTTAGATTACCAATACTTGAAGATGAACCACCTAAAGAAACCGTGGTATTACCATATGTCACATTGCCTGTTGCTGCAGCAGCCGCCTGGCTGATCCAGTTTGTGCCATTACTTGTCAATACATTACCAGTTGTGCCTGGTGAAACAACGGTGACTTGTCCTGATCCATTACCCACGACCACGCTGTTTGCTGTCAAACTAGTTGCACCTGTACCGCCCTGTGCAACAGTAATTGCTGCAGCCACACTGCTGATGGTGACGTTAGAAAGAGTGATGTTGCCTGATGCTGTACCGCCAGTGATAGACACGTTTGCTAATGACACAGAGCCATTACCTAGACCATTCACTGCATAGTAAACAGTGCTGAAATCACTGTCCAAATTGGTCAGCGGGATAGCAGTGGTTGCCGTTCCAAACGTATAGGGAACTGTAATTGGTAATGCCATGTTAGAACCTCACTCTTAATTCATGTTCAAACTCAAATGTGTTCACAATAAACCCAGCAGAATTACTGGTTTGCGTTAATCCTAAATACTTACCGTACTGCTCTGCGTCTGATTTGTACAAATAGTACCCGCTAACATTTGTCCAAATTATCGTTTGAGATAGGTAATTTGTCCAACCGATAGTAGTTCCACTTGTGTTTGTCCAAGTAACCGTGTTAGAAAGGGTGTAGGCGGGGCTAGAACCGCTTTCTGAATCCACCGTGACATTGAACACGCCACCTTGCGCCAGAGTCGCTTCTACAGCAAATTTGAGGGCTTGTTTTGTCCTGATAGGGTCTTGCATCTCATTGAGTGCAGTCTGGATGTACGAACTGATCGGACTGGTTGTATCGTTGTACAACAGTTTTAATACTTTGTTGTTATCTGTGCCATACAGTCTGACCTTACCGCCAAAAGGCACAGAGGTCACATACTGGATGTTGCCCTGGCTAGAAACAAACCACTTCTTCTCAAAGAAAATACACTGGATATACCGTGATCCTGATGGTCCAATCGGAAAAGAACTGTTGACATAGAAGTTAAACACCGCACAAAGGATGTTGTTGAGCAGCGTTTGACCAGCTGTGACGGGTTTGCTGAAGTCAATATAGGGAAAAATACCGTCTAGAGGGTCAGAAATCTTGGTAGTTGTTGAACCAACCAAGGCATAAATACCGTAGTCGTTCATAAACAGGACTGACCTGAAATAGGGGAAAATGGCGTAAATGCGTTTAGTACCGATAGACGCACTCACGTTGGTGTTGGTGAACACCGTAGCCCCTGTGGAGGTCACTTGCAAGTCCGAGAACACGTTGATGCTATCGTCTCCGAAAACATACAAGAAGTTGTTGGCAGACAAGAGTCCTTGAATGTTGCCGTGCAAGGTGCTGTCCTGAATGTTGAACGCTACAGCAGATACAGAGGTGAAATCTGTGGGGCTTGTGGAGGCAGACGCATAAACCGTGCGCCCCTGTGCCACCCAAACTCTGTTGGAGAAGGTAGCCAAGTCCACTATGGGGTTTAGCTGCACAGTCGCAACAAGGTTTGCACCCGTGCCAGTCCCACCTGAGACCGCCACAGACGGTGCAGAGGTGTAACCAGAGCCAGGATTGTTCATAATGACCTGGCTGACCACGTTTCCAGAAATGATGGCAGTTGCATTTGCGTTTGTGCCCCCACCACCCGTGATGGTGACTGCCAGGTTGCCGTACTGACCGTAGCCTGTGCCCCCGTTGGTGACCTGAATGGACACCACGCCTGTGGCAAAAGTGACGAGCTGGGCTAAAGCAGTCGCATTTGACCCTCCACCACCAGAAATGGTAACGCTAGGCTGAGACGTGTACCCGCTACCCGCATTTGTCAGCGTGATGGCATTCACAATACCCGTGGAAAGTGCTGCATTTGCAGTTGCACTAGACCCACCGCCCCCAGTAATGCTAACCGTTGGCGGGTTAAGGTAGCCAGAACCAGGCGTGACCACAGAAATAGCCACCACATTCCCGCCAGAAATGGTGGCTGCAGCCGTAGCCGTACTGCCACCTGTCACGTCAGGCGTGGAAAGGGTTACTGTAGGCACAGACGTATAGCCTGATCCACCCGTTAAAACTTGAATGCTTTGCACCCCACCAGAACCTGTGGTAATTGAGGCCACAGCTGTTGCCCGTGTGCCGTTGGCATTATTGGGGGAAGAAATAGTGACGTTGGGTGCAGACGTGTAGTTGATACCTGGGTTTGTGATGGCAATACTGCCTACAGAACCCACGGGAATCAGACTCACCCCGTTCCAGTCATACAAACCTTTAGTGGGGTCACCCACAAAAACGTCTGTATTTTGGTATTGAGAGAATGCAACACCAGAATTGGACAACGAACCAGAGCCGACAATGGTCACAAAGTTGTTAGAACTGAGGTCATATGCCTCTAGCGCACCATTATCTTCTGCAGCCACCACATAATCATCATTGATGTTGGCAGAAAACAGGGTAACTACATTGTTGGTGAACACCACCGCATTTGCACCGTTGGTCACGTTGCTACTGGTGGGAATAATCCGCATATTGCCAGACCCCACAGGCATGGCGTTCTCTAACCAGGAGAATTCATCCTTGTCAATAGCCGTGCGGTTGGCCTTGGTGTTGAGACCCTTGAAAGCCTTGATTACCTGGTAGGACTTCTTCTGTTCTGCGGAGGCCATGTTTAACCTCCACTACTGTATGGATCAGGAATCCTTCTTGTAAACGTGCTATTGAGGACGTTCAATATGTGTTTGTTGTACTCTTGTTTGAAGATTTCAGCCTCACCATAAGACTGCTCATAGAACTTGGCCTTGTATGCAGCATAGTATTGAACCGCAGTAGTGTACGGGTCAATGATGGTGTCCACCTGGTTAATGTTCGTGAGTGATAAAGCAGAGGGCAAAATGTTGGTATCTACCTCGATGTAGTAGAGTTGGTCTGGTATGGGGGCAATGTAGATGGCCTGTTGCCCGTACATAGAGAAACAGATGGGTCTGCCCACATAATTCTGCCAGTAACGCAACTGGGCGGTGAAGTTGGACCAAGGCAGATAACGCAAAGGTATCCGACTATTGCCCCAATATAAGTTGATATTGACAACATCATAGACACTAATGCCCTGGGGCAACGCATTGAATGGAAGAATCTCGCAATTACTCACATACTGCAACATGGCAGTGCCATCTGCAAATGGAGCGGTGGGCGGGAAAGGATTAGCACCGTTAGGATAGATCGGTGCAGAGTTGCCAGATGTCCCACTTTGGGTGTAGACATAGTTGTAGATGTTGGAAAAGACGTACTGACCAGCTGTGACTGCGGTGTTACCTTGCCAAATGGTAGGAGAAACACCCGTCAGGGCAGTAGAGTTGTAAGCCAGGGGAGCTGTGGTAGTCTGAAGATTACGCAGACAACCAGTGTCTCTAACGGTGCGTTCTCTCGCCTCGTTAATGTAGGTGGTTAGCTGGTTTTGCGTCCAGAAAACATTGTTAACGTCATGGAGCAAATTTTCAACTTGGCTGAGATAGTCGTTAAGCGTTGCCATTTGCTGTCCATGTTAGGCTACCTTCATTTGAGTCTTTTCCCCCGAACCCTTCTGGAGGGTTAGGGGTACTCGTCCAACAGCCGAGGGTAACGAGCTGTTTTTCCCTGGTCTTTCAGTTGTTATTTCAAACTGATCTAACTTTTTCAAACCTTCTGCCAGTTCGCTGTGCAGTTGTATCCACCCCCAGCGAACCAAGATATGCTCTCGATCATCAAGACCATACCCAAATAATTGCACAGCTGCCTCAATAGGCAACTCTACAGGAGTATTCTTTTTGAACTCGTAAGAACCCACAGCGAGCTGTGTGTCCCCACGGTTCGTAACAAACACGTTCATTAGAACTGTACAACGTCACCGTAAACTTGGAAGTTCACAGTGTTGCTATTACCAGAAACTGTGGTCACATTCACATAAAGTGCAGATGTCAAGTTACCAGTAACTGAAGTTGTAGTGGAGTAAGGCGTTGCTATGGTCAAGTCTTGGTATCTGCCCGCTGCAGTGATGTTACTCAAAGCCACGTTAGCAACTATCGCATTGGATGCGTTGCCGTCATTGCTTGTTGTAATCGTCACATAAGCAGACGAAACAGACCCTGTAGGATTGTTAACAGTAATTCTGCGAGGAATCACTGCACCAGAACCTACTGCAGTCCCTGAGTTTGTGAGGCCACCATTCAACAAAGGAATAGTGGCAACCGCATTACCCAAGGCTGCCATAGACACAACTGTAGCTTGACCAATACGACCGTATCCAAACGAATCCAGATAATACTGACTGACTGAATCGGGATTAGCCATTGTTCACTCCTTATGATGCGTTGTATGTACCAGACACGTTCTGTCCACCGTCAACAGTCAACAAAGTAACTGTAGCGTTGGTAACAGAAGAGTTGGCAAACACGTTAACACCGTCAGAGAAGATCATTCCACCAGTGTTGTTAGCCAACACGGTTGAAACTGCTGTGATGTTACCGTTGGTATTCACTGCACTGGTGGCCTGAATGGTCACGTTAGCAGTGGGAAACACAATGTAAACACCAGCGGGAATGACGTTACCAACTGTTGTGGCGGGTGTAGTGGTAATCTGGAAATACGCACCAGGCGTATTAGCGACTGCACTTGCAAGGATAATTTTATTAAGAGCTAATGCCATTTCAAATTCTCCTTATAGCGACAAATAATTGTAGCCAGTGATCTTAGACATTGACTTGGGCTTGACAGACACCAATTCAGCAATCATAAGAACTGCACCGACATAACCGATTTGCCAGTTAGGTAGAGTGGACTCAAAGCCTGTGAACACAAACGAACCTTGCTCGTGGATATAGAGCGACAAGTAGTTAGTGTTGAGGAAGTACACTGTGCCTTCTGGACAGTATGGGTCTGGATAGATTGGCACGCCAGCAACCATCAATGCACGGAATGCAGCTTGAGGGCCGTTGTTGTCACCATCAAATCCTGAACCAGGAGTGATCACATATTGCTCTTGACCAACAAAGTCTTGAGCCAACAATGTCCAAGTACCAAATCCGCAAACACCAAAAGAGGGCATTTCTGCACCTTTTTTCACTGTACCAGAGATGTACTGGAGAATGTTTTGACGTGTGGGGTTTACGTTACCAGCTGCGTAAACCTTAGACTGCCACCAGGTATAGGTGGAACGGTTGATGTTACCGTAAGTAGTCTGGTATGCAGCACCACCTGTACCATCATCCACAGCAGCGGGCAAACCAATGAACTGTTGATTGTTGGTAGTGTTGTTGTACAACGCCGTTGCCATTGCGTCCATCATGACGTTTGTTGCGTCATTCATACGGGCTTCAATCAACGGGATAATTGCAGCGTCTTGTTGAGCCACGCCTTCCATACCGAGGAACGGTACGGGAGAGATCATCAACTTGAGGTCAAATTCAGCGTTGTAAGCACCTTGTTGGACTGACGGCTGGGCAAAAGAGCCAGAGTAGTCAGACCATTGAGCGTTCACAAACTGTGCGCCCTGGACGGGAACAGTTACTGAAGAAACACCACCAGAGGCTTGTTGACTGTTGGCAATCAACGCAGCCATTAGTGGCGTAGAGTTATACAGTTGGACAACCAGTTTAGGAATGAACGCACGTCTTGTGACGTAGGTTAATTCTGTAAACTGACTTGACCCTGTTTGAGGCAGAATACCGCCACCAATAGCCATAGTTAGCTCCTTAAAGACGGGCATCTCTGCCCAAACAAATTACACCCTCTTTTACAAACCGATAGGACGTGTGGGTTTCCGCAAATCTGCGAAAGCACGCACGGCCTCTTGCTGTGCTGCACCTCTAGGGTCTTTCCAATACTTGCCAAGATCGAACTGGCGAATAGCACTGGGGTTGTACCCTGTTGGTGTTGGCACAGCCGCCTGTTTCATCCACCGAAAATGCTCTGCAGCCGTCTCATGGTCTGCAATTTTTTTCTCAAGCATTAACTTTTCAATTTCTGGTATCTCGTCTTCAGACACCAAACCCTTCTTGACCACGTTATGCCTGATCTTTTCTAGGTTTTCTACTGCCTCTTTCTGCTGCAACTTGGCCCTGATAGCCTCATTTTCTGCACGCATTTGTTGAAGAGCAGAGTTGGTGTTGTCCTCAATTTCGAGTTCTGGCACATTCAAACCAGGACGAATCTTTTTCGTCAACCGCAATATATCCTTGCGTGTTTCTGGCGTGTCAGCGAGTTGCTGCATTAGGCCAGCCAACTCGTCTCGTTGCTCAAGTGACAGATTTTCTAAAGACATTTTGTTACCCTCTTACCGTGTTAGATTACTTTTTTGCCGTCAGCTGGTTTCTCAACTTTCATGCCTTGAAAACCAGTTTTTGTTGCGCCAGACAAGCCACCGAGTTGAGAATAACGAGGCGTGTTGATCACGACACCGTTCTTTTGATTGTTGTCTGTGGGTCTGCGAGGTGTAGACGAACCTCTGGGCTTAAATAAATCCATTTGTCGCTCCTATTACATTGGGGGGGGCAAACCACCGCCTGGAGGAGGTGGGGGGGGTGGAGGTAATCCACCACCAGGTGGTGTCATACCAGGAAGGGGTGCAGCTGCAAGTGACTTACTCTCTGGAGTAGCACCGCCAGCTTGAGGTAGAGACTGTAGCATCTGGATAATTTCAGACTGCTGCAACTCGTTTGTTTTGTTCTTGCGTGGACCAAGCACTTTGTTCAGCGTAGAGATGGCAGCCAAGATAGACTTGCCTTCTTCTGAGTCTGAACCGATAGAGGCCAATGACTGCTCTAGCAAGTCTTGCGCCATGCCAAGGTTGATCATTGCTGCTTGTTTTGTCCCCATCTTGGGTTCAGGTGTGGACATGGGCGAACCCATAGGAGGTGTTTCTGCATCCGGTGGGGCAGACCCCATGCCAGCAGAGGTGGGCAATACAGGTGGAGGTGCGCCAGCTGACCGTGGTCCACCCATTAACTCCATCAATTTGTCTTGCGGAACACTCATAAATTCTCCTTGCCCTAGTTTGTAACCACTTACAAACTTTCTGTCAAGTGGGTGGGGGGTATTTAGCGACATACCCCCCAATGTCGGTTCATCCCAAGGGATTACTTACGCTTATGTTTACGAGCTTTACGCATGGCAATCTCCTGAACAAGCGGTTTCTCGATTAGGGGAGAAACCATACCCTCTTCCTTTGCAAAGAAGACTTATCTGCGTGTTTTACGACCACGTTTGTGAGCTTTGTACATAACAACCTCCTGATTAAGTTCTGGCGTAAGACCGTTGAGTCCTACCTCCAGACGAGTTTTTAACACCAGTCTGACGGTATGTCAAACCAGGTCCTGTTGATTCCCGTTTCAGCGTTTCAGAACTGACTCTGGGTTGATCTGCACGGGGTTGAGTTTGTGGACCGCCCACATTCTTTGTTGCCATGATTAACCTACCTTTTTGAGATCGGGTTTCTCTTTGTGAGATGGAGGAGCTGGGGGTTGCCCAGCTTTAGTAGCCTCCATTTTCTTGAGACGTGACTTCAACTCTTCTTTCATGGGTGGTTCAACCAGGTCAATCAATGACTCCTTGTCGATCACACCAGCCTTGAAGAGGTTGAAGGCCATCTGTCTGTTGTCTTCCATGAAGATGGGGGAGTTGCTGTGTGCATCCACCTTCACAGTAAAGTTACTGGTGAACTGTTCAGCGATAAACGTGTGGCCTTGAGTGTCTTTGAACCTTGTATCGTCATACTGCTGCATACATTTGAGGTAGAGAGTTGCCACTTTCTCTAGGCTATCCTCAATCACGAGCGCACGCTTTTTAGTTCTAGAAGAACCTAGACGAGCCAGTTGACTTGCATGACCCGCTGACCTCACCCCAGCTTCACCCTTGCCTGAGAGGACGTTGCCAATACCGCTGGCCTCCTCAAACATGGCATCTATTTCTCTGATTTCTGTGAATAGATCAGGTGGCATATTTGGGGCCATCTTTTCTACTTTTGCGTTGGGCATATCTGTAGACAGTAGACCACCCGCACGGTTCAACGCAAAGTTCTTCTCATCTAAGATACCCGTGAACCCAATCAATGCCGTGGGTGGACTAACTTGTTTAGACAACAAGTCTAGGATTTCAGTCATGCGTCTGTTACGCAGCTGCTGCAAGTAGACCAGGCGTTGTACTTCAGACGCACCCCAGTAGTAATCGTAGAGTGGGTTGGGACACAGCTGCACAAACGGCAACTCACCCTTCATGAAAAGGGACTCACCTGGACGATCATAAATGATCACGTCTGGGTCTGCTTTTGTGACTACACGGTAGTCAGCAATGTCATCATCCCATATCCACAACTCGGTCATTTCAACCGTATCTTCTGACACCTCGGCTTTGTATCTGTTGCCCCCCGCCAAGTCTAGGTTGACGTTACCGTAGATGGTGGGGTTGGACTGGCTGATGATGATCCGCTCTAGCCCATTTGCAATTTCTGTTCTTTCGTGAGGCATCGAGCCAACACGCTGCACAATTTCTTCCCGTCTTGGGTGCGAGTACAGGCGTGCATACAACTCAGACTTGGTGATGTAGTATTTCTGAATCAACGCCTCTTGTCGGTCTGTGTAGGTGATGTCTTCACGCAACACACCAACACTGCCTGGTTCAACCATGTACGGGTGAATGCCGTTGTTCATGATGAGTTTGACGTAGGCCGTGCCGTAGACCAGTGACCAGGTAGTGGCAGTCGAGAACACTTGGTCAGCGTTGGAGTTAAGCCACTCGTCATTGAGTGCTTTTGTGAGGACGGGCACTTTTTGGTGTTCGTTCTCAGGAATGGACGCACCTAAGTTGATGCTGAACCTGGTGGTTTCTGCTGAATAGAGAAACGAGGTCAGTTGGTCTAAGTGCGGAAAGATTTTGTTGTAGAGTGCTGGGGCTTCATCAGGACCATTGCCAAACAGATACCAGTTTCTAAGAGATGCGTAGTCAATCTTGCGAGAGCCTATAGAGACTTCACATTTGTAGATGATCTCCTTAAAGAACTCATCTCGATCTAGCGCATTCTTGGGTATCTTCATGTTTGTACTTTCAGACCCTCGTGATCAACCATTGTCCCAGCACCCGCCTTGGGTGGTGTGAATTGTCCTATATCTCTGGGCAAAATGGAAACAGATTCGTCTTTGACGGCCTTAAACTGCCCGCCCATCACAGATTTAAGGTTGATATTACCACCATTGCCCCACATCACGCTATCCCCAGGCCGTGGTTCTTTCTTTTCTTCTGCCATGCGCTTGTTGTTGGCCTCCATAGCCTCTGTAGCCTGGGCAAATTCCTTGTCTGACAGCTTATTTTTGCGTTTTAAGTAGCCAGTTTGATGCTCACCCGCCCTGGTGGACTTGATGTCAGTCATATCAAAGTCCATAGCCAGTTGTTTCAGGTTTTTATCTGTTTTTGTGGTTTTTGCGGATTTTATAGCCACTGGTTGCAAAAAAACCACCGATAAAGCAGCATTGCACCCTTTGATCGGGCATTTGGCCTCTCTAGACTCAAATACACCGTGAGAATCGCAAAAATAGTCCTTTAAAACACCCATATTACCCCCTTTTTGACAAAATTTCGTTGAAATTGCTGTAATCGTGCCTGTTTACAGCCCCTAGTTTGACTTTGGCTTGCCCGTTCACCATTTCTATTTTGAGGTGCGGAACAAGTGGAATCTCTGGTTCTTTCCTGAAATCCACATATCTGTGCCCAGAATACTTACGCATAACCTTCACTCTACCCGTTTTCCAGATGGCATAGGCCCTATTAACTCTCTTTTGGGTGTATTCAGTCAAGGGTCTGGTCTCTCTGACAAACACTTCTTCCATGTGCAGCTTAGATAAACCCGCCAATTCTCCAAATAGTTCAATAGAAATGCCCCTGTCCTTGTCCTTGAAGAACAGTTTGATCTCTTTCATGAGCTGTTGTTTGCTAAGTGCGTGCGTCTTTTCCACCGTAGACTCCAATCATCTTTAAGTAGTTGGATACATTCTTGCCAACTGCAAGTTGTTCTGGCGTGTACTCGTCTTGTTTCAGAGACATCTCTTTTGACAGACGCATACCAATCAGTCTTGGCTGCACTTGTTCTGCCCACGCAATGGTTGCTAGAGCAGCTGCGATCACTCGGTCATCTTTGCCACGGCCTGGTGCGCCAATAAACCCGTTCTCTCGCACAATGCCCTTCATCTCTTCCAGCGTGTCCATGCTGAAGATGCCCATCATGCCCCGCTCAAAATAATCTTTCATGTAGGACAGCATCCGCTCTTTAGAACTGGAACTGGTGACAAAGCCTATGCTACTGGAGAGGCCACCCATGTTGTCCATGCGTCTCCAGATGTAATTGGACATACTACCCAACACGTCCATCAAGCCACGGCCTGTGTCTCCGGTCATGGCAGCTGCCAGGCGTTTGAGGTTTCTGAGTTCGTTGATGACGGCTTGACCTGGGCCGTTGACCTCTAGGTTGAGCGTACTATTCTTATAGGCCCCCGCCAGATGAGCAATAACCCATGCGAATTGGTAGGTATTGAGTTCTGAGGTTGCAAACTCTGCCACTTGATCAAGACCATCCGCATATACTCGAAACACCTGAATGCAGAATCTATCGGCCCAGTCTGATGAGCCATAGGCTGGATCAGCACCGATGACGTAGTAGGCTGAGTCAACTGGTTGTTGCCATATCCTAAGGGAAGCGAGACGGTCTGTTGATTGAAGGCACTCTGTATCTTGAAAGAGTTGCCCAAATGCGTATCTGTAACACTCATAGTCCAACCCCTTTGCATACTTGGCTGCGTCTGTGCAGCGACTGTTAGAAAAGAAACTCGTGCCAGTCATGACAAACGCATAGTCCTCGGTAGGCGGGAACTCTTGATACATAAGGGTCTCGTCCTTGATCCCCTCTGCCATCTTCCACCGCCACCAGGCCATCTGTCTGCTGTTGACCTCCACCCCGTACAACTTCTTGATTTCCCTGACCCACTCTTTCTCGTCTGATTTGAGTTTGCCATCCCAATACACTTTGTACTCTTTGCTCTCAGCGTCCACGCTGTAGTATTCGTTTCTCCACCAGCCACAGAAGATCGCACGCTGGGTGCGTGCCTTCTTAGCGGTCTTGTACATATCGTGAAACATATTGAACCCTTGAGCTGTGGATTCAAAAAGGTATAGACGTTCTGGGTTCTTCTCTGCAAGTGAGGCAATGAGAGAGGCTAGTCCTTCTTCATTTCCCCAGGATGCGGTCTCTGTACCATGTAAGTAAGTGATAGCCTTACCTTGGCCCAGTCGAGCTTTGTTTCCCGCAATCTGATAGAAAATACGACTTCTGTTCTTGAGGACCATTTGGTTGCGATTGTGGGCCACCAGCGGAATCTTGTACTCTTTGGGTAGACCCTCAATGTACATTCCCAGTGTTGAGCGGAACATATCCCTGTTCTCCTCTGTATCTGCAACGAGTGTTCCTTGCCACCCAGGATGTGTGAACTGCCAATACAAATCCAACGCCAACGACACTGTGGTGATCCCCAGCTGCCTTCCCTTGAGTATGACGAAAAAGTGGACATCTTCTTTTAACCCCTTATCAATCTCACCCATCACATACGATTGAGTCCCCAGGAGTTTTCCCATCTTCTTGAGACCCTCTTCCTTGGTCTCAATTTTGAGTTCACTACAGAACTTGTAGAACTGCTGGAGGTTGAAGTTCATAGGGGTGTTCTACAGGGCAACATATTGTTGTAGTCAAAGGTTTTGTTGCGAATACCTTTACAGATGTTGTGAAACAATTCAGCATTCTGCAGCATTCTTCCTTGATACAAGTGAAAGACTCCACCTTCAAAGTGCGTGCCTATTCCATACTTGCCGTAAGTGTGCAAGTTCCACGCACCGCCTTCTGGGTCTTTAAAGTAATGTGTTGGATAAAGAGTCTTGTACTTGACCTTGTAAATTTCAGCAGCGTAACTAACATTCTCAGCTGTATCACAATTTTCATTTGTACAGAAACTAGGCCGTCCCATATCATCCCAAATATCTCTGTGAATGGCAAAGAAAGCGGGGGCTGCATAGATATGTGAATAGGGTGCAATGTGGTTGCTCACTTGGGCAATCCCCACCATGCTCTTGTTGTTCAGGGCAAAGGATATAGCCTTGTCCACAATCTCTTTGTTGGTGGGCACACAGTCAATTTCAATAAATAGTTTAGCCTCTGCAATAGAAGACATCATGATGTTGTCCATCCACAGGCCGTGTTCTATGGTTTCACAAGTGTAATTAACATTCATACCAAAATGCTCGCACGTCTCTTTGTGTGCTTTTACAATTTTTGGGTCTACATTAGGCCAGTGTAAGCAGTGAATCTGGGGTTGCATCATTTGTAAATCATCCTGGCTAGTTTATAAATCTCTATTGTCTTATCTGTGACCATGATCGTCTGGCTGTCTCTGGGAGGCATCTCCCCCAAGTCCTTGTAGTGCTGCACAACCCTCGTGATGTAATTAAGGGTTGGTTTTAATGACCTTGCTATCCTCACATTATGAGCCTTGACGTTTGCCCACATATGACGGTCTCCAATGGCTGAGTCTGCTTGACTCTTGAACATCCAATTGCGTGCCAGGTGTATGGCAGCTTTCCCAAACAAGTAGCAATTGGTATCGTTGAAGTTATACCCGTCTGACTCCTGGTCTACCGCCAGAAACCGCCCATCTTCTCTGTAGAGGTTTCTAGGACAGGTCACCACGTCCACGTTGGCCTCGTTCATGACCCCCGCCATTGTCTCTAAGTGATTGGGTTCAAACCAGCAGTCAGCATCTAAAAAGGCAATGGCATCATAGTTGAGCGCATTTGCCACAGCTGCCCCCACGCCTCTCGGAGTGTCCCCAAAATCCCCGCAATTAGGAATCTCCAGGTGCGTCAGCCTAGAACTGCTCTTGATGTGCTCGTTAGGATACCCGTCTGCCACCATAAAGTGATGCACGTTCTTGTAAGTCTGCTTTGCCACGCTGTTCATGCAGCTGGTCAACAACCCCAAGGGTTCTCTGTAGTAAGGCGTTATTACTGCAATTTTCATTTAGGCTTTCCCATTCTCTCGTCATCCCACCTGGCGATCTCTAGTCGCACTTCTTTGTTCTTGGCACAGCTGATCAACTCTTTGTAAAACAACTCCGAATATGTTTCACGCCACTCTTTTGCCAACTTCCTCTTACTCGGTTTACTAATGCA
>Ga0214199_1000119_pt1 | contig 19559 bp, 14 predicted proteins | sample TroBogEpilimnion_24_FD_153037 | JGI IMG/M metagenome (GOLD analysis project Ga0214199, IMG submission 153037) | Freshwater microbial communities from Trout Bog Lake, WI - 04OCT2008 epilimnion | ecosystem: Environmental > Aquatic > Freshwater > Lake > Epilimnion/Euphotic zone | place: Trout Bog...
TGACCGGAGATGCTCCTAGTCGCTAACATGAAATCGATTCTATCTTATTGATCATTAAAATACAACTGGTGTTTATAAAGCTTAAATGAGTTATTGCAGTGCCGCTTTGAATGCAGCTTGTTTTTCTGCTTCAGAATTACCGTCAACTAATCGAACATAAGCGCCTTTGTATTCTGGATGATGGGCATTTTCTAGCACAAAGCCGGTTGTTGAAACGACTTCACCACCAATACTATCAAAAGCTCTGGCGCCTAAATGCGCCATTGAAATAATGGTGTGTTTATCAAGAATATGATTACGCAATTTCTCGTAAGAAGATAAGAACATCCAGCTTTGCATAGTAATCATTGCCACGGCGCCTTGTTTAACAGCCAACTCTAAATTGCGCTCAATAAACATCGCAAACAAATCTGACTTACTATCCGGGTAATTATCTTTTACCCAAGCCCCCATGCGCCCATTCATGCCCTTACCCCCCATATAAGGTGGATTAGCAATTACCACCTGATATTTTGGGCTTAGATAATCTGCTTGCTTTAAGACTTGCAGGACTTTTTGATGAGTCAGTTGATAGAAAAAATGACTGGTGACATCTTTGGCGGCTAAAATGGCTAATAGGCCTTGCACATCGGTCAGCACGGGGCGAATTAATGAGCCGAAGTTATCGGCTTCTTCAAACTGACTTAAGGTGGCTTTTAAACTGGATGTAAAAATATCTGCCCCAATAAAGGCTTGGTATTCTGCAAGTTCACGCTCATCAAAATGAATATTCTGTAATACGCAAATGTTGGGTTGTACTGGGTTTTTAAAGAAGCGGCGGTGCTTGGCTCTTGCTTTCATGGTTAAAGCAAAGGCCGCTAACTCGCCAGCCCGCTCATCAATCTCGATACCGAATAAATTATGCGTCAATATCTTGGCGGGGATTTCTGAGGGATCAATGCCCTCTTCTTCATAAATGGCATACAGTAAATCAAACGCATACACCAGCATGTGTCCAGAACCACAAGCGGGGTCACTGATTTTTAAATCTTCTGGCTTATTGATGCGTAAAAAATCTATTTCTGGTTCAGAGGACTCGATGTAATAACAATCTTTCCCCTGATCTTTCATGTTTTTAAAAACCTTTGAGTTAGGGCGATTAAGCATCCACAACCGACCTAACGAATTTTCTACCAAATAGCCCACAATCCAATGTGGGGTAAACAACTGGGTCGCGGCGGGAATATTTTCTGGAGTGATCTTTTTGTTTTTCTTAAGATCATCAAAAACTTTATCTTTTTTCTCGGAAATGTAGAACTGATACAGCCAGCCGATCACTTCCACATCCTGACACACTTCATCGGTCATGGCGACTCGGGTATGCGCCAAAATAGAGTGATCAGACAATAAATCATCTGGCATTAAAAGTTCGGTATAGTCTGCGATGCGCTCAAACAAGTAAGGCATAGCTTTATGGTAATCATTACAAGCCGCGACCAACAATAAACGATACGCTTCGGCTTGAGGATCATGACTGGGTGCTGTACCGCCCAACAAGGCAAAAATTTGTTGGCGAATCTTCTCGGGTACGATGTCTTCGTCTATATGCCCCATCTTAGCTTCGGCTAAAACTTCTGGCTGAAACTGTCCCTCTGCGGGTGACACTAAACCAATGCGGTTATAGCGATTAACATCCATAAAGCGTAATGCGCAAAATCGATTAAACCAGATATAAGCAATCTTTTCGATAAGCAGGGCTTGGCCCTGTAACTCCAGTTGTTCTTCTAGTTGTTTAATCGCCCCAGCATTTTCACGCCGTGCGGCACTGCCTTCTGCTAAGACTAATAGTAGTTTTCGTGATACTTGATCGATTAGGCTACGACTTGCAAATTGGGCAAATTTCTTAAGTTTTGCAGTATCCATTGTTTTAAATGCTCAACATTTCGAGTAAATCACCACGTCTAAAGGTTGCTGATAATTGTTGAAGGGAAATAGGTCGGTCACCATAACAAGCCGATAAAGCCTTTTTTATTTCTGCTGTGGCTTGTTGATGTTGTTGGACTTGTTGCGCATCAAAGGCCTCAAGCAGCGTTTTAATGTTACGATGCGAAATATCCTGATAAGCAATATTTTGAGCCTGTAATAAATTTCTACAAATAAGCATACTAATGTAATGAGAGGCATAAGGTAAAAACTCAACGGGATTAGTTTGCGTAGGCCGTTTACGTTCATTTTCTACGGCTCTAAAAATTAGCACTGCCAAGAGAGCTTGTGCTGCATTTAAGTCTTCGAACACTTCCTGATATAACTTCCCAAAGTGTTCTTTACGTCGGAACTTGGCTTGATGTGGCTTTGCCCGCCAAATCGCCAAAACGGATTCGGCAACAATAGAACTGGTAATCACACTAGAGCCACCCAAACCTTCTTCACGTTGTCTTTTATAGGTATAGCCTAAATCGTGTAGGCCCATTTCAAGTTGTTTCTGTAATGCATCATTTGATTTCAAGTCTCGTAAATCAACTGGATTTTGACTGTTTGTGGCGTAAGTAATGTCTCTGACAAAGTCTTTTTCTGTTTCGGCGAGTTGATAAATACGAATCATCACATAAGCAGATTCAGGCGAAGTTGACTGTAATGTGCTGTCATTTAGAGTCTCTTGAATAGTTCGGCAGGTTTGCCCTCCGTTGATAACCTGCATATTTTTAATTTGAACTTGATAATCTTCCTTTTGAAAAGCGTTGTAATCAAATTTGTCACAGACTACAGTGATACCATTATTATAAAAATAAAACTTATCTGACTTAGTGGGATCAGTTAAGGTTTCATGTATGGCTAAGTTGACCCGATTGGAATGCAAACCCAAGTATCGACGTATATTTCTTTCTAAGAGTTTGTCTCCGTGCTGGGTAAAGAGTCGATGTATTTCCTGAACAGAAATCCTACCAATAAGCACTCGAAGAAAGTTCATATCTTCAACGATGGCTTTACCATTTAAGACTAATTGGGTATCAACAGATTTACTTCTCTGTAAAATTTTAACAATCGAGTCATGATTAAAATGTGCAAAATTAACTTTGTCACCATAACTCTTTTCAGCATCGGTTAGCCACCTCTGAGCTTCGTGGGTCCATGATGCGCCGTTATTACATAAGATGACTCGAACGGTTGGAATATAAGCATCTCTTATTAAGGAACGTATTTCTTCAATTTTTGGTTCAATCCGTTTATTTAATGCGACTTGTCGAGCGGGGTCGAACAACACTTGTATAGTGTTAATCGCTTTTTGTACGCCATTTTCAGGGAAATTTGCAGCACCGGACAAATCTTTAACTTTATATTTTCCTTGGAAAATAGTAATCATAAACTCGCCATCTTCAACCTCTCCAACATGCAAGCCATCGACACCTGCATCTTGCCCACCGTCAGTTAATAACTCAGCCGATTCGTCTAGTGAGATATCAAGCGCAGTCATCATGCACAATAATATAAAAGCGGCTGATTTCTTCTTCTCAAGATCAGTCCCTACGGGTAAATACTCAGGATGTGCCTCAATAATTCCGTTAATCCGTTGATCTATTATGCTTACATTAATATTCATGTTTTTCTCATTTTAAAATGACTCGCTTCATAATACCGCTATATTTGAATTCGTTTACCTTTATTGATCTCTGCTAATAACGCTTGTCGCATAGCATCGAGATAAGTATTTACATCGGTTTCATCAACCAGCCATGCTTTATCAAAATTAACCCGCACGGAGCGACTTGGAATATATTCAATTTGTGGCTCTGGTTTGGGAGTCGGTGTTTGAATAAGCGCCGTTCCTTCATTAATGGTGTTAGTTGTATTTTGTAATTTTGCTGGTTGAGGTACTGGCTGCGCCCAAGTGCTTATTTTAGATAGCAAGCGTTGATAATCGACTTCTTCAAAACGTCTTGCCGTATCGCGTATAACCGCAATCAGTTTTTGACGCTCTATTGAGGCAATAAACTCATCAAAGGGTTTTAAAACTTCGGCTTGTTGCTCCGTTGTTAAGGCCGTAAACTCTGCCATACTGCTCAAGCGTACTTGTAAATCGGTCACCTTTGCTTTGGCGGTGTTAATTTCTGCCTCAAGTTGACAATTAACTTTAACCTCTAACAATTCAACCAGCGATTTAACCTGTTGCATTTGGTTGTTTTTAAAACAAGTCGAACTCGCTAACACAGCAATAATTTGTGCAGACTCATCTCCATCTATATAAGAAAAGTTTGCATCTTGAGTTTGTATAAACTGCCTAGCACTATCAAAAAGAGTTTTTTGTGGGCCGTTCATAAACTTACGAACGGGATCAATTACCTGTTCTTTAAAGTTTACTAACTCATCTTCTAAACGTAAAAAATCAGTAAGATACCAGGCATAAGGTTTACCCACTATAGTCGATAAACGTTCCAACACAGGCGTTAACGCACTTAAAAATGGATAATGTGCGATTTGTGACGCTAATGGTTTAAGCTGGTCATTAAGGTTTTGTATCGCCTCACCGGTTTCTTTACCTAAGGCTTTCGCCTCATTTGCGCGGGGCTGGGCGTCAAATAAATCCTCATATAACTCTTTAAGATTACGAACTTGCGAGCTAGTAAAATCCACTTGTGGCTCTAAAACGATATTGCCTTGCTCTCGGGTGTTGCGCAATGCTCGTTCTAGTTCATCTTCTTCTAAGACATTGCCATCCGCTCTGACTTCTACTTTACCTCTTGCGCATACATTAGCTAAAGTACAAAGCACTGCGGCGTAATACCACCCATAGGGTTTACGTTCAAACTTTTCTAATAATCCTTTTAAGGTGGTGCGCACACCACTACGATTGTTGCTATGAATAAAAGCCAATACTTCTTGTTCTACCTCTGATAAGGGCGTGGCGTCATTGGCAAACAAGCCTTCTTTGGCATTTTTAAGGCATTTAGCGATATCGTTTTCTGTATAAACAATGCCCCGTAACATTCTTAAGTTGGGATACGCTCGGGTAATCAGTTCATGGAAGCCTCGATCAATTCGAGTTTGCGGATCTTCACCGCCCACTTCTATTTCTGTACCTGCCACATAAAGTTTAGCTTTTGAGATTAAAGTCTGTGCGCGTTGTTGTAACTCTGCATAGCGCTCACGATTCTGAAAACCCTTATCGGTTAATATGCGTTTAATGGCATCTTGTTGTGTAATTTGGATATTTTGTCTGATGTACTTTTCTGTGCGTTTATACATCAGAATATCACGCACTAAGCGCTCATCTTGTGGCATAACCACAAGCAATTCATCTCGGCCAAAAGAATGCATTAATAAAGAAGTTTGGTTATCAGAGAACTCATGGAAAGGACTGACTACATGGATGCTTAATTCAAAATCTCGCCCATGTAAGCGCTCATCCAATTTTCTTGCAAAGCTATAATCTTGACCGTTATCACCGTAACGAATTTTTCTGGCTTTGATCACATAATCAAATACGATCTTTTCTAGCTCAGCTGCAACTTCGGTAGTATCAACCTCGGTATTTTTAATTTCTTGTTCTACATCTTTTTCTTCATCGGTCAGGTAGTCATAAAACTCGCCGTTACGTTGTATATAGGTCTGCTGTTCTAATAAATTAAGTGCGTCCTCTACATCTTTTCTTAATTTCGGTAGGTCTTGCTCAAAACTATCCAACATTAATACGCACAAGTTACGTAAGGTCGGCTTAAACTCTTTAACGTATTTAACTAATAACAGTGTTTTTAATAACCTTACAGCAAATGGCCTGTCTAAGTGTTTCTCTGAATTTAATATGGCTTTTTGCACATTAGTTTTTAAGGCGGTGCGAATACCTTCAAACATTAAATCAAAGGTTGCGAGTTGCCCTGTTTGATGATCACCAATTTGAATAGCCACTTGCTGAAATACGCCAAGCATGGAGCGCTCACCTACTGAGCTATTTTTACCTTCAAAGGCATTATGATGTGAAAGGTTGGCAATAGCCGCTTGAAATAAAGCAAATTGATACGGAATAAACGGATAACTGTGCACAAAATGCTCACGATCCTGAAAGTTACGATAAGTTTGTGAGCCATCGGCAAAATCAAACAAGGTTTTAAAGTTGTTCGCTTGCTGATGATAGACCTCTGATAATAAGGCGACACCGGTATCATTTTTTAATAATAAGCGTTTCTGTATCACTTCGGCGACATCAGAACTAGTTAGCTTCATGCGATTTTTAAAACGATCTTGAATCTTAGTAAAATCGTTGCCTTGTTGTTGAGTCATTTCACCAACAATGGTGTTCATATCTTCTTGAGCCGTAACAATCACCCAAGCGCGACTATTACATTTGGTCGCCAAACTCTCGGCAATGGTTTGCAAATTAGTCATTAACTTGATGTTTTCGGCGATGTATTGCCCCACTTCGTCAACAAAGAAATTAAGTCTAAAGGTGGGGCCTTGTTGATCAATATACGCTTTAACTTGCTCAGCAAAATCTTCAATTGAAACTTTATATTGGCTTCTGTACTTATCTAAAATACCTAAAGCCGTTGCATCAGGATCACCCGTGACTTGGGCATAGGCTTTGGCAATTCGCGGCCCTTCTAATAAAGCCTCTTGACGGCCTTTATGCCAGGTTTTTCCAGCTATTGATTCATAAGCTATTTTAAAGGGTTCATACAGACCACGACTATCCAGCTCTCTTTCAAATTGGGCTATGTGCCCTTGTTTGCCATAATAACCACAGCGCTCATCAAACACTTTTACAAAAACAGCCAATAAAGCATCAATTTGGGTCTTGCTGATAACATCCGCTTTTTGATCTATATTAAAGAGAATACTTTTAGACGGAATAGCAACGGCACGTTTTAAATCAGCGCTAAGAATGTCGTTTTCAACACATTTGGGCAGAAACAAATCAATGGCTATGACGCTATCAATCTCACGATTTTCTAGTAACATCGCTAACATCTTTAAAAGATGTGATTTACCCGAACCAAAAAAGCCCGAGATCCAAACCCCGTTAGCGCCGGCATAATTGTTATAAGCATCTAAGAAAGATTCTAAGCGTTGCTCTACTTCATTGGTTAAGACGTATTCTTCAATTTCGAGACGAAGACTGGCTTCGTCATCGGCTTTAATAACCCCTTCTATGGGTCTATCAACCGGCTTTTTAAATATGCTTTTGAGTGTGGCCACGTAGTCCTCGTTTAGGCTTCGCAATGAAAAATGTTAAAGGCTCGGTAGTATTTGTCGTCATGTAATCTTTCAAAAAGATCTAATGAAGCACCCGTAGCCAATGAATGAGTGTAAGAACCGGGGAAAAACATCAGGGTCGGTTTTTCTTTAGCAGTACTTTGTAAATTATTAAGCACATGATGCGAACGAATAATCGGAAATATCTCACCGACTCCAGTTAAGAAAAGGATATCAAATTCGGTATTATTAAGCTGATTAGCCATAGCAGGCACTAAGTTTTCTTCTGGGTCCAGCACCCCTTGCAGTAATTCTTTTAATTGGTCTTTGGATACTGTGGCTTCAATTTCAAGTATCTGATCCCATATTTCCCGTGCCTTTAGGATTTCTATAGATAAGTCATAAAGGTTAATTTCTAAAACTCTTATACCCAAGTGTTCTAGACGGTTAATCAGTTGTTTTTCTAGTCTAGCAATGTCAACTGCGATAGTGGCGTCAAATGGGCAGATAAAAAAAGGGACTTCGTTCCCTAAGCCTTCTTTTTGCAGAAACCTTCTGCCGGAAAGTACGGTGAGTAAGTGCTCAAAACGGTCTTGGATATTGGTAGCATTTATACTAGAAGTCACACTAAAAGTCCTTGTAGGTCTGACTCAAATACAGGAAAGAATAAAAGATCTTGACGCTGATGCTGGGCGATCACTTGTACTAAACGGGGGCTTAATAATACGGCATTAATAGTATTATCGGCACTTATTAAATCAGCCTCTCGTAACATTTTAAACAATACTTGGCGCAATTTATATCTAGTCGAGGGGTTTATAGTCGCAAGCTCATCATGGCTTTCTGATTTTTTATGAATAAATGCTTCAAAATCTTCCGTATTTAAATCTACTTTAAGACTGATAAAGCGCTCGCGAATAATTTCAACGGCAAAATCACCAATCAAGGAGTATCTTCGACACAGCGCTACCCATAAAAGATAAACTTGTTCTTGTGATGTGCCCTGCACTAATAATTCTAATTCTTGCAGCGTTAGTTTTTTTAAGCGGGAAATAATCTCACTACACAACCGTTGCGAGGTATTTTGAGTGCGGACTTGTAACAAATTATCCGTAATAACTGCTGTTCTTACTTTACTCCAATCCTTAAGCTCAAAAAACAATTCCGCTAAAGTAATCGATTCACGATACAAAAGAGTTGCAGAGGTAAAGGACAAGCTATATCGGTTGTTATGCATTTATAAACTGTAATTTCAATTAATCGATTGCTGCATTGTCAAGTTAAGATTTTATCATTGTATTAATTGTCTAATGCATTAATTGTTTAAAAAGATGTTTGTGCATTAGATTTATGATTGCAATAAGAATACATGCCGTACTAGATTCAGTATGCACCTCGTAATCTTTATTTAATCATCGGTAACTATAGCGACTAGGTGTAATTTAACCCTTTTGGTATCATCAGAACGATAGTGATTATGCATGATGGTTAGATGGATCATATTGTCCTCGCAAATGATTGAACAATAAAGGAAAGCTATTGAATGAATGACTTATGATTGTGTTAAATTCGTGAAGTGATTTAAAAGCTAACTTAATTTAAATTTCCCAATAAAGTTTCCAATGCCTTATCAGCCTCGCTATTAACAGTAATGACATCATCTAGTTCGTCAATAGACAGCGCTTGTGCCCACTGCTGTTGATAATCTAAAACGTCTAAAGTGGCTTCAGAGGCATCGCCTTGTCGGTGCTTTATACGTTCACATAGCGTTTCATAACAAGCTTGCACGTCGATAATAATAAAGTCACTGTTACATTCAATAGCTAATTCTTTAAAGCGCTGGCGATGTTTAAGCTCAAGAAAAGTCGCATCGACTATTACAGAAAAGCCGGCGTTTAATATGGCTTTTGCACAATCTCTGAGATAGTCATAGGTTTTTTGGCTGGCATCTTCGCTATAAAGTCCATGGTTTAAAGTGCTTTGAGAATCTTGTTCTGCCTTGTAGCCAAATAAGCGTTTGCGCTCTATGTCACTACGAAGATGAATCGCGGTTATATTTTCGGAAAGTTCTGCCATTAAGGTTGATTTACCAGAACCAGAATAACCGTGACTAATAATCAGTTTTACACGACTTGACTGAGTGTAGTGTTCAGCCAGATTCATAAATTCCTGATATTTTAAGCAGGCAGATGAAGGCATGTTATCAGGGCTTTGTTGCTTCTGACGTAATAAGACAATTTTGGCAGACACTAAGGCACGATAAACAAGATAATAGCGCAGCAAAACGACACCCGAATAATCCCCCGTCAGTTGTAAATAACCATTAAGTAAGCGAAAAGCTAGCGCTTGTTCATGACTATGTAACAGGTCTATTAATACAAAAGCGACTTCATTTATAACATCGATCCAGCGTAGCAAGGGATTAAATTCCAGGCAATCAAATAAGGTAACCTTGCCGTTAATCAGGGTCATATTACTTAAATGTAAATCACCGTGGCATTCACGCACATAGCCTTGTTGTTTACGGAGTGTCATGGTTTCAGCTTTAACTAACCATTCTTGCTGCCCCCAGTTTTGGATGGCTTGTAGTTGCTGTTGGAGCTGAATATCCGTTAATAACTCATTGATAGGTGCAAAGTTTTCCATAAACCAGTAGTTAATATCTGCACTACATCCATAGTTAGAACTAGGATTAGCTATGGCAATGTGTTGATGAAAGCTTGCCAATATTTCACTGAGTTGATCTATTTCAATAACACCAAGTTGATTGCTGTCAGCTTTTTCACTTAAAGTGAGTCCCGTCGGAAACTGGCGCATCTTAACGGCATAGTCGAGAATTTTACCTGTACCGTCCATCTTTGCATCATCCAGTGTGCCGGTAATTGGCACAACAGCCAGATACAAATCAGCAGCCAAACGCTTATTTAGCCTGACTTCTTCTAGGCAGAAAAAATGTCGCTTTTCTAGCGTAGAAAAATCTAGAAAACCAAAGTTAACGGGCTTTTTAATTTTATAAGCATACGTGCCTGTCAATAATAGCCAAGAAATATGGGTTTCAATGACTTTAATGGAGTTGACTTTATGCTGATAGGCCTTGGGATTAGATAATGCCTTGATTAAATTGAGATTGGTATCTTGGTTATTCATGTTAAATCCCCACTTAAATTGACCCTCACTGTCCACAGTTAAATATTTGTAGGTGGATAAACGCCGGCGTTTATCCAACCTACAGAGCTATGATGCCTAGCTTAAGCCATATCTAGGAACTATTTGCTCAATTGGAGTAAAAAATTATTGTTCTTGAACGATAAACGAAAAAAAGTTTGTGAAAGAGTATAGTTAGTCTTCTTTAGCTTAAAGAAGGCCTGATTTAGAGTATTTCTAGCTGTCTTTAGCTTAAAGAAGGCCTGATTTAGAGTATTTCTAGTTGTCTTTAGCTTAAAGAATTCCTGCTTTAGAGTATTTCTAGTTATCTTTAACTTAAAGAATTCCTGCTTTAGAGTATTTCTACTTATCTTTAGCTTAAAGAAGGTTTGCTATAGTCTAAAGAAGACCTGCATTAAGGTCTTTCTATGTGATTTTGCTTTAAAGTAGGTTGTCTTTGCTTTAAAGAAGACCTTATCTAGTTCAAATAATATTAACTCTATACTTTAGAAGGCATCAAAACAACTGAACTCAGAATAAAGTTAAGCTTGTAAGGTGGATTTGCACTAGCAATTTAATATTTCGGAGTTTCAGTGTTGCCTAAGTTGTTACTCGCAATAGTAGGGCGTTAATAGGCGATAGCCGTATTACGCCGAATGATACTCATTGCATACGGTGCAATACGCTAACGAGGCTGTGAAAGTATTCTTTTTATTTCCCCCTCTTTAGCAAAGAGGGGCTAGGGGAGATTGGGTCTATTAAAATAATAAATATCAGTAACCTATGACACAATAAATCCCCCTCGATCCCCCTTTTACAAAGGGGGAAGCTAAAACCATAATACTTTCACAGTCTCTAACGCTTTACACCCTACGATTAAATCTTACTGATCGACATAAGCAGAGAGTGGGCAACAATTTTCCGCCTACCCGAGCTATGACAACTAGATGAGTGTTGTTTTAAAGAACTAACCTAAATAGCCTTAAAACCAATATCGGTACGATAATAAACGCCATCCCAATGTAAGCTATTGGCAAGCTTATATGCATTAGTTTGTGCGCTTTTAATATCTTCTCCTAGTGCACACGCTGATAATACACGGCCGCCGGCAGTCACTATGTTGTCATCGACCTTTTTTGTACCCGCATGAAATACTTTGCACTCAGGGTGATCTTGTTCGGGTAAGCCAGAGATAATTGCTCCTTGTTGATAGCTGTCAGGATAACCGCCAGCAGCCAAGACTACCGCTAAGGCGGCTCGCTCATCCCATTCACTATGAGCTTTATCCAACTCACCTGCCAAAGCGGCTTCACAGAGTTCAACTAGATCACTCTTCATCCTCATCATGATGGGCTGTGTTTCAGGATCGCCAAAACGACAGTTATATTCCAAAACCTTGATCGCACCCTCAGGACTAATCATTAAGCCGGCATAAAGAAAGCCAGTGTAAGGCAGGCCATCGTCAGCCATGCCTTTTAAGGTAGGGGCGATGACATCATGCATCACGCGTTCATGAATTTCTGGCGTAACAACAGGGGCGGGTGAATAAGCACCCATGCCGCCAGTGTTGGGTCCTAAATCATTATTATCACGCGCCTTGTGATCTTGTGAGGTAGCCATTGCTAGGGCATTTTTACCGTCTGCAATAACAATAAAGCTGGCTTCTTCGCCGACTAAAAATTCTTCAATAACCACTCGATTGCCAGCGCTACCAAAGACATTACCTGAAAGCATGTCGATGACTGCATCTATGGCTTCTTGTTCGCTTAGTGCAACGATAACGCCTTTACCCGCAGCCAAGCCGTCGGCTTTAACAACTATAGGCGCACCTTGTTGTTTAATATAAGCAATAGCAAGTTCAGTATCAGTAAAGCTTTGATAAGCTGCTGTGGGAATATGATGACGGATCATGAAATCTTTGCAAAAAGACTTGGAGCCTTCTAGTTGTGCTGCGAGTGCGCTGGGACCAAAGCATTTTAGGCCAGCCGCTTGAAAGCGATCAACGATACCTAAGACCAAAGGAATTTCTGGGCCAATAATGGTTAAATCAATCTGTTCTTGTTGGGCAAAAGCCAGTAATCCAGAGATGTCATCAACAGCCAATGCGATATTTTCGACGCCAGCTTCTAAGGCTGTGCCTGGATTGCCTGGTGCTACAAAGACTTGGGTTACTTTAGGGGATTGTTTAGCTTTCCAAGCGAGGGCGTGTTCACGACCACCGCTACCGACGATGAGGATTTTCATAAGGGATAGTCTCAGCAAGACGGCGTAACAGAATGTTACGCCGTGTTTAAATTAATGGCGAAAATGGCGCATACCAGTGAAGACCATAGCAATGTTGTGTTCATTAGCCGCAGCTATCACTTCGTTATCACGCATAGAACCGCCTGGTTGAATAATGGCAGTTATGCCAGCTTCTGCCGCTGCATCTATGCCATCTCTAAAGGGGAAGAAAGCATCAGAGGCTAAAGCTGAACCTGGCACAACTAAGCCTTCATCAGCGGCTTTAATGCCAGCAATTTTAGCAGAGTAAACACGACTCATTTGTCCTGCTCCCACACCAATGGTCTGGCCATTTTTGCAATATACAATGGCATTAGATTTTACAAATTTAGCGACTTTCCAAGCGAATAAGAGATCAGCTAATTCTTGTTCAGTAGGTTGACGCTGACTGACGATTTTAAGGTCGTCTAGCGATATTTCGCCGAAATCTTTGTCTTGTACTAAAAGTCCACCCGCAACCCGTTTGTAATCGAAGCTGGGTGTATTAAAAGTTGCCCATACACCGCAAGCCAATACGCGAATATTTTGTTTGGCTTCTAATGCGGCTAAGGCTGCTGGCGTTATAGTGGGTGCAATGATGACTTCAACAAATTGACGATTGATAATTTCAGTCGCGGTTTGTTCATCGAGTTCTTGATTAAAGGCGATAATGCCTCCGAAGGCTGAGGTCGGATCAGTTGCATAAGCTTTATCATAAGCATCTAAAAGACTATCAGCCTGAGCGACACCGCAAGGATTAGCATGTTTAACGATTACGCAAGTTGGTTTGTCCTTAAATGTTTTTACACATTCTAATGCCGCATCGGCATCGACAATATTGTTGTAGGATAATTCTTTACCTTGATGTTGATGAGCGGAAGCAATCGTGCCAGCAGCAGCTGCTTTTTCTCTATAAAAAGCCGCACTTTGATGAGGGTTCTCGCCATAACGCAGGGCTTGATTATGATAGAACTGTAAATTTAAGGTATCAGGAAAGGCCACGTCATTTAACTTGCCTAAGTAAGTAGCAATCGCAGTGTCATAACGAGCGGTGTGCTCAAAACTTTTTAGAGCCAGATTAAAACGAGTCTTTGCAGACAGCTTGTTATCAGCCTGTTTTAGTTCAGCTAAAATATTAGCGTAATCATCAGGATTAACAATGATAGCAACATCGGCATGATTTTTAGCAGCGGCGCGTATCATAGTGGGCCCACCGATATCGATATTTTCAATAGCGGTTTCAAAATCACACTTGGGGTTGGCAATGGTTTGTTCGAAGGGGTATAGATTAACTACCACCATATCAATAGGTTTAATGGCGTTTGCCGCCATAATGGCATCATCGATACCTCTACGACCTAAAATTCCACCATGTACTTTAGGATGTAAGGTTTTAACTCGGCCATCCATCATCTCTGGAAAGCCTGTGTAATCGGAAACTTCAGTGACAGGAATGTTATTTTCCATCAGCGTTTTAGCTGTACCACCGGTAGATAAAAGTTCGATGCCTAATTGATGTAATTCTCGGCAAAAATCGACGATACCAGATTTATCAGAAACGCTGATCAGTGCGCGAGTCATTAGTTTGTTCATGCAGACCTTATATGTGGGGTTGTGAAAATCAATTTGTAAGTTGAATTGACGTGCAGTTAAGAGATGCCGTATTGATCCAATTTCTTTCTTAATGTACTGCGACTTAAGCCCAATGCTTTGGCAGCTTTAGTTTGGTTATAGCCAGAGTGTTCTAAAGCAGTTTCTAACAAAGGTTTTTCAACTTCGCTAATAACCATGGCATGTAAGCCAACAGCATCATGACCACTCAGTTGAGAAAGATAAAGTTCGACTGTTTGTTTGACGTAAAGAGATAGCGGTAAAAGTAGAGCCTTTGTACTATCACTATTAATAATTTCATCATTATTTGATGATGCATTCATGGGCAAGCTGTTTTAGTGTAAGTGATTAAAGGCCGAATTAATCAGCGCCAATTGTCTTGTTGGAGTGATTGCTTGATTTAATTGGTATCGAGTTTCTACGCTGATAGTATCAAAATGTTTAAAATACCAGCCGATATGTTTTCGGGCTATTCTAACACCGCTGAGATCGCCATAGAAATTATATAGTTGCTCAAGGTGAATCAGCAAGGTGTTGTGTATGTCGCTAGTGCTTGGTTTATCAAGCTGTTTCCCCGTTTTAAGGAAATGATCTATTTGGCTAAATATCCACGGGTTTCCTTGAGCAGCACGACCGATCATGATGGCATCTGCGCCAGTGGTATCCAGTACATAACTTGCTTTTTGAGCGGAATCAATATCACCGTTGGCAATGATGGGAATGTTAACTGCTTGCTTAACCGCTTTTATGGTTTCATATTCAGCTTGCCCGTTAAATTTACAAGCTCTTGTACGTCCATGTAAGGTGAGTGCGGCTATACCTGAATTTTCTGCAATTTTGGCAATATCAACAGCGTTACGATTATGACTATCCCAGCCGGTGCGTATTTTTAAAGTAACTGGAATATCAACGGCATTGACGACAGCTTCTAATATTTTTTTTACTAGTGCTTCATCTCTTAATAAGGCTGAGCCTGCAGCAACTGAACAGACCTTTTTTGCTGGGCAGCCCATATTAATATCAATAATCTGTGCGCCACGTTCTGCGTTGTATCTTGCAGCATCAGCCATTTGTTCTGGATGGGTACCTAAAATTTGCACCGATCTCAGGCCCATTTCATCTTTGTGATCAGCTTTTAATAAAGTGCGTTTATGGTCTCGCAAAGCTGGATTAGAGGCGACCATTTCCGATACTGCTAAACCTGCACCCTGTTGTTTGCATAGTGATCTGAAAGGCAGATCACTAATCCCAGCCATGGGCGCTAGAATTAATTTATTTTCGAGTTGATAAGGACCAATTTTCATAAAAGACAAGGCATTAAGCTAAAAGTAAAATAGACTACCAATTTAAAACGGGACACTAGCTTAATCGTTCACTTTTAGACAGGGTTCTTTTAAGAGCAGACAAAAGGCAAAGGGCAAAAGGCAAAAGGCAAAAGGCAAAAGATTAAGCCTAGTATCTGCGCCGCCTTAAGTTGCTAGCCGTAAAATACATGACCTTATGCCTTGTGTCTTTTATCTAAATGTTATTTCTCGACGGATTCATTCCAAATGGGGTTGTCTCTGTCTTCCTCGTGTAATTTAACGGCATCTTCAGGATAAATATGCCAGAACGATTGGTCAATTTTGGCGTTACTGTAGCCTTCTTTCTTTTCATGAGTGAAAGGACACCACCAGTTTTCAACAATTTTAACAAGATAAGCATGCCACTCAAACACAGCAACACTCACTGGGCAATACCAAGTGCAGTTCAATATCCAATACAATTTTGATTGAGACAAGCTCATTTTAAAAGAACCATGCATGGTAATTTGATTTTTCAAATCATAGCGATGACTACTTCTTTCAGGTAGAAATTCAGAAAATGTTTTAATGTTCTTTCCACCAATCATGCGTAAGTGATAATAAGTCATATAGGCACTTAGAAATACAAAAGGTAAAGTGAATATGGGTAAATAAACAAGAACTAGGCCTATTGCTCTTTGTAGAACAGGAACTTGTCTATGATTTTTACCGATTTCAGCTCGACCGTTACAGGAGTCACATGCTTTCATAGTTGATATATCCTCTATTTTGGTTAATTATTGTTATGATTTTAATTTTAATAGTCTTTTATTAAGAGCAGGTTAAATACTAAGCTGAGCTATAAAACAGTTTTACAATGATTAATTTATTTTATATTGGCTGTATTGATAGCTCAATGCTTTTATAAACTCGAAGAAACTGAGCAAAAAAATGTTTTCAAGTATTCTGTTTCTGGTGATGCAGGATCTATAGGGTGATCGGGACCTTGACCACCGCTGGCAAAAAATACCAAATGTCGATCTATATGCTTCCCTGACGAACGTAAGATTTCATGTAAATTTTCACGGCTAAGATGAAAAGAACAAGAGGCCGAAACCAAAATACCGTTTTTGGATAATACTTGGAGTGCTAAGTGGTTTAAGCGACGATAAGCTTCATAACCTTGTTTAAAATCTTTTTTGCGCTTAATGAGGGCAGGTGGATCGAGGACGATAATATCATAAAGCTGATTATCGAGGCGGGCTTGCTTTAGAAATTCGAAAACATCGCTACGCACAAAGTGCATTTTATTAGCCACCTGATTAAGTTCGGCATTTTCTTGAGCTAGAGTTAAAGCGCCTTCAGAGGCATCGACACAAGTTACCTCAGTTGCACCCGCCATTGCAGCAGGAATGCCCCAAGCGCCTGTGTAAGAAAATAAATCTAATACCCGTTGATCTTTAGCAATGCCTGCCACCGAGGCACGACTACTACGGTGATCGTAAAACCAGCCGGTTTTTTGACCATTGAGTATATCAATCCTAAACTGCGCTCCGTTTTCTTCTATAATTATTGAATCAGGTAGCTGGCCGTAGGCGATTTCAGACTCTAAACTTAAGCCTTCTAGCTGCCTTTGGCTGTTGTCATTTTTAAGTATGATGGCGGTGGGTTCAAATAACTCTATCAGCGCCGTCAGCAATGAATCTTTGCGTTGTTCTATGCCAGCCGTAGTTATTTGCACTGAAAATACCGAGCCAAAGCGGTCAATAACTAAACCGGGCAAGCCATCGCTTTCACCAAAAACTAAACGATAATAGGGTTTAGTAAAAAGTTTTTCACGTAAGATCAGTGCGGTCGTTAAGCGTTCCTTGAAAAAATTGCTGCCGCATTTAAGATTAGGTTTTCTTGACAGCAGTCGTGCGCAAATCAGTGCTTGTGGATTGACGTAAGCGGTTCCTAATACTTTGCCATCATCACTTTTAACTTGTGCAAGGTCGCCTGCTGAAAATTGTTCCAGGGGAGAGCGTTTGGTATCCACTTCATTGCTAAAAACCCAAAGATGTCCTTTGCGTAAGCGCTTGTCTTCGTTCTTTTTTAAATAGATTTCTGGTAGGGACATAGGTGTTTGAGTTTATATAGGGTTGATGGGGAAAGATTAAAGGCTGGTGTTCATTATTTTCCTTTCTCTTTGTAACGTAGGTATATACACAAGTAAAAAATATCATTTCCACGCAAGAACGATAATATTGTGGTGATATCCGTAGGGGCGTATTGCATACGCCCTTATAAAATAAGCTCTATAACTTTTATCGTTCCCACGCAGAGCGTCATTGCCATTAGGTTAAAGTTTTTTGTAGTGTATGGGAGTGGCTTTAGTCAGGATTCGTGGCTAAAGCCACTCCCTCTAAATACGGAATTCCTATTGCCTGGTGTTGTATTGTTAACGCTTGACACCTTCTAATCTGATCCAATCTTCTTGTTGTACTAAAGGACTGAAAATGATTTGGTGTTGATAGGCATTGATAACGGATTCAGCTTGTTCGTGGAGGATGCCTGACAAAACTAACTGACCACCAGAAACCACTAGGGCGCAAATCTGTTCAGCCATATCAATTAAGGGTTTAGCTAAGATATTGGCTAAGACTATGTCTGCTTGAAAAGCTGTGAATTGTTCTGGCAGATAGGTTTTAATTTTATCTTCAACTTTATTCTTTAAAGCATTGCTTATCGTGGCTGTGATCGCTTGCGGATCAATATCCACAGCATGTGCCACTTTAGCATCTAGTAATACTGCAGCAACAGCCAGTATGCCAGAACCACAACCGTAATCGATGACGGTTTTGTTGCTTAGCTCATGACTGGCTAGCCACTCTAAACATAATGCCGTGGTCGGATGCGTGCCAGTGCCGAAAGCAAGGCCTGGATCCAGCGTCAGACAAACTGTGCCCGACTCATGCTGCTCTTGATCGGTTGGGCACACCCAAAGTCTATCGGCAAATTTCATCGGCTTATAATATTCCATCCAAGCACGTTCCCATTCTTGATCGGCAATGGCTTCATACGCCCAGTCATGCAAGTCATCGTGATTAAATTGCTTATAAACTTCAGACTTTATTAATTCGGGATCAGCATCCAATTCATAAAGTGCAATAACCTGCGTATTACTCCATATTTTGGTTTCACCGATAGCTGGTTCGTAGACGGGTTCGTCTTCGGCATCCATATAGGTAACGGATACCGCGCCTAGGTCGCTGAAAAAATCAGCTAGTTGGGGAGCGAGGTTTTCTTGGGTAATAACAGAAATTTGATGCCAGGCCATAGAGATGTGATTTGAAAGTGAGGTTTGTTTGGGCTAGAGATAGCGTAAGTTAGCATTGATGGCTAGACCAGGTGGATGCGCTACGATTCACATTGGGTCATTTTTTTCAAAAAACAGGCTATTTCATTTTGTGTATGTGGCTCCAATTTTACCCATTGTTGAGCTCCATTTGGATGTTTATAGTTGATAGGCGCTGTCAGCTTGACAGCATCCTCAAAAACCCATGCAAATTTCCATTTTTCTGTTTCTCCTGATTCCAAACGTTCTTTTGATATTTGATGTTTATCAATTGTCTCAAGTTTTTCTTGATTGCTCAGAGGGCCTTTGCTGTGAATTAATCTAGCCAAACCGACAATTTGGCCACTACCCTGTTTTATTAAAGCAATTTGTCCTCGTTGTTTTGTGTGTCTAGATCGCATTTCCCAAGTCTTGGTTCCTGCTAGAATTCTATCTATATAAGGGCTCTTTATGATCAATCCCTTAATTGGAACATTACTATCCATTGAGTATAAGGAGTTTTCTAGATTGTCATTGGTATTATATTTGCCATTAAATTTTAATGAGTTATTTTTAGCTATGCGCTTCTTTCTTGGTTTTTTCTTGTTCGATAAGGCATTTGCCACAGAAAAAATAATATAAACACCAAGTAAGAGTGCAGAGATAATAAGTATGCCCATAATTTCTTTTTTAAAATAAAAAATTGCGGCTATTAATATTATAAATTGCATAGGTATGATTTTATGAGCAAAGTTTACGATCCGAGTAAGATACGCCTC
>Ga0214199_1000128_pt1 | contig 18129 bp, 30 predicted proteins | sample TroBogEpilimnion_24_FD_153037 | JGI IMG/M metagenome (GOLD analysis project Ga0214199, IMG submission 153037) | Freshwater microbial communities from Trout Bog Lake, WI - 04OCT2008 epilimnion | ecosystem: Environmental > Aquatic > Freshwater > Lake > Epilimnion/Euphotic zone | place: Trout Bog...
CAAGGAACCATGGTTACATCTGCTCTGAGTTGGTAGCTGAGTGCTACCGCAAGGGTGGGCTAGTCATCGCTGAAAAAGATTATTTGTGTACCCCAGGAGATTTGGCTGAGAGGTTGATTTGGCAATGAGTAGCGGCTTAGATATAGTCAACATTGCTCAAAAGCAGATTGGCTTTATCGAAGGACCTAACAACGAAAACCCATATGGCACTTGGTATGGCATGCCTAACCAAAGTTACTGCGCCATGTTTGTTAGTTGGGTATTTGATCAAGCAAAGTTATCTGCGCTAGTTGCCGCTGAAACACCCAAGGGATTTAGTTACTGTCCAGTAGGATTAAGTTGGTTCCAGAAGCATGGCCAGATAGTTCCTAAAGGAACAGGTCGTCCTGGCGATATTGTTTTCTATGATTTTTCTGGCAAAGGTGTGGCTGAGCATGTAGGTATTCTGGAGAACTGCTCAACGGCAGGACTAACAGTCATTGAAGCAAACACCAGCCCTGACCACGCCACTGGCTCACAAGCTAACGGCATAGGTGTGTTTCGTAGGCACCGCCCATGGCTCAACATCGTTGCCATTGCTAGACCTAATTACCCAACACCTGTCAAGCCTTCTACACCTACCAAGAACAAGGTGCTAGCAACGGGAGTTGCAGGCGCTACAGCCCTTGGTGGTGGTGGAATGGCCCTGAGTAATAATCTTGGCTCAACTACGCCTAGCGTCAAGGCTCCGACTGTTATCGTAGCCCCGCCATTCCCTGGCACAGCAGCCTTTAAAGTGGGCTATAAGACCGCAGCAGCCCTGATTGTAGAGAGAGCACTAGCCAACGCTGGATTGCTACCTCAAAATCAAATTTTAGGTACATTGACAGCTGAGGATCTAGCCCTTGTGCCTGTCTACCAGAGCAAATATCCTGGGCTTAAAAAGGAAAAAGGCATTGGCCCATTCACCTACTCGTCTATGACGGCAAAGGCTGGCTCATAATGCCATTCAAGTTTGATATGACAAACCCAAAGACCGCTTTCCTCGGCGGTACGGCGGGTCTTTTAGTATGGAAAGCAAGCAACTTCGCAATAGATCCTGTACACTTGGGTATGGTTGCAACGGCAGTCGCTACTGGCTCCGCTTCACCCAAGCCTTATGGCTCACCATTGAGTGATCCAGAGGCTAGTCATATGAATACACCATACGTTGACAATGTAGAGGAAGAATAAATGAAACTATCATCACGTGAACGTGCTCTTATTGAGCACTACCTATATGCAACTGCAGCAGCTGCTGTAGCTATCTACCAAACTGGTAATCACAATCTCAAGCATGTTGCTTGGGCTGCTCTTGTTGGTGTGCTTGGTCCAATCGTGGCTCGCATCAACCCATATTCACTATTCAATAAAACACTACCGCCAGTAGATCACAAGATTGTGCCTGCTAGCACCAAGTAAAACTTAATAACAAATAGCCCCTCGCTTAATTGCGGGGGGTTTATTTTTTTTGCAATTTTGCTTATATTAAAGGCGACGCTATCAGCGGAGCCGCGTCGCATACCTTGGTTAAACTCGCTCCCGTGCTTACGCTCGTAGTCTAGCCATAGGAAAAAATTTCTGTCAAATCGAGAGCCACTGGCGTGTCTCATTTCGACTCATAGGCAAACCCTATCTCGGGCCGTGCTACACTTCACCTATGGAAACAGAGACAAAGATAAATCACAGATCGTTTTCCTCATTCGCATCATGGGTGCGTTGTGGAAAAGCATGGCAACTAGAGCGCGGCTTTGCCGTACAGACCGAACCAGCTTGGTGGTTTGTAGGCGGGTCAGCATTTCACACAGCATGTGAACGTTACTTACGTGAGGTTCTCGATGCGCAAGAAAAAAAATGAGCCAACTCCTATCAAGAACCTTGTGGTTCTTCATGGGGAGAAGGCGGATTACACAAGCCTTGGCCCGATCCGTATATGCCCATGTGGGTCCGATACGTGGCATGTGAAAGTTAAGTTTGCTGAAGACGACACGATTGGCTTTTATTTCTTAGACATGCAGTGTGTGCTATGCTCATCTCTCGCGCAGGCACCTATGCCAGATTGGGGACACTAATGATTGAAAAAACATATCCTATTCGCTGCTTCATTGAATCTTTTTTTGTAAAGATTGGTGAAGGTATTAGCCGCATTGGATGGCTAGCAACCAAAAGTATTCCAGATGAATACTTTGAAGAAAAATTTTTTAAGAAGTTTGGTCACTATGAAGAGGATTGTCTTCAGGTCCACTGGGAAGATGATGAGTGCTAAATGGGAAAAAAACGCGCACAGATAATTACTAAGACTGCATTTGAAAAGGCTTTTGTTGAAGCTGAAATTCTTATGCGCAAGGCTCTTGGCGACATGATCGCTAAGGAAATACTTAATGAGACTAATCCTGCTACCATTGTGGGATTGAAGAAAGCCCAAGAGATAGTGATAGGACAAAAGGTTGATTGACCTTAAAGAGATTTGGGAGCACTCGTTTCTTTCTGAGATAGGTGCTGTTGAACATAAGACTGGCACTAACCCAGTTGACTGGCGTGTTGGCGGACGTTCATCCAAAGCAAACCCTGACAAAGAGAACAAGGTTTGGTGGGACGAGAACGGTCTTAAAATGTTTGAGGACTTTGTACAGTCCTTTAACAACAACAAGTGGAAAGTTTGGATAGCACCAGATGGCACTCCTGGCATTGAAATGAAGTTTGATTTAATGTTTGGCGATGTGCGCATCGTTGCTTATGCAGATTTAATTCTTGAGAACGAAGATGGTTCATTGACCGTGGTGGATCTGAAGACAGGATCTTATACACCAGACTCTGCCATGCAGCTGGGTGTGTACGCTTCCTGTATTGAGATGCGTTACGGCATACGACCAGCCCATGGTGCTTACTACAAGGCACGTGAGGCTATCCTTGAGCCAAGCCCAGGGTTAGACCTGTGGTCCATAGCTGTTCTTACAGAACTTTTTACCCAGTTTGAACGGGGTATTCAGGCAGAAATTTTTTTACCCAATATCAACATGCTATGTGGAAGTTGCGGCGTGAAAGAATATTGCTACGCTATTGGTGGCAGCCTTGCTCACACAGTAGATCCACTGGCACAAATAAATTTACAAACAAACAACAACAAACAAGGAGAAACAAATGGCAGCACCAGATAAAACAAAGCTCCAAGTCAACTTTAAGTTGGCTGATGGAACACTGATCAATCTATACGCAGACTCACAGGCTGAACTTGAAGCAAACCTTCAGTCAATCAGTGATCTAGCACAACTTATTCTCGCTACTGGCGGGGAATTACAGAATGGCGCAAACGTTGCTTACGCAACTAAAGCACTTGGCGGAACAGTTGTAGATGAGCCTGTATGGGCTGCTAAGTCTGCACATGCTGCACCTGCTGGCGCTGATCACACATGTAAGCATGGTCAAATGGTTGCCCGTAGTGGCGTTAAGGAAGCAACTGGTAAGCCTTGGAGTGGGTACTTCTGCCCAGCACCAAAGGGCACACCAGATCAATGCCCACCTAAGTTCAACCGATAGTATTTAGATGCTGTCGTTATCCCAGGCAGCAGTAAAGGCTACAAATGATCACGCTATTTTACCTGACCTTTTCCCCGTTCTACAGAACGAGGGAATAAGGTTTAGGCGTGGTCAACTAACAATGATTGCTGGCGCACCTAACGCTGGTAAGTCGTTGTTAGCTCTGCACTTTGCTGTTCATATGCAAGTACCAACGCTATACATTAGTGCTGATACTGACGCTTATACGACTGCGATACGATCTGCCGCCATGATTAGTGGCCATAAGGTAAACACCGTTGAAGAAGGATTTGCTACACCAGAAGGCACAGAGTTTTACTCAAAGCAATTGGAAAGCATTAAGCACCTTCAATTTGATTTTGCCCCATCCCCCACTCTTGATGAAATTGATTTATCTATACAGGCTTATGCTGAAGCATATGGCGAGTACCCACACCTTCTGATTGTAGATAATGCTATGAACGTAGTATCTATGCACGAGAACGAATGGTCTGGACTACGCGAGATTGCCAAGGCTATGCACCATATAGCTAGAGAGACTGAAGCGGCAGTCTTCTTGCTGCACCACACCAGTGAAGGTGAAGGTCAGCCAGATATGCCACCTAGTCGTAAATCAATTCAGGGTAAAATTTCCCAACTCCCCGAGATGGTTATTACTGTTGCGCTTTTGCCATGGAATGGTGAGTTTAGGATTGCTGCGGTTAAAAACCGATTTGCAAAGAACAGCGCCAGTGGTAAACAATATGTATCATTGTGGACAGATGCTTCCCGTATGTCGATCTGGAACTACAAACAGAACGACCAACATGATTGGGCCTATTCTAGTGAGGATGATGATTACTAATGAGTACATACGGTAAGCGCAAAGGCGCTCAATTTGAAACAGATGTTCTTCGGTGGTTTAGGGGAAGACTACCGAAGGCAATAACAGAAAGGCTTGCTCGCGCAGGGGCTAATGACGAGGGTGATTTGGTTCTCATAGTCGCGGGCAGGCCCTATGTCTTTGAATTGAAAGCAACGGCAAAGATGCAGTTGCCAGAGTTTTGGCGACAAGCAACTACTGAAGCAAAGAATTATGCAAAGGCACGTGGACTTGAAGAAGCTCCACCATCCTACGTTATTGTTAAACGCCGCATGGCTGGCATTGAAGATGCTTGGGTCATTCAAACATTGGATCAGTGGGCCAGTTTCCATGACGAATAAACCCGATCTTGGCGCTATACTTGAAGCGTATGGATTACAGGTTCAAGAGCGTTACGGTTGGGTTGCTTGCAAGTGTGTTGTCCATGACGATAGCCACGCAAGCGCAGCATACAATTTAGATAAACAGCAATATAACTGTTTGGTTTGTCAGTTGCTAGGTGATGTATACGATCTAGTAGCTCGCAAGGAAAACATTAAGGAGTTTAAGGATGTTAAACGCAGAGCAGAAAGCCTTGCTAACGGAAGCAACAGAGAGATACGCAGACCACATAAGTCCGCTGGCTCTGTCCTACCTACAGGCTCGCGGCATAAGCCAGCAGGTGGCAAGTTCTTACCGTCTTGGAAGCGTGGTAGATCCTAGCGTTGGTCACGAGCATGCAGTGGGGATGCTTAGTATTCCTTACCTTACTCCTTCTGGCGTTGTTGGAATAAAGTTCCGCAGGCTAGATAACGGCACACCCAAGTACCTATGGCCCACGGGGCAGAAGATTGGATTGTTTAATGTTCAAGATCTACATAAACACTCAGACACAATTGCGATCTGCGAAGGGGAGATTGACACGATTGTTCTATCTGGTTGTGTTGGTATTCCTGCTGTTGGGGTTGCTGGCGTATCTCAATGGAAAGCCCACTTTCCAAAACTTTTTGAACCGTATACGCGGATCTTAATATTTGCAGACAACGACATAAAAGATGATGGTCGTAACCCTGGTCAAGAGCTGGCTAAACGGATCAAGGAAGACTTGCCGTCAGCAGTTATTGTAGGATTACCAGGCAATCAGGACGTTAATGATCTATACTTAGCGCATGGCAAAGACTGGTTTGATGAGCGACTAGCGGCATGACAACTATCGCCTGCATTGAAGGACCCGAATGGGTAATGATTGGGGCAGACTCGCAATCTTCCAGTGAAGATGGGTTTTCGATCAACATTCCCAACGGAAAAATTTTTAGAAATAATAACGTGGTCTTTGCGATGGCAGGTTCAGTACGCGGCATTAACATTCTTGAGCATGACTTTATACCGCCGCAGATCAACGGCAAGGACATAGATAAGTACGTTACTCGCCAACTTATTCCATCAATTCGCAAGGCTTTCTTGGACGCAGGCTATGAATTTAGCAAGGCAGAAGCAGCAGTTGAGCATGACAACATTATTATCGTAGTAGTTAAGGGCAAGGTTTATTGCATCAATGAGGACTACTCATGGGAGCGCAGCGTAGACAACATGTATGTAGCAGGCAGTGGCGAGAAGTTTGCTCTTGGCGCTATGGCAGCTCTGGCTGGTGGCTTGGTGGATGACGCTGCAAAAGCCCGTAAAATAGTCACAAAAGCCCTACAAATCGCTAGTAAATATGATGCTTACACAGGTGGCAAGATCACCGTATCTCTTATTCAGGAAAGTAAATGAGCCGCGGATACGATCCAACATTTATAGGTGGACCTTATGATGGTGGACGTGTATCGCTAGCGTTTTGGGTACTCGACACGATTGAAGTACCATATGAGTATTTTGATACACATACGGCATTTGTCTGTTATGATATAGATCCTAAGACTAAGAATTATGTATACAAAGGACAGCGCAACATACCGAAGGGTAGACCGAATGACAGAGAAGATACAAGTGACCAATGAACCAGACGACTTTGTTGTTTCCATGTGGCAAGTGTTCGACGGGGCAGGTAACCTCTTACTCAAGAAACATGCTGACTACGGACCAAAGAACATTTCGCAAGCTCCTGGTGGTCCACTTAACGGCTTACGTGTGCGCATGTGGGATAAACTTGCGCGGATCAATAACCTTGTCGACAACAACGCAGCTCCAGAGAACGAGTCACTTAGAGATAGTTTCCTAGACCTATTAAACTATAGCGCTATTGCTTTAATGGTGCTAGACGGGGCGTGGCCTAAAGAGTGAAAAGTGTAGTAGTAATATCAGATCTACAAGCACCTTACCATGATGAGAAAGCAGTTAATTCTATCGCTAGTTTCATCAAGTGGTACAAGCCAAGCAGCGTAGTATCTGTTGGCGATGAGATTGATCTACCGCAAATCTCCCGTTGGGAAGAAGGACGTGGTGGAGAGTGGAAGTATGATCTTGGTAAGCACCGCGACATTACAGTAGAGATACTCAAGAAGCTGCAAGTGCGGCATATCTCTCGCAGTAACCACTCAGATCGTTTATACAATAAAATTAATAGCAAGGCTCCAGGACTACTAGGATTGCCTGAACTTGAATTAGAAAACTTTTTAAGACTACCCCAGCTTGGCATAACCTATCATAAAGAACCGTTTGAACTTGCACCAAACTGGCTGCTTGTACATGGTGATGAGAGTAACGTGCAACCAACTGCTGGTGCCACTGCTCTTGGTCTTGCTAAGCGCAGCGGTATGTCTATTGTGTGTGGTCACACGCACCGCATGGGTCTAACTCATTACACCACTGGCTGGTCTGGTAAGACTCGCACTGTGTGGGGCATGGAAGTTGGTAACCTTATGGATTATAAGCATGCTCGTTACATTAAAGCAGGCCTATTCACATGGAATAAAGGATTTGGTTTGCTCCATGTAGATGGACAGACTGTTATGCCACAACTTGTACCTATTGTAAACAATTCATTTACAGTGGATGGTAAGGTATGGCGCTGGTAGAAGTAAAACTTAGTATTGCTGACGTAACTTATGCAACGATTGAAGCAGTAGAACGCTACAACTTTAATCGTGATATGGGTAACGACTGGTCTAAGATAAGTAAGACATGGCCAGAAGCTATTGCTCGTGAGATTAATGGCGTAATTGCTGAGATTGCAGTTGGCCGCTGGAAAGATAAGTTTCCTACTACCCTCTTTGCTGATCGCAAGAGTGGAGACGTGGGTGAGTTTGAAGTACGCTCAACGGCATACTCCTATGGCAAGCTCTTGTTCCAACCAGATGACAATAAAAACCGCAGATATTTTTTTGTAACTGTAGATGGGCACTATAGAGCGCTTATCGTAGGCTGGCTCTGGGGCTGGGAAGGGATACAAGATCAGTTCTGGGATACAAACATGCCAGTACCATGCTATGCAGTGCCACAAAACCTTCTCCACGATCCAGAGGAATTAGATTGACTTGGTTAGATGAAGCGCAAGAGATTGCCCATACAGTATCCAGGCAAGTCCACCGCAAATACACAACTTACTTTGATGCAAGCGATGTTAAGAATGAACTTATCGTCTGGGTCTTACGGCGCGAGACGAAGGTTAAAGAGTGGCTTGACCATGATAAAGATACTGAAGATTATCGCGTTGGTATTAGGATGCTTGCCAAAACTCTTCAACGCCATGCGGATAAGTATTGTCGCAGAGCTAAAGCGCAAGCGGTTGGGTATGAAGTAAGAGATGAAATTTTTTATTCTGCTGAAGTATTAGAGCAGCTCCTACCTTTTGTTTGGAAAGATACTGTTCCTACAACCAACCCGACTGGCGAGAAGGTAAGTGGTGGTGGCAACCCTGCTGAGGGTGGTAACTACATTATCTCGCTCTTTGATGTGCGCAAGGCTAAAGATAAATTAGAGCCAGACGATCAACTCCTGCTCCATATGAAGTACGTAGAAGCTATGACTTACGACCAGATCGCTGAAAGTTTGGTAATATCCAAGTCATCTGCAGAGCGCAAGGTTAAGGCTGCCATACGTAGACTTACTAAAGAATTGGGCGGAGAAGATCCATGGCTGAGAAAGAAAAAGGTAGAAGACTAGTGGCTCATTATGACTATCGTTGCCAAGTGTGCAACATTGAAACAACTGTTGAACGTTCTATGTTTGAAGAAGGACCAGATCCAATTTGTTGCGGCATGGGTATGCGCAGGATCTTTGGTTCACCGCCAGTAAAGTTTAACGGCTCTGGGTTTTATACAACCGATAACCCAAAGAGATAAATAAAAAGCCTCACCTTTCCACGGGTGGGGCTTTCTTTATGCGTACCTTTATGCTAAACCATAGCCTTGTTGGCGGTTGCCAACATGATTAATATAGCACAAAACCCCCGTGGATAGGACACAGGGGCTTTGGCGTGTCGTGATAAGCGACACTATAGCGCGGCAGGATCGCGAACAGTTGCAATAATACCATAGCCATTATCAACCTGTCCAACGTGGTTGGCATAATCTTTTTTAAGGTTATTAATGGTGTTGTAAGGACCGACAGCGATAGCCATTTGCAGGCTTGGGTAGACGGCTACGGCCATGTATTGATCGCGCTTGGCAGTTAGTTCCTCTACCAATTCCCAGACCTTCTTAGCCATATCCTCGCTTGAGTCTGCTTCTTCATCAAGCAAAGCTGCCATCTTCTTAATCTCGCTAGGCTTGGCTTTCATTACATTTCCCTTTCTACAACTTGGATAGTTTCGCAAGGATATGGGATTATCTCTTCACCACTACATTCAGTGCAAGCTAGTCCAATAGTAGAATCATAAGGCTTGTGTAGTTCCACCACTTTATGAACAGCGTCCCACGCCATGCCATCAAGCATGGATCTGCCTACGGAATACCTGTAAATTAAAGCTAATAATTCATCATGTGTCATCGATACAGCTCAATTCCTATGACCCACTTAAACAAATACAGACCTAACTCCCATTTGTACCCTATTGGATACTCCCAGTTGGTCAAATAAATACCCAATTCGTATGAGTTGCTGTTAGTTCCAAAGCGTATTTTCATTAGTATCCGCCTAGACATTCCTTTGAGTGCGTGTGTCGTGAGTAGAGCATTTGATACTCGCTCTTGCTGGGCGCAAATAACTCAGCGCCACATGCTCCACATGCTCCAAACCATTCTCCACCAAAAAAATCAAATTTCATTTAAGTGTTCCCATCCAGTGCTTGATAGCTTCTAAGTTTTCATGCAGCGTTAGATAGCCATAGATCTTGCGGTTATCTAAGTACTGCAATATATCATTTTTGCGCCAGTTACGGCTAACTCTTACATACTCATAGTCCTGCGTACCATCAAAGTAGTTGGTAAAAGGCAGGGCTTTGGGGTGAATAAGGTAGGTACAGTGGACCAGATCGATAGGGAATATGCCCCGTATTATCCCATTGAGTAGGGAAAAGTACTCATCTGAGTCACGATAATAGCCCGTCTCTGTAACTGGGTGGTGATAATTGCTGTAGGCAACATGATTTTCTTCGCCTTCTGCTGCTGCGTAGCGCAGTAGTGGGGCGATAACAGGGCGTGAAGCAGATACAAGGGTGCGTAGCGTCTCTGGTAGTAGAAAGTTATCTACATCTGCCACAAAATAGTGATAGCCCAGCTCTTTAGCCTTTTCTATGCCATCTTGGCGTAGTGCGCCTAATACATCAAAGCGCATAGCGTTCCACTCATGTACACCAAAGTTCTGTACTGGCTCTGGCACGTCGCTATCGTCTAGTTCTATGTCTAACCAGTCATATTTCCATGGCTCGCCATTGATTGTATTTTCTTGCTCTTCATGGAACAGTTCGTTTTGAGCATAGACCCAGTGTTGTAGGATCGTGGCTGTCTTATCGTTGTTGTTATTGGTGCGGATATAGACATGCACCTTGTTGCGTGGATAGTCCAGCTTATCTAAGTTCTGTTCTAGCCAGTAAGGCAGGATCTTTTCTTTATCTTTTGCCAGCACGTGAAATAGCACGTCTGGCAGTTCGTTATCTTCTAGTACCAATTATGTCTCCTATCATGATCGAGGGCGTTGCAGGCATTATTGTGCCAGTGCAGCTTGATATAAAGCAAGCCCCAGCGTATCTGTGTTTGGTAATTCGTCTTGTAATCCTTGCCAAATTGAGCCATCTTCACGGCTGGCAAGGCTTGTGGTATGCCATGTGCCCCGCTTGAGTTATGGGCAGTAGCCTTCCAGTGACTCTCATGCTCCCATAACGCTTTAAGGCAGCCCCATTGGTGCAGGTTTGCACCTTGACGCATGTACAACACCTTGGCAAAGTGCTTAGGCGCTGACATGTACTCGGTTCTAGCTTGGGAAGGGCTATCGAAGAAGATTACTCCTGCACCCATTGTGGCAAGTATTGCGCAAAGTACCCGAATGGGACAGGAACGAATGATGGATCCGCGTCTGGGATAGTTGGACATGATAGACCTTTCTTCTGTTCTACGTGACGGCGCAGTGCTCGCCAGAATGGTAGGCCTAAGCCTGACCTGTCTTTGGTAATTTTAACCCTTTCACTTGGAAACGATCCGCCCCATATGCCATGTGCTTCATGGTTATTGACGGCGAATTGCAGACACTCCTTTTGTATAGGGCACGCAGCGCAAGCGCGTAGTGCCATGGCTGTTAATTCTACTAGATCATTGGCTGCTGTTCCACGAAAATGCTGTCCGCGTACTGGTTCTGGGAAAAACGCTTCTGGGTCAATCTCGGCGCAAGCTGGGTTTAGGTCAGCCTTAAAATACATCTTCTTCCTTACTTGCTAGCCATAGAGCCAATTTAGTGCCAGATATGGCAGCAAGTACGATTAAAGCGGTAGTGATAAGCATTATTTCCCCCTGTAAAGGCTTATGCGCTTGTTGCCATAGGCCATGACTAATTGTAGTTTGTAGTTAAAAGGTTCTAGGGCAAGGTTAATACCCCGCCACTCGCCAGCCTTTATCTCGGTATTAGCGTCAGCTATATCGTTGCAGATAAGGGCATACTTGGCGCTAGCCACGATCTTGTTCATAATCGTGTGGATGGCTGCGATAGGTAGGTGCTGAAGTACATCTTTGATGAGAATTAGATCCACTTGGGGAAAGTCTATTGTCTCTAAGTCACCCTGCATAAACTTTATGTGCTCTGACTCATATTGCTTAATATCCTCTATGATTACTGAGCTTACATCTATGCCTGTGTATTCTTTACCTTCTAGGTTTAACTCTTTACATAAGCGCCAATCGCCACAGCCTAAATCTAGTACTGTGTGAATGTCATCTTGGGCTAGTAGTTTGTTCGCTTCTGCGATCCATGGGGCAGCGTTGGCTGGGTCTGAGCCTGGGCCTGACTTGTGCCCCCATGTAGAGTTTGTATAGATAGCGTTGAACGCTTCTTCATTACTCACTTATTAAGTTCCTTTATGCGGTTGCGGATAACGTGTAGATCTTCACCATAGACACGTCCTAGTGCGTCGTTCATTAGTTCCTGCTCTCGAATGATCTGCATAATATCTTGAACAGCATGATCGTAGCCTTTGCTAAACGCTAGTTCCTTTTCTACGTCGATCTGATCCTGCGTTGTCGGTTCAACCTTGATCACGCGCTCCCCTACTGCCTGCGTTGTCGATCCTGTAATTCCTTCTATGACCTTGTTCATCTGGTCGGCAATTCTGTTTGCTATTTCGTCATTAGTCATGCTATGTATTCCTATCTGGTCGGTTGTCTACGTCGGCGAGCTAAACGCTCCCCTACCGCCTCGGTGGTCGGTAGATCCTAGGCTATAGCAGCAGAATAGGGCTAGTCAACTACCCTAGCCCATGTCCTGGCGTGTCCTGGATCTATTCATTCATGGCACTAGTATCCATCCCATGGAGAGGATAGTCTGCCTATATTGAGCCAGGGAATGGCGCTTAGTGGACCCATAATAGGTCCTAGTCTCGAGCCAGCTATCCTGGCCGTTAGTAACTAGCGCGTATACTTTCCACGCGCCACTATGGTCTATCTTCTCGATGGTCATAATTAATAACCCATGTCTACGATAGCATCGATGGTTTGCTCATCCAGGATCTTAAGCAGCTTAGCGCCATTCCTGCGACATGCTCGCCATGTTGAGAGAGTGTGCTTATCCCATCCAAATTCGCTGCCAAATTCATCCAGCGATAATGATCCACTAATGTGATCCATCGCTAGTGCGTAGATAACATCGGCAGCAGTAGGATCACTGCTAGCGATCCCGCTATAAAATTGAACGGTAATTTTCTTACCGTTACGCATTAAGGCTATTCTCCAGGATTGCTTATGGCCATCCCTGGCCCATTCTGGCGCGTTAGCTGGCGTATCGATACGCGTGGCCTTACATGTAACGCCTAAGCCTACTAAATAGCCTATTAGTTCCTGCTTATCTTCGATGATAGTGCTCATGTTCCTATTCTCCCTATCTAATTTCTTGCCTAGTGGCAAGATAGCAGCGCCAGGACCTAAACCCTGGCGCCACTATCCTAAAGCTAGGATTGAACGCGCATAGGCATGAGCAGCAGCTGCCAGCGTATATCGCCAGCGTGTGTCTCGCATAGTAATGGCTTAGTTGCGCCATTAGTCCTAATGATCAGCGGTATAGACTTATCAATTCCTGGAACCTTGCCTAGATCGGCTAGGAATGATGGGTTTACGCCTATTTCATCAGCTGGCGTAAATACCGTAGGAATTAGGTGTTCATATGGCGGAAAAGTACCCTGCCAGGATAGGAAAGTAACGTTCCCATCGATGGTGTTTACCGTAACTTTATCCTGCTCGATCCAGAACGTTACGCGTGGGTTGATAGCGCGGCGGCCAGTTAGTGGCTTGATGAGATTACGTATCTTAGCAACATCCTCGCGCAAAATATTGATATTAAAACTATCGATATTCTCCACAGGGTTATCTTTCTCGATAATGGCATGCTGGACCTTGCCTATGAATAGGCGATAGCGATCCGTGGCCGCGGCAGTGATTACACCATCAGCGCTGGAAAGACTTACGCATGTGAGCATAGGCAGGGAGCTATCCTTGCCAGCTGCGATGAGTGTGCCGCTAAGTAGATCATCCAGCAGCGCTGCGTTCATGGTGAAATGGGCCGTAATCGTGGCCGTAGTTGCGTTATTGTGTACTGCGTTCATGTTCATGTTCCTATCTATGAATGGAGCCTAGACTGTCTAAGCTGCCACCACCATCCCTGGCGCTAGTCCAGAAATGATGGTAACGGTTTAGATTACTGCTAGTGTGAACGATAGCGCGGCTAGGCCTAATAGTCCAGCACTAAGCCAGAAGATCGCGCGCACTATTGAGCGTGTTAGGTAATAGCTGCGTGAGTGTAGTGTGCCGCGATAATAGTCCAATTCCTGGCGATACTCACAATTCACACATTCACACCATCGATAATCGTGGGCCGTGGTCATTCTTGCTCACCATCCAGACTTATTTCATAGTCTGTTGGCTCATTCTGGCGCTCATGTTCAAGCGCTGCGATGGCCTTAATTAGTCCTAGTGTTAGCTCCATGATTATTCTTCACATTCTTTCAGCTGAACGCATTGCGAGCATGGGTTATCGGTAAGATCTTCTAATTCTTCACGCGCAGCGGTCCATTCTCCACTAGTCACTAGGTCATCAATAGAATTGATACATGTTTCACACATGGTGGATGGATAAGCCTTAATTCCTATAGCCTTGTTAAGGCTAAATGTGCTATTTGGTCCTACGTATAGATCCATGATTAGTCCTATCTAATCGAGCTAGGCCCTATCGCCTAACATGGATAAAATTACTCTCCAGCTCGCAGCATGTCAACTATTCCTGGCGCTTATTTGATAACAATTTGATAACAATTTCTAGGCCAGCGGGTCCAGGATCTTACCCATTCCTGGCCATCATCGGCCCTAACCCTGGCCCATCCTTGCCCATTCTCGAGCCATAACGTGGCCATGCGACAGTACCCTCACCATCACGCAAGCACCCCCAATCTTCCACAATCGTTAGCAATCTCCCTAGTTTCCAATAAATAATTAATCAATCAAAAGCAATCAAGAGCGCGATCTGTGGCTCGCTTGCCTAAATCGAAGAGCGCAGGGAAAAAGTATCGGCAAGCGTGGAAAAAATTGGGTGATCGACTGGGGGACTTTTAATAATGGGGCGACGTGTATGTAACTATCAACCCAATGATTTTTTCTAAATATAGTCTCACATATTGAGATTTGCTTAAACTATTTTATCGACCAAACAAGTATAAAATACTAGCTTTATACAATGTGACACAAATCACAGACATGAAAGCGGGACAAACACCTAATTTCCCACCTTATACAATATAAGGGGTTTTATAAATTACACCCCTATCCAAAGGGCGGTTCCACCGCCCCTTAGATTATTAACCCAGTGGGGCATGGCAGAGCCTGCCCCTAACTCTTCCCATCGGCGGCGCAGAGCGCCACCCATAGGTTGTTTCCATAGGGATTACCATAGGCCGCCTGACGGCGGCGATTTACTACCATAGGAATTAAAGGCGGGTGTATTGTATGGCTAAGCCATCGGCTAATAAATACAAGATCGCCCCAGATAGCCAAATCTCGGCCACTCAGGCCAAGCAGACTATCGCCGAGCTGGTAACTAAAGGTTACTCCATTGCCGATGCAGTTCGGGCAACTGGCAAGTCAATTAAGTCCTATGAGTACTACCGCATGTCGGATGCTCAATTTAAAGAGGCTATCGACCTAGCCCGCGCCGTAGCACGTCGCGAAGGCGCGATAAGCGAAGAAGATGCAAATATCAGCTTTGAGGACTTTAGAGCCAAGTACCTCAACTCCAAGACTTTCAATCACCAGCGCAACATCATCTCTATGCTGGAAGAGGGTAAGCCCGCGTGGCTTCACCCCAACATGAAATACGAAGAGGGTTTTCCTAACTACGTCCTCGTGAACATGCCACCTGAACATGCCAAAAGCATGACGGTCAGCATTGACTATATCACCTATCGGATCTGTATCGATCCGAACATCCGTATCAAGATCGTCTCAAAGACCTTGACTATGGCAAAGGACTTTTTATACGCGGTCAAGCAAAGGCTTACCCAACCCGCTTATGCTGAACTTCAACGGCGCTATGCCCCTGCTGATGGTTACAAAGAAGCGGCGGATAAGTGGACCCAAGATGCGATCTACCTAGAGCGCGACTCAGGTGAAAAAGATCCTACCCTGCAGGCACTGGGTATTGGTGGTCAGATCTATGGTGCCCGTGCTGACTTAATTGTTTTGGATGACTGTGTTACCTTGGCTAACGCCAATGAATACGAGAAGCAGATCCGTTGGATCCAACAGGAAGTTCTTACTCGTGTTGGTCCCACAGGAAAGATCCTTGTCGTAGGTACTCGTGTAGATCCAGTGGATCTTTATCGCGAGATGCGTAACCCAGATCGTTACCCAGATGGCGCTTCACCTTGGACATATCTGGCTATGCCAGCGGTATTAGAGTTTGCAGATGATCCAAAGGATTGGATTACCCTCTGGCCGCGTTCAGACAGGCCTTGGCTTGGAGATGATGCGAATATTGGTGAGGATGGTTTATATCCTCGTTGGGATGGAAGTAACCTACGCAAGCGTCGCGGTGTATTAGACCCAAAGACGTGGGCTATGGTTTACCAGCAACAGGATGTAGATAGCGAAGCTGTCTTTGCACCTGAAGCAGTACGCGGATCAGTATCAGGTATGAGAGCCATTGGCCCTCTACTACCAGGCGCTCCTGGTCATCCAGATGCAATGAATGGTTCTTATACCATCTGCTCAATGGACCCAGCCATGTCAGGTGATACGTTCTCAATTGCCTATGCTGGCGATAAGAGTACACAGAAGCGTTACGTGCTAGAAGCAAGCCGCATGCCTGCTCCTACACCACAACGTATTCGTGAATTGATTTTTGAATGGACAGAGAAGTACAAGCCATCTGTCTGGGTTATTGAGAAGAACGCCTTTCAGTTGTTCCTTACTCAAGATGAAGAAATTAACCGCTTCCTAGCATCACGCGGTATTCGCCTTGTTCAGCATTACACAGGCGCAAACAAGATGGATGCAGAGTTTGGCGTAGCCTCTATGGCCCCACTCTTTGGAATGGTTGATAAACTTGGCAATCACGTCAAGGGAAGCAACCTTATAGATTTGCCACGGTCCGACAATGAAGGCATAAAATCGTTAATCGAACAGCTCATAACATGGTCCGCTGGCACTAAAAATAAACAAGATGGATGTATGGCACTCTGGTTTGCAGAAACTCAGATGCGTGATTATATCAATCAGGCTGGAGCATATGGTGGCTCCTTTATTAAAAACCCATTTCAGACTCGTGATCAAAAAGCACGTCGTCGGGTTATTAACATAGAAGACTATCAACGCGAAAAAGAGAAGTTAGCATCTAACGGGGGTTACTTATAATGGCACTAACTGTAGATCAAATCGGAGATAAACTCCGTAAGCTACGTGCACATTACTTCACACGTGATTCACGTTATGATGATCTATTGGCGATTCGTCAGGGTAAGATCGATCAAGTGTTTCCTGGAATGTTTTCAGAAGACTATCCAAAGCCAATGATCGCCAACTTCATTGACGTTGCTGCTCGCGACGTTGCTGAAGTTATTGCCCCACTTCCTGCCTTCAATTGCATGACAACCAACACAACTTCAGATCGTGCTCGTGTTCGCTCAGATAAGCGCACCATGATCGCTGCTGGTTACCGCGACACTTGCAACCTTCAAACCATGATGTACACAGGTGCAGATCGTTACCTCACCTTTGGCTGGCTACCATTTCTTATTGAAGCAGACTATGAGAACAATCGCCCAATGATCCGCATCGATTCTCCAATTGGTGCCTACCCAGAGTTTGATCGTTTCAATCGTCTTATCTCATACTCAAAGCGTTATGTTAAGACAGTACGCGAACTTATCAATGACTTTCCTGAACACGAGAATATTATCCGTGGTCAGTACGAGAACCGTAACTCAGAACGCATCCTTGAGATGTATCGCTACCAAGACAAAGAACAACTTATTCTTTTCTTGCCAGAGCGTAACAACTTTGTTCTTTCACGCGTTGAAAATGAACTAGGTGAAATTCCTGTAGCAATTGCTTTGCGTCCTGGCGTTGACTCAGATGAGCATCAACGTGGACAGTTTGATGATATTATGTGGGTGCAGGTAGCCCGTGCACGTTTTGCTTCTCTTACTCTTGAAGCAGCACAGAAGGCAGTACAAGCACCATTTGCTTTGCCTTCAGATGTAAACGTTCTTGAGATTGGTCCAGATGCAACTATTCGCTCTGCTAATCCACAACAGATCCGTCGTGTAGATCTTAATCTTCCACCAGGAATTTTTCAAGAGAATGAAATTCTTGACCAAGAAATGCGCACTGGATCACGTTATCCAGAAGGCCGTCTAGGACAGCAATCAGGTTCTATTGTAACTGGTCGTGGCGTAGAAGCACTTATGGGCGGCTTTGACACACAAGTCAAAACAGCACAAGGTGTATTTGCTGAGACATTTAAAGAAGTTATTCGTCTATGCTTTAAGATGGATGAAAAACTATTTGGTGATGTTAAGAAGGAAGTTCGTGGCATTAATGCTGGCGCTCCTTATGTAGTTAACTATACACCAAGTGTTGATATTGCTGGAGATTATTCTTGCGATG
>Ga0214199_1000138_pt1 | contig 17667 bp, 24 predicted proteins | sample TroBogEpilimnion_24_FD_153037 | JGI IMG/M metagenome (GOLD analysis project Ga0214199, IMG submission 153037) | Freshwater microbial communities from Trout Bog Lake, WI - 04OCT2008 epilimnion | ecosystem: Environmental > Aquatic > Freshwater > Lake > Epilimnion/Euphotic zone | place: Trout Bog...
GGTCTGATAGAGGGGATGGTAGCTGGGCTCGGGGCCGGGCTTGACATCTGATCCCGAGGGTTCGATTCCCGCCACCTCCATCTTTCTCCCGGATATAAAAACCGACAGGCACCGAGATAGGTAACCAGACGGCTCTTTTGCCTCCAAGAGTGAGCAAGTTGTAAATTCACTCGGACCCTGAATCAACACCTCAGTGTGTAAAGCTTTCCCATAGCCGCCAGCGTTTCCTCCTCCGCCGGCTGGCTACAGCGGGCCGTTTCCCTGGCAGGGAGCGGCCCGCGACCGTTTCAGACCCCTACCAGCATCGCGGCATGCGTCGGCCGCGTAAACGCGGTGTAATAGAGCTGCTGCGCTTCCAGCAGGTTCCCAGCCACGCGGCGCCGGATATCGGGAACGTCGATGAAAATGTTCCGAACCGTCGATCCCTGCAAATTATGGACGGTCTGCGCCGCGATACCCTGCATGACCGCGAACCGTTCGCGGAAGCGGTGATAGTCGGCCCACCGGCTGCGCTCGTTTTTCGCTTCCTCGGCGAGACGGCGCAGCGCGGCGTCGTAGTCGCGCGTCGAGGCAACGGCCTGGACGTCGATCTCCAGCCCGTCTTCGGTGCGAAGCTTCATCGCCCACGTCGGAATCGTGGCTTTCCATTTTCCTGCGCTACCGACCTCATGGAACGTCACCGCCTGCTCGCCCTGACCGATTGCCAGGACAGTGGGTTCCTCGTTGGTGTTGGCCACCAACACCTTCTCCTGGATGACCGGCGCGCGCAGCAACACCCGCTCGGACACGGCAAAGGGCGTATCCAGGTCGGTCCCGTACTTCCAGGCCTGCACCTTGCGGTTTACCTCCGCCACCCGCTGGTTTGTCCAAGCGGCGTAGCGGTACGTGTCCGGGTCCGCGTCGAAGTCGGAAGACGTGAAGCCGCGGTACAGCCACCGATCCAGGTTGGCGTCTGGCTTGTAGACGCCGAACGGTGGCGCCTTCGCCTCGCGGCACCAGGACCAGTCCATCGCACTGCCCTGGCAGCCGCGCAGCACCAGCGCGGCTTCCACGATTGGGTTGCCGGCTGCCTGGCGCACCAACTCGCCCAAATGGCTGGCGTTCGGAATATCGAAGGCCTCGCTCCTAGCCTCCCCGACCGGAGGAAGCTGCGCCGGGTCCCCGACGAAAATCACGGCGCGGCCCGCCAGCAGACGCCGCACAAAGCCCATCAGGTCGCGGCCCGCCATACTGATTTCGTCGATGAAAACCACGTCCGCATCAATGAAGGAGGCGTTCTTATCGCGGATGAAGGTGAGGCGATCCTCCTGGTGCTGAGGTTTTAATCCCAAGAGACTTTGCAGGGTGACGAACGACGCCTCGACGCCGGTTGACTTCACCTTTTTCGACAGGACACCAACGGCCTTATGCGTCGGCGCCGTGCCGGCCATCGTCACGCGACGGGCCGACAGAGCCAGCATCAGCACCTGGACCAGGGTTGTCTTTCCCGATCCAGCAAATCCGGTCAGCAGGTGGAATCGCCGCAGCTTCACCGATTCCAAGATTTCGAGTGCGGCTTTTTGCTGGCCAGAATTCAGCGTGACGCCCAACCTTTTGGACGCGCGTTCGATCTCGATCACCGGCGGCACGGGTTCGCGTTTCATCGTCCTTGACCTCCGCATGTCCAGTCCCTGGCCCGTAACGCGTCCTCCCATGTTTGCGCGATGCACACGCCGGGGTCCGCCGGATCGCCGCACGCCACCACGAAGGGGCCACCGTATTCGTGCATGATCGGCGGCGGCGGAGTGCAGGACACGGTGGCGACCAGCAGCAACTCCAGCGCGGTCATCGACCGTGCCCCGAAAGGGGCGGAGAGACGCACACGCTGGAAGTGAGGGGCGCCGCGTTCCGAATTCTTTCGGCCGCCATGTCGGCATAAACCGCATTCAGTTCGATCAGAATGCTATCCCTCCTCAACTGATCGGCCACCAATTCAACCGTTCCCGCGCCACCGAACGTATCCAAAACGACGCAGTGCACGGATTGGGCCGGCAGTGTGGCGAGCAGCTTGCGGCAGTCGCCAACCAGGATCATCGTGCTCATGTTTCGCTCCTTCGCGGATCGGGATGACACGTCGCGCAGCACCAGCCAGACGCCGCGCCTCGCCGCCAGAACGTCCCAAAGCCGCACACCACGCACCGCTCGGCCGCCGTTGGTGCGTACGATCCGTCCGACCACGACGGCGGCAGCATGCCAGGTCGCATTCCCATCCTTGGGGACCACCGGCCGTCCTTCACCTCCGGCGGCTGCACCAACGGCGGAGGACGTGCCGTCGAAAGCGCGGACCACGGTGCCGGCGCGGAGGCTGGCGCTCGATAGGCAAAAGCCGGCGCCGCGGTTGGCGCCGCGGTTGGTGCCGCCGGCGCGAACAGGTCAGGCGCAGACGAGGGGCGGGGATTGCGCGCCATCAAAACCCCGCCAAGGACAACGAAACGCCATTCATAGCGCTTTCCTTTCGGCATCTGCGACGTAATCAGCTTCGCGTTCGATTCCGATCGCGTCGAAACCGAGGCGCTTTGCAGCCAGCAATGTGCTCCCTGTGCCGGCAAACGGGTCCAGCACAACGCCGCCCGGCGGGGTCACGAGTCTCACCAACCACTCCATAAGCGCGGTGGGCTTCACCGTTGGATGACTTGACCCGGCGCGGTCCTCTTTCGTCGCTTTAGCACAATAAAAGAACCGCGCTGCAGAACCGCTGTCGTTAGGGGGAAACGTTGGGGGACGAGCGCCATAATCGCCCCAAACCATAACCGACTGGCCCGCGCCCTGTTCTGGCCCGACGTATCCCGCTTGCCCTTTGGAGTCGGGGAACGCCGCCAAAACCTCATCACTTCCGTCGTGTAGGATGTTGGCGGGCCAACGACCGAGGGTCGTGGTGCCGGCAGCGGCAGACCCTGCAAGTCCAGTCCCATAAGCCACCCGATCCAAGTCCGATTGTTTGTTGCGTCGTGCCACTATTAAAGGCCGCCGCGCGCCGGGCGTGGCAGCAAAATTTGTTGAACCTTTTTCTGTATATCGCGCCTCGCTGGTCGACTCACCTTTGCGTTCTTGAGGGCCTTCATTAGTCGGCACGCGGCACCCGTTGATATTCAACCCGCCGCAGCCCCACGCCTTCCAGTTTTCGGTGCCAGTCCCGATCATCGGCTTCTGCGCCAAACAGATCGGCTCCATCGCCGGCTTGAGCGCTTGTAGTCCGTATCGCCACCCTTCAAGTTCCGGGTCCTGGAATCGTGTGGCTTTCGGAAAGCCCGTGCCGAACAACCAGCCAAGCATGGGGTGGATGATGAACCCCGCGTCCTCGATCGCGCACACCATGCGGTGGTATCCCCGCGTGGATGCGAACGCGACCAGGAACGCACCCGGCCGCAGACCGTCGAGAACGATCTTCCATGTCTCGGGGCGAAACGCCACATCGCCTCCGTCCCACGCCTTACCCATAAAGCCAGTACCAATCCGAGAGCGGCCCGCCGGGCTATTTAAGTTCAGCGAAGCCGATCCCGAGCCGCCCCTCTTGTCAGTTGTCAGATGGTACGGCGGGTCAGTCACGCAGGCGTGAAACCGATTTACCCCTAACGATGGGACCACGGCCAAGCAATCGCCGTGCAAAATCCGAATAAAACCAGACATCAGAACGACATCCCGGCTTGAGGGTCGAAGTCTACCTCGACATCGGGCGGCGACGAGAAGCGGCCGGTGTCGCGGTCGTACTTCATCAGCGCCATCGTTCGCCATACACCCCAATCGAACCGTTTGGCTTTGGTGACGTGGACCTGCGTGTACTCGTCGGGCCGATGAATCGTAATTCCCAGATCGGTGTGGTTCGCCCAAGCAGCGCCGCCGTTGATCTCGTACATGCCGGGAGCAAGCAACTTCGCGCCTGGCTTCGGCGCGGTTTGATTTTTTGGGTGCACGACGATCCACGTGTTGACGCCATGCCTGTGGCAGAATCCGAGGATCGAAAGCAAGGCATCGTTCGTATAGTTCGCCTCGGTCAGGCCCTTGAAGTCGTGGCGCAGATTGTTCCATGGGTCGATCAGCGCATCGGTGATCCCGTCGCGCAGCACCGCGATTTCCAGCTTTTCCAGGAGCCATTCCAGCGTCGGCGACGTGGACATACCGTCCACCGTCAGCATGGACAATCGGTCGCCAAGCCACTTTGAGTACGCCCGCATCTCCGCATGCGTCATGATGAGGTCCGGCGGGAATCCGCGGCGCGGCCAAAATTGTTTGCCGCTGTAGACCATCGCGCATTCCGCCACGAACCGCTGCCAGGGCGACATCTCGGGGCTGAACACCGCAAATCGCCGATGGAAATGGATCATAAGGTGGATCATCCAAAATCGCGTCACCACGGATTTTCCGCTGCCTGGGATCCCAGTGACGGTTATCAGGCGCCCATCTGTCGGGAACCTCAACCCGATCTCGTCCACCGTCTTCACCCCCGCCGTCATCACGGCTGGGCGCGGCTGTCGGGAGAACTCCAGCAGCATGTCCTCACCGAACCGCTGCAAGCCATCGATCGGATAGTACGTGGCGGCGTTGACCGCAGTTTGGAGCGCCTCGGCGCCCCCAGGAGATGCCATCAGATCGGTCGGCCGCAGGCTGTCGGGTGGCCACTCGACCAGGAGGCAACGGTGCCGCCCCAGCCGCGCCGCCAAGTCTTCGCGCCACTGGTAGCCAAAGTCGGTGTTCGACGCGCAAAGGACAAATCGCTTGACGCTGTTCAGCAAGGTCGCGTGCGTCTCCAACGCGGGGAACCGTTTGTTTTTTGGCGATCCGGCGCCGTCCATGATGGCGATGGTCTGGCGGTAGCCGGCGTCGACCATCGCCATCGCTTCCAGCTCGGACTCGGCGATCCAAACCATGTCCGGGGTTTCAATCCCCTCGATGTTGAACGCCGTGGGCATGGTCGGGTCGGCGACGATCTCCGGCTTGCCTTTGGGCGGACGGAGTCGCCGGTTGACTACCTTGCCGCCGAGGCGATGCGGAATCGCGATGGCTTGGAACGTGCCCGCCGGGAAACCGTCGCCGGCGGCGGGGAAAGCATGCTCGACGACGTAGCAGCCAAATCCGATGACGGTTCCCTCGCTGATCCCGAACTTCTCGAACCAGCGATAAAGGGCGCGCGGCGTGGTGCGCGACTCGCGCGGAACACCCGCTTCGACCGAAGAAGGTTCGACGACTGGATCGGGCGCGGGGGTAGCTCTGTCAAAGAAATTTCTCGAAGGCCGATTCATTTGAAGGTCGCTCCGATGAAGCGGGACAGGGGAAGTGGTATCTTGGCGATCATCGCGCTTGCGAACCGCCGCTTGTTGGACCCCGAAGACATGTTCCGCGTTCCGGTCCCGTCCGCCCGATAGGGTCCAAACCAAGTTTCGCCATCGCCCTTCAACCCGAATAAATCCGAGCCGGACGTGGGGTATTTCCGCCTTTCATCCAAGGCCTTGTCGAACCATGCCGCGCACGGCGGCGACGCGACGATCAGCGCTGCGTCGCGGAATTGCGACCCGTCCAGCGTCAGCACGTCCTGGACCACAAGCTGGGCCGGATAACGGTACACGACTTTCTCGTGCACGTAGAGGTGCTGCTGAATATCAAAGCCGATCACGTCCCACCCCTCGGCAAGCAGTCCTTCCGTCCAACCGCCAAGGCCGCAAAACAGGTCGATGGCTAAAGGCTTTTGAGCGTTCATCCCTCGGCCCCGCACTCGAACGGCCGCACGTTCGGCGCCTCAGCCTTCGCCGCCGCGATCTCCCGCTCCAGCGCTCGCTTGGCGTGCGCCAAAGCCGCCGGCATCGGTCCACGCGGCGGATCGCGGCCGGGTTCGTGCGGATTGCCCTTCCACTTGATGTTGTGCAACGCTGACAACCGCCAGAACTCTGCCATGGCTGTTGCCAGCAGGTGCATGCCTTTTCCGGCGGTCGCGCCGGTGGCGGCCAGCTCCCGAGCGACGGCTACCTCTTCGTCGCTCCAGGTTCGCGGTCTATGCTTCATCGTCGCCTCCTGCACCTTTTTTTTGGAACGCTCGCTTTTTGTGATCGTCGCAGAACGGGCCGGCATTGAAGTGCCGGGCCTCGCACGGCGCGAATTTCACCGCGATCCCGTCGCCGTCGCACCACAAGCAGTCCTTCGCGCGCGGCTTGAACACCGTTGGCGGATCGACCGGCAACTCACCGTCAATCGCAGTATCGGTCTTGCCTAGTTCCTGCCGCAGAAGCGCTATGGTCAAGCGCCCAGCGGCAGCCACCGCAGGCCCAGCCGCAGTTTTCTTCCGAGGTGCGACCTGATGCGTTGCAAAAGACGGTTCAACCGGCTGCAATGCGTCATCGGCTGCCAGCGACAACAACGGCGCCAACGTGCTGGCACCGGCGCGCAATATTTTTGCGCCTGGATGCACGTAAGGCTCGCGCGGACCGCCAAGATGATTTTGACCTTCACCGTGGCGACGGATCGGCGACTGCCGAGAATCCAAGCCGATTCGGCCTGCTTTTCCAATTACCGCATTTTTCGTCGTCCCCAGGATGCGGCCAATCTTTGATGTCGAATACGTCCACTTTCCATCCAAGTTCGTAGCCACCCACAACACACGCAGTTTGCGCACACTCTCATCGTTCCAGTCCATTTCACGATTTTCCTACCCGCCTGAATCACGGCGCCCCAACAATCAAATCTACCAAATCCAGTTGCGCGGCTGCGGCGCGGTGACGCATCTCGGCGCGATACTGCGCCCGCCGAAAAGCTGGTCGCTGCCGTACGTCTGGTCCGATGAACAACGGCACCCGGACCGCTTCTGCGGCGCAGTCAGCGCATATCAGCGGCTGCCCGCGGGCCTTGCGTTTGGGGAATCGAGCACCATCGGCCGATATCGCGGCGCAGGACCAGCATTCCCGCCGCAACGCGCTGCTCATGACGCAGTCGCCTTCCCCATCGCGCCCGCGGTCGCCTCCGCCGCACGGTCGCGGGCGTATCCCTCCAGCTTCCGGCGCCGCAGCGCTTGCAAAGCCGGCGAGCGGAGAAACTCCTGTCGGCGCGACGCAACGTTGCCGTGCATTTTGGCTTGGCGTGCGTTCCATGCGGCCCGGTAATGCGGGCAAAGGCTGATTCCGATGCGTTCCATCGCCCTTTGATCGTCCGGCATGCTACCGGATACCAGCCAATCCCAGAACGCGACCGACCGAACGGGATCAGACAGCGCGGCCTTCTGTGTCGCCAACGATCGCGCAACGCCGCGCTCCGCAGAGTCCAGTTCCTCGATCAGGTTCCGGTCGATCCAATCGATCAGATCCCACCAAACCTGGTTGGGCAACCGGCTCGCTCCCCACGCCGACGCCATATCGACGACGTCTTGCTGGGTGTTGCTCCAGGTGCGGTCGCCGCGGAGTTCCATATCCAAAGCCAGTAGCCAAGCGGCGACCTTGATGTGCCGCTCCAGCTTCGGAATAACGATCCGCGCGAAAGCCTGCGGAAACTGCGCGTCGAACGTCAGTCCCTCGTACTCCGCCGCTTGGCCTGACCACTCGTGTCGCGGCAGCAGCGGCACCACGGATGCGCCGCTCATAGCCCACCCACCACGCCGCCATCGTTAGCGCCCTTCGACCGTTCCACCGGCCCGTTCGCCCACGATCCGGTCCGCAACCAGCTTGCCGGCAACGGGCGGTACTGCACCTCGCGTTCCAGCAGGCCGTCCCGCTGACGTTCCAGCGCTCGGAGCATGCCCTCGGGTGTCGCGCCATCGCTGACAATCGCCTGGGCGTACGCGGTGAGCGCGTCCTTCGGTTTCTCCTTTCGGGGATACCGGGCGTACCAGGCTTTGAACTGGGGCGCGTACACCTCCTTGGCCCTGACGATGGTCAACTTGCCGGTGGATGGTTTTGTCGGCGTGGGAAGTACTGCCTGTCCAGAACCTTGGAACAAATCGGACTCCGCCGCGCCAGCGGCATCTGGCGGTTCATGTGACGGTTCTTCTTGTGACGGTTCTAAGTGACGGTTCAAGAATGGGGATGCACCTGCTGCGGGGACAGGGGTGTCGTCATATGCACCCTCCCCCCTGTCGTTATCTGCGGGGGAGGGTGCATGTGCTGCGGACCACTTCTCGACGACATTTAGCTTATATCCGTTCGATCTTTGACGCCCGTTATCAGCCCAGCGTTGCTTCACCTCGACGAGTTCCCGCGCGATCAATCGGCCGATTGCGGTCTGGATTGCTCTCGCGGAGAGGCCAGTACGAGCTTGGGTGTCCTTTATGGACCCGAAGCAGGTGAACGCGTCCCCACACCTGTCGGCCAAGGCGACGAGCACAAGTTTGTCCGTCGGAGGAAGCGTCAGCCGGAAAGCCCAAGAAAGTGCATCTGTGCTCACGTTTTTACCCCTTTTGGTTGACAGGGGCGGAGCGACGCAATATGTCAGGGGCACAGCACCCCGTGACAGACGCCCCGCCAGGCCCTGTTTCGATGCGGACCCCGGCAGGACCCTCCTGCCGGGGTTTCGTATTTCTGTGCCCTACGCGGGCCGTTGGCAAGCCCGAATCAGTGCCTCTTTCGCCCCGGCTTCGTCTTCCCAGGACGGGGAACCGTCGTCAGCGGTCAACCAGTCGCTAAACGGTTCGCCGAAGCCTCCCTTCCAAGCGCACCAACCGGACCGTCCCCAAAGCAGATGCGCCCGGGTTGTCCCGGCGTCGCGGACCATCTTGGCTACACGGCACGCACCATGTCTTCGCCGTCGGAACCGAGGTGGCCCAAAGCCGAAGCAAGAGCCGTCATGTCGAGGTCGGGCACGTCATCTTCCATCGTAGACGGCGCGCACCGTCGTCCCATGATAGCCATCATGTCAACCGAAAAAATTTGTCGATTTGTGCATTTTTAGGGTTGCCAAACGCAAAATACGGGTCTTACATGGTCGTTAGACGACGATGAACAGGCAAACGCAAGGAGTGCGGATCATTCCCAGACATGCCCTCGAATGGTGCGACTTCGCGGAGTTTTCCCGCCGGGAGCTCCGCCTGCTGCGCCAGCGCTATCACCTCGACGTGAGGCAGATATACATCCGAACGCGGCCCCGTATTACCGCCGCCGAGATCAAGCGGTGGGAAGAAGGCGCCTTCGGCAGCGTCTCCGAAGCGTTCCGTCGCTCGGTGTACGAGGGGCTTCGCGCGTCGATTATCGATGCGTGCGACGCGACAATGCGCCGGCTGACGGCCCATAAGGAAAACGAGGCGACCGATCAGCAGACGCAAGCCCCGCGACGCCTCCAAGACGTCACTGTAGCGGGATAAACCGATGAGCGACGGTTTCACCTTGGCCCCGAAAACGATCAGGCCCAGCAGCCTGACCACCGCCTCCGACTGCATGCGCCGCTTTGCCGCGCACCAGCTTACCGATCAGGTCGCGGCCGCGGGCTTTGTCCTGGCTGCCCAGAGACCCACTCACATCGGCGCGGCGGTTGGCAGCAGCATCCACGCGGCAGCGGCCTACACGATGCTCCGCAAGCGCGCCGATGGCACGCTGGGATCGGACGCGGAAGCGAAGGACGCCGCCCAGCAGGAATTCGACGCCAGGATCGAATACGGCGTGTCGTGGGATCAGGTTACCGACGACCTGTCCACTGCCCGCAAGCAGATCGACCGCATGACCCAAACCTATCGGCGTCATATCGCACAACGCGCGGTTCCAGTGCTGGTCGAGGACCGGCTGACCGCGGACCTCGGCGACGGCTGGACCATGTCGGGCCAGGTCGATCAAATGACGGGCGACCCTGACGCGATCCTCCAGGATTTGAAGACGGGCGCCGTCAAACGCCAGAATGCCGTCCAATACGTCGCGTATGGTTGGATCGTGAAGGCGCACGGCTACGTGTTGCGCGGAATCGAGGAGCAATTCCTCAAGCGGGTGGCGCTGCGGAAAGAGCAGCCGCCGCCGGAAGCCATCGCGATCGATATGGCGTCGCACGAGGCCGACACCTGGGAACTGATCCGCGAGATCAAAAACGCCTCCGACGAGTTCGACCGCCGGGCGGCGAGCCCGAACGGGCTTCCGCTGCAACAGGCGTTCCGCGCCAATCCCGCGTCCGTCCTATGCTCGGCGAAGTTCTGCCGCGCGCACGGGACACAATTCTGCACCGCACACAGGAAGGTATGACGATGGATCGCTGGTCTAAATAAACACCGCACAAGGTCAAGCAGCCGTCGTGTTCATTGCCGGATTCGCACGCAGAATCACCTAGTCCCCTCGTTTTCACCAGAAAGGAACATCCCCTTGAGCGACGCCATGACGAGAAGCCCGCGCATCGACGACCCCTTTGCCGCCGGCATGCAGTTCGATGAGCCGCCGATACAGAACAGGTTGCCCGCGGTTCAACCGAAGTCCGAAACCGACCAAGCTATGGCGAACATCGTCACCGCGCAGCGTGTTGCCATCAAGCGCAACTTGCCGGATATCCTGCGCAACGCGAAAACTTTGGCGGCCGCGGCGTCCCAGAAGTTCTACTACTCGATTCCGTTCAAAGAGCGCGCCCGTGACGGCAAGCCCGAACGGACGGTGCATATCGAAGGTCTGTCGATCGACGGCGCCATGGCGGCCGCATCAATCTACGGCAATTGCCGGGTGGAAGCGTTTCCAGCCAACGACACAGCGACTCACTGGACCTTTATGGCCCGCTTCGTGGACTACGAGACCGGGTTTACCCTGACCAAAGCGTTCAACCAACGCAAGAGCCAGAGCACCGGCATGCGAGACGCCGAGCGAAACCTGGATATCGTGTTTCAGATCGGCCAATCCAAGGCGATCAGGAACGTCGTCACCAGCGCGTTGAAGTGGTTGTGCGACGAGATGTTTCTGGCGGCGAAATCGGGGGTACTGGAGCGCATCCAGAAGAACCCTGAGCAGGCCCGTAAGTGGCTCGTCCAGCAGTTTGAGTTGATCGAGGTCAACCTCAATCGCGTCGAACGCATCGTGACGCGCCCGGCGGACAGGTGGCTGGTCACCGATATGGCCAAGCTGTTCGCGGAACTGCAGTCCGTGAAGGACGGCTTTGCCGACGCCGAGGATCTCTGGCCCTCTGACGCGGCCGAGGCGCTGCGCCGCGAGCAGGCCGAGGAGCGAAGCAGCGACAAGACGTTGAAGAGCGACGCGCAGCATTTGGATGACGTGACATCCGGCCAGACCCGGCAAACCGGCGTAGCCGGCAACACCGGCGCCGACAAAAAAAAGGCACCGGCGGACACGCTGGACGGCGACGCCGAGCATTTGGCCAATGTGACGTCGGCACAACAGACGGCACTTAAGGCAAACGCGCAAGCGGAGCGGCCCGAAGAGGAAGCGCGGGAACAGCAGGCCCAGCGCCCGGCCGAGCAGACGCAGCGTGAGGCGCAGATGCCGAGAAAAGACCAACCGGCGCAACAGGACGCCAAGCCGGCGCAACAAACCACTCGCCCGGCGCAACAACGCGAGGCTGACCCTGCCGACCGCCCGACCACTGCCGCGGCGCAGCCGGCGCGCGCCGAGACCGCCCGGCAGGCCGAGCCGCAGCGGCGGCAAGAGCGTTCCCAGGGCGATTCTACCGAACTGGAGTTCGAATAAATGGTCGCCTACGGCACGCTCCACGTCAGGAACTTCCTGGGAATCAAAAAAGCGGATGTTCCTCTCGACAAGATCGTTCTGGTCGCCGGCGTCAACGGAGCGGGCAAGTCGTCCTTGATCGAGGCCCTGTCCGCGATCGCTTTGGAAACACCGCTTGCCCGCGGGATGCGGACGAAAGCCGCCGCGGCCAAATTGCTGCACATCGGCGCTGATGCCGGATCGATCAGCCTTGATTGGGCCGGCGGCGGCCGGCGCATTGTGTACCCGCAGGCTGAAATCGAAGCGGCGGGCAAGCCGGTGGAGATCGGCAGCTCTCTCGGCATCGGATCTGCCAAGTTGATGGATTTGAAAGCCGACGCACGCATGAGCCAAATGACCGTGCGCTTCGGGTTGGAACCGAACATCGACGATCTTCGGAAATGGTTCGAGGACAAACCCGAGACCGGCATAGCCGTCACTGAAGGCGCGGACGGAAAAAAAATCGACCCCATTGGGCGGATGTGGGAACGCATCGAGGTGTCCGGGTGGGATGCCGTGCACAAAACCGCCACCGAACAATCTTCGAAGCTGAAGGGGGCATGGCAAGCGATCACAGGTGCTCGCTGGGGCACATCGATTGCGAAGATCTGGATGCCACCCGAACTACTGCCCGGCGAGACATACGACCTCGATGCGATCAAAGCCTCTGTCGTCGACGCGAAGACGGAGGTCGAAGCGCTGGTGGCGCAGCGCGCAGTCGCCCATCGCGACCGCGACGTGTTGGAAACGCTCGCCGCTGACAGCGAAGCTACTAAGGCCCGGATTCAAGAACTGACCATCAGGCAAAACACGATCTCCGCCACCGTGGAGGAGCTACTTGGTTGGCTCGCGGCTAACCCGGCGCCTATGGACACCTCAGCTTTGCCGACCTGCCCCCACTGCCAAAACCCGCTATTGGTCACCATGACCGGCACCAGTGCGCGAGCGAAGCCGAGGATACAAGCCGTTGATGGCAAGCCAAAAACGAAAATGCAGATCCATGCGGCACAGCAGGAATGGGAAACAAAAAACACAGAGTTGAATACGACAAAAAGCAAACTGGCCGACGTTACGGAAATGCTGGTGAATGCCCGAGCGGCGCTCCAGAAGGCCAAAGATGCGGCGGCCGAATTGGACGATCTCAACTCCAACCCGCGCCCCAATATCGGCGAAGATGCAATGGAAAACGCGCGCGCTCTCGTCGTCGATCTGGAGCGTAAGGCGATCGCGATCGAGAATCACCGCCGCGCCCAAGCCGTCTACAATGAGTGGGTCCGCAACCAGTATTTGGTCGATGCCTTGGCGCCCGATGGCGTGCGCCGGACGACGCTGGAATCGAAACTTGGCGTCGTAAACGACAAGTTACGCGACTACAGCCTGGAAGGTCGGTGGGGCGAGGTTCTGGTAACGGCCGACATGGACGCCACCTATGACGGCAGGCCATACGCGTTGCTATCCGAGTCCGAGCGGTGGCGGGTCGACCTGACGTTGACCGCGCTGCTTAACCGCCAGGAAGGCGCACACCTGATCGTGGTCGATCGGCTGGATATTTTGGCGCCACAGTCGCGGGCCGGCGCGCTTTATCTGCTGCGGTTTCTTGGCGTACCGGCGCTGGTCGGCATGACCGCGAAATCGCTGGACGGAAAACATCCCGGCGATGCACCACCGGTGCCCGACATCGGCAAGCTCAATCTGGGCGCGCGGTACTGGCTGCAGGACGGCGTACTGATCGACGATGGAGCCTGAGCCGTGTCCAGGCATCCATCTGCCTATTTGGGAGACGGCGTATATGCGTCATTCGACGGCTATCAGATATGGCTGAACGCCAACAACCCCGAGTCGGACGTCGCCGTCGCCATCGAGCCCGCTGTGTGGATCGCACTTAAGCGATACGCCACACAGGTGTGAGAAACACCGACAATGACTTCACCAGCAACAGAAGGATAATCCGCCATGGGCCGCAGACCGAGAAACATCGCCGCTATGCCGCCTCCCGTGCCCGAGGCGTCCACCATGTCCGATGCCGACAGGGCAACCGAGGCATACCGCGCAAAGGGGACGCACCGGCTCACCAATGGGCCGTCGAACGAGCTGATCCTCAAGCACATCCGACTCACCGATCAAGCGGCCAACGCGGATGCGGAGGCGCATAGCGACCACATGGCGGCGATCAAGGCCGCCGAAGCCGATGGCGTGGACAAAAAGGCGCTCAAAGCCAGCCGCACGATGCGGAAACAAGACGTCATAGACGTCATCGCGTACTTCCAGCGCGTGCTGCACTATCTGGCGCTGCGCGACATGCCGATATCGCAGATAGAGCTTTTCCCCCGGATCGGCGACGAAGGCGCGAAATCCGTGGTCGAGGAAATCACCGCCGAGGTCGCGGAAGATGCGGCCGATTGGGACGCCGAGCAGGAGGGCTACCAAGCATACCACGCCGGCCGGAACTCCGATGACCACCGGCATCCTCCGGGCAGCAGGGCGGCGCAAGCATGGCGCCGCGGCTGGGACAAGGGCGACGCCGAGATCGAGGCGGAGCAGCAGGGACGCCGCACGGCTCACCAGTCGGACGATTCGGACGCCGAGTAAGGAATTCAAACCCCGATGGCCGATCCTGTCGCTTTCACGGAAATCCGCTTTACGATTCCTGGGCCGCCAAAGGCCTGGGGTCGCACGCAAAACCGGATCGTGACGTCCGCAAAGACCGGCAAGCAGTTCGTCAGCAGCTACACGCCGGCGAGAACACGGTCGGAGGAAGGGGTGGTTCGATATCTTGCCTCGCGGGCTATGGGCGACACCCCTCCTCACGACGGACCGGTTTCCGTCACGCTGGCTTTCCTGATGGGGATTCCCGTTTCCTTCACGAAGACGTTCAAGCACGAGGCGTTGAACGGCTGGCGCTTCCCGACTTCGAAACCGGACTGGGATAATTTATCGAAGCTGGTGACGGATGGCATGAACGGGATCGTCTACCTGGACGACAAGCAGATCGTGACCGCGTTCATCACCAAGCGGTATTCCGAACAGCCGGCCGTGCTGGTGTCCGTGAAAGCGCTCCAGGTCGGCGAGCCCAGATTGAAGGTGTGACGATCATGAGCACGAAACAACAGGATCAGCGCGGCACAGCAAGGGGATAGATCGACCAGGTGTAAACCAGCAGCCCAGCCTGCGCTGGCCACGTCCACCACTCCCTGCGGGCCAAGTTTGAAGTTCGAAAGCTGGTGAGAAGTGTATCCAGCCCGGTGTCGAATGTCTGGTTTTGCTGAATCACGAAAACGTGCCGCATATATCAGGGCCCCTAGCGTTCGGTCAGGCCCGTCCAAATCATCGACAAAATCGAAACCCTGGGGCCGGCGCCCGTACCCTGCCGGTGGCAGCTCGGAAAGACGGCGCCGAAATAAATCTAAGGAACCCCCGATGGCTGATCTTCTACCCATTACCGTCACGGACCAGATCGCGGAGCTTGAGCGCGAACTGAGAATGCGCAAGCAGGTCTACCCACGCAGCATCGCCAGCGGCATACTGAGCCAGGGTAAGGCCGACCGGCAGATCGCCGTGCTGGAGTCCGCCATCGCCACCCTGCGCGGCCTGATTCCGACCGTGATGGTGCCGCGATGACGATCCTGCCCGCAATCAGCCTCTGGCAGCCCTATGCGTCCTTCATCGCGATCGGCGTGAAGCCTTACGAAACACGTCACTGGCGGCCGCCCGATAAGTACGTCGGTGAACGCATCGGGATCCACGCCGCGAAGCGCTCTGTCGGCAAGCTGGACCGTGAATGGTGGCATCGGGTTGCCGGCGCCGATGCGCTGCTACCGACCGGCGCCATCGTCTGCACCGCCGTCCTTCGCGAGGTGCTGTGGTCGCAGGATGTCGCCTGGGATGAATACGGCAACTATGCCGCGGGCCGCTTCTGCTGGCACATGACCGATGTCGAAGCGCTGCCCCAACCGTTGCCCTACCGCGGGCGCCAGGGATTTTTCGAATGGGTGCAACCATGACACAAGATGTAGAACTCACCGCGATCGCCGCCGCATACGAGGCACTCAGCCAGTTGCCCAGCAAACAGTGGGCGCGGGCCGTGAAGTATCTCGCGGATCGCCTATCCGAGAACGAGCGCGGAAGACAAGCGGCCGCCGTCGACCTGGGGCTGCACCTTGAGCCCATTTGGTTCTGCGAGGGCAAGCTTTCAGGCGACGAAAGCGGGTACGATGCCCGCGAGGAGGTCGTCGACAACAGCATAGCCAAGGACATGGATCCCATCGAGGTCTGCGGCTACGCCGTCGTCAGCCAGCAGTTCGCCGTGTGCTTTTCGATCAGCGACGAAGACGGGTACGTGACCGGGCATGAAACCGAGTGGTTTGCTACCCGGGCGGAGGCCGAGGCCTTCATCGCTTGCCACCAGACATAGGGAGCCGATCAAGATGGCAAAGCCACCGCTTAAGCAAAATCCCCAGGCTGGCGCCCTTCGTAAGCCGTGGGAGGCTGAGTCTACCGCGGCGACCGAGGCGTCGAATCTGGTGACCGAGATAGACCGATGGATAGGGACGAAGCTGCTGTTGCGGCGAAAGGAGCGCGGCATCACGCGACAGACGATGGCCACGAAAATGCGCACGCATGTGTCCAGCATCCGTCGGTGGGAAGATGGCGTAACGTCACTGTCCCCTGCCATCATCTGGCAACTCACGCAGATTCTGGCGGTTGATCCGGCGTTTTTTTTCGATGGCTTTGGCGACGAGTGAAGTTTTTGCGGAAGCGGAGGCCGTTGCATGATAGGTATTCAATACCGAGAAATGTTCGCGGCCGAAAGTTGATGGAGGAAATCCATGGGTGACAAAACGAACCCCGAGCACATCGTCGAGATCGGTGGATACCTGCCGATGCTTGAACGGATCGAGGCTATCTGTGCCGAGCAGTGCTGGCACGGCGAGGGGATGGTTTGCGCCGGACTGACACACATGCTGGCGCATCTTGTCGAAAGCGCTAGCGTGCCGGATTCGCCTGAATATGAGGCGGCGAGCAAGATCACGGCTGGCGACTTATGAGCATCCTCGCCGAACAGCGCCGCTTGAAGGAGCAGAAACAATGAACATCGATCCGAACGAAATCGTTGGTGTCGTCGCCATCGCGGCGCTGGTCCTGGTCGTCGCCGCAGGCATGGCATACCTGATTGGGCGCCGGACGCGCGCCAAGGAGATCGCTGCGTTGTGCACGGAACTCACTACAACGGATGTGGCGTTCCGGTTGCACATGAGAGATGCTACCGAGGCCGAAAACCGCGTGAACACTCTCTTCCAGCAATATCTTGACGCCGCGCGGAAATTTATCGCCGCGAGTGCCCGCTGTGACGAAGCACAAGGCCGCGTGGCGCAGTTGGAGGCGGAAGCAGCCGCGAAGGATGCCGAGATCGCGCGCCTGACCGAATACCAACAGGAGCGCATCGCCGAAGATGCCGCCGCGCGGCTGAACGAGACGCGTCGTGAGGAGTGACCTCGTAGACGTTCCAGGCCGCGTCCGGAGCGAGACGGAACGGGCGTATCTGTTTCACAGCGAGAACGGTATGCAGGTGTGGCTGCCGAAATCGCAGGTCGAGTGGGATCGTGACGACCAGACGATGGCGATGCCGGAGTGGCTCGCGTTGGACAAGGGGCTGATCTGAGGTGCCGGCATACTATAACGAAATCGAGCCGTATGCCGCACAATGGTTGCGAAACCTGATTGCCGGCGGGCACATCGCTCCTGGCGACGTAGACGAGAGGGACATTCGGGATGTACGACCGAACGATTTACGAGGCTACGAACAGTGCCATTTTTTCGCTGGAATCGGGGGTTGGTCTTACGCGCTCCGACTCGCCAGCTGGCCCGACGACCGACCCGTCTGGACCGGCTCCTGTCCGTGCCAACCTTTCAGCGCGGCAGGCAGAGCCGAGCGCCGGCTTTCCACCGCACCGGGGCGCTGAGTGGGACGCGATCCTCCGCCGGACGGCAGCGGCCTGCACGCTCTGGATACACGCCTCGCACCGCTGGTCCGGCACCG
>Ga0214199_1000141_pt1 | contig 17601 bp, 22 predicted proteins | sample TroBogEpilimnion_24_FD_153037 | JGI IMG/M metagenome (GOLD analysis project Ga0214199, IMG submission 153037) | Freshwater microbial communities from Trout Bog Lake, WI - 04OCT2008 epilimnion | ecosystem: Environmental > Aquatic > Freshwater > Lake > Epilimnion/Euphotic zone | place: Trout Bog...
CAGGAAGGATTAGTTTGCCCAGTGGGATAAGTGCGTTTTGCAGGTTGGTTTCAAAGATTTTGAGCTGTGGCCCGAGTTGCTGTGAGGCGTTCTTGAAGGCGTCGGAGAGCGACGTTGCGCCAGCGCCATTTAGGTTAGTCTGAAGTGTCACAAGGTCTTGCAAGTTCTTGACGAGAACCGATGCGGTTCCTCCGCCAGACGTGCCGAACACTGCGTTTGCCACCTGTGAAAGTGGCTCGCCTGATTCCTGAGCGACCTTTTTGATTTGGGTCAGGATGCCAACTATGTCACCCTTGCGTAGATCAGAAGCAAGGTTTTGCTGGCTCAGTCCAACCTTGTCGAGGCCCTGGGCGTAACTGGTCAACTTGCCCTTGTTGTCGGTAAGTGGCTTTTGAAGGTTGCCAAGCGAACTGACAAACGATGAGATTGAGCGAGTAGGGAGTCCAACCTTGGCGAACTCTGCGCCCAAAGGAATGACCGTCTTTAGTTTGATGCCGTAGTTTGCAAGTGCTACACCGACTCGGCCTGAAAGCATCTTTTCTTCGGCAGACAGTCCACCAACGAACTCTTTAGAACCCTTGACCAAGATGCCGGTCAACTTGGTCACGTCCATGCCCTTGGCAATCTGCAAAGTCTGAGCTGCGACGATGGCCTTGGTGGTGTCGGCAACTGAGGTCTTAGTGATTACGGCGGCTTCGGATGCGTCGTTGAGAAGTGTGACGGCCTTCTTGCCCTTGATGCCAGCCTGTTCAATCATGATTACTGACTGAGACAACTGCGACGTAGAGATACCAGTGGCGTCGGAGATTTTGATGATTGAATCGCCAAGTTTGTCAACTTGTGTCTTAGTCAGGTTGGTCTGGTTTTGGATACCGTCGAGTGATTCTTGAAACTTGTACGCCTGGTCTACTGCGTACACGCCAACAGCAGCGCCAAGACCCAGGATTGCTGACGAGGCTTTGTTGGTGAAGTTGCCGATTTTGGTTCCGGTGGTGTCCGAGGTATCGCCAAACTCTTTCATCTTGGCTTCGGCTTCCGTCATCTTCGCCATGTACTCTTTGGTGTCGGCTATGAGCGTGGCGATTACTGGTGGAAGTAGACCTGCCATGTTAAGCCTCCTGAGCGGCGATTACGGTTTCAGTGAATAGTTGGTCAAGCGCAGGCATAGCGTCCTTGATACCTGGTTGCAGGTAAGGGAATGCCCTGGTCGTGTAATAAGGGAACTGACCTGTTCCGTGATAGCCCAGTTCAATGCGTCGTCCGTAGACGGTGTGAGGGCCGGTGGTTGACTGAGCAGTACCCCTGCCGTCGCTGGTCGCTGAGTCCATGTAGATAGAGTTGGCGAGGTTGCCAGTCCAGCGAGTAGGAACAGGCCACGCCGTTGAGTGCCACTTGTCGGTTGAGTTTCCCGAGATGCGCTTCTGAGCTGCAATCTTTATTTCTTCAGCGCCACGCTTGACAAACTCTAGAGCCGCTTCGTTGACCCTGAGAATTATGTCCTCTAAAGCTTTGTCAAACTGGGGTATTCCCTCAACAATGTCAGCCATTGCGAACCTCGTTCATGACCTTCTCGATTTCGAGTAGCCAGTCAGTTATCTCCCTGGGCTGGGATAGGTAGTCCTCGTGCGAGCCACCGAACGTTTTGCGGAATTGGTACTCTCGGAACAGGTTGGACACTTCAGCGTCAACTTCAGCGTCTTGGCCTTTAAGTGCCGCCTCTAGTCGTGCTAGTCGGCGGTAGGCGCTTTTGGGTCGGGGTCTGGCGAGAAGTCAGTCACGCCGTTGTAGATATCAGCGCACGCCTTCGATAGTTCGTCGAAGATGGCCTTCGGTAGATCGAGAGCCGAGTCTGTCGTTGGCAGGTCGCCTAGTGACCAACTCTTCACCATGCCAGCAATCATCGTCGCCTGGTAGCCGTCAAGGTTGGCCTGGTCGTCGTCGCTAATCTCAGCGAAGATAGTCCAGGTCTCAGGCTTGGTGTCGTCGAAACCGAGATTTGACAACTTGGCTGCGGTTCCAGCCGCCTTCATGTACGCCCGACTAATTGCCCGATTGGTGCGCTCGGTAATCTCGTCCTTGCTGTAAAGGATGGCTGACTGGTTGTTAGGTAAGTTAACTGCTGGCATGGTGTCCCCTTGTTAGTTGGTTTAGTAAGCGGTTGAAGTTGCGTTGACTACGTTGGCCTGAATTGGCGAGTAACCCGAAGTGGCGTCAGTTGAGTCGGCGTTAGCGACAAACTCAACCTCTACTTCAGTGTACGACTTGCCTCGTGTGCGTTTGACGTTTTGGAACTGTGCGCTCGTCATCGTGAAACTGATGGAGTACTGCGTAGCCGACTGGCTGTCGTTGGGGTCGGTGAACGTAATGACCAACGATTCTGGGTCACGGGTTAGAGCAGCTGCGCCCGAACCAGTTGACCAAGGGTCGCTCTGGCTGTTGACGACTGCGGTGAACTTACCGCTCACTTCGAGTGGGCCAGCAAAGTTAACGTAAGGAGCCTGAGCGCCCATCGTGAAAATTGGAGCCGTCTTGCGTGAGAGCGTCAACTGACCGTCTGAGATGTAGTTGTAGACAGTGCCACCAACGGTGATGGTCGTGTCCCAAGCAGGAATCATGTGGACGGCTGACAGGCTTGGTGCGCTAAATGGCGTTGGAGCAGTCGTTGCCGAGGTGTAAGGGTTGGCGAAGAACTTGACCGTTCCCTCAGCTGCGGCTTCTGCGCCGAACGTAATGTCGAGGCTGTCAGCCTGAGCGCCGAGGATGGTGAAGTAGTTAGCACCGTCGAAGTCAAGGATTGAAAACGACTCGGGCTGTGAACCGATTGAGGCGTTGTTCAGCAACTTCATGTTGTGCGTGTAGGGGCCTGAACCACTAACCGTGTCAGTTCCACCGAGTACCGACTTGATGAGGTAAGGGAAGGTGTCAGCGAATAGGTAAAATTTCCCATCATATTCATCGTGACGTACGCCTTGAACTTGGTCGTACACCGTGACTGGCGATCCACGCAAAGCCTGGTCACGAAGGAAGGTTTGGTTTGGAGTTATTTGGGGCGACGTTACTGGAATGTAGACAGGGGTTCCGCCGGTGTTCAAGACACCACGGGTGGCCTCTGGCAAGATTCCAAGGTAACTATTTGCTACTAAGTAGGCGGCCATTACTGAGGCTCACTTTCTGATTGGGTAGGGGTTGATTCGGGTTCGGGTGTTACAGGCTGAGAATTGGCTTCTGGGGCTGTCTGCTTGGCAGGTACGGCGACCCATAAGGCGTCGGGAGCGGTGTCGAGCGAGTAGGTCTGGCCTGGAACTGCGACCAGGACGTTGCCGTTCGTGTCGAGGGTTCCGGTGTAGACCGTTTCGTAGAATCCGGTGTAGGTGAATTGGCTCATGTGTAGTCCTGTTCTAATACGGTAACTCGAATAGTCGAGAAGGTTTGGGTGACTTCTTGTGCGCCACCAAGTAGCACTGGAAGGTCGGACTCAATCTGAATGTCTACGCCTCCGTCAATGCCACCTTCGCCCCACTGCCAGACGTTGCCGGTTGCGTTTTGCGGTGCGCCAGCAGTGCGGTTGGCTCGGATTGCTTCGACGAACGAGTCGAGAAAAGCTTCGTTGTTCATGGCTGCGACTTCGGCTTGATTCTGCGTAGATCGGAAGTAGCACGAGAACACGAAGTTGTAGGTCACGAACTTGATACCACTGTTTGACCCACCCAACGCTCGGCGCTGTTCGCTCTGACGCTCGATGAACGTAAAGACAATCGCACCCTCGAACTGACCTGGGATTTGCCCGATGTAGAACATCCCCTCGGGCGTAATCTTTGGTGGGAAGGTGTAGATGGTGGAGAGACCTTGAATGTCGGCGTTTGCCAGATAGTCCACTACTTGGTCTCGGACTATTTGACGAGACATTAGACACGACCCCAGATGTTACGGAATGTGTCGAGCAAGTCGTAGGCAGCTGCGTGATGCATCTCGGCTGAGCTCATGCCACCGGCTCCGGCGGCTTCGTTAGCGCCTGAGAGCAAGAACGCACCAGATCCACGCTCCTCACACATCGCAACGACGAAGTGGATGGTTGCTTCCTTGACCGAGGTCAGGTTCGGCGCTGCGACTGATACCTCAGCGACGTGGGAATACTTAAGCGGTGAGGCGAGTGGGAGAAGGTCGGGGCCGTCAGTCTCATAGGTGTCAGCGACCACTACCGTCTCGGTGTTTGCGCCGTCCCAGATGATGAGTGCTGAGCCAGGGTAGATACCGACGCTCGACGTTACGAGAATCTCGGTGTCTCCGGCGCTCAGGGCGTTGACGTTCATCGTGTTGGCGAAGCCGTTAACGTACTCGTACTGGCAAGCGTACTCATTGCCGTAGGACGCTGAAGGGAAGAACGATGTGCCGAACTGGTAGAACGTGCCGGAGCCTGGGTTCCAGTTGGTGTCAACAATGAACTGGTAACGCTCGATGTGCGTGTTGTTGTTCGTGAGTGGGATTGCGGTCATGCCACCAGCAGGGCCAGCCGAGGCGTATGAGAACGACTTGACCTCAAGGACTGGGAAGCCGTAGGGGTGGATGATGAACTGGCCTCGACGGTTAATAGAGCAACGTCCGTTCTCGGTGTTGACCGTAGCGCAAAGTGTCTGAAGAACACCTGAGCAGTAGCCGTCAACCTTGGCTGATGCCTGATAGATCAACTGCAACAGCGCAGCGTCTTGGGAGTTCACGCCGGTATTAGGAACCAGGTTGGTGAAGTCGAGACTGGCGGCAATCGCTGAGTTCTTAACGTCTTGAATAGTGACGTAGGGAAGCGTGTTGTTTTCGTCTAGTACCCAAGGAGCTACGATTGACATTGTTATTCCTCTGGCGTCAGGTCAGTACAGCCACAGCGACCGCACTTGTCTCGAAAGACATTGTTGAATGAACACGCAGAGCAGATGTAGCCCTGTGCGTTTCTGAAGGTAATACCGACCACGCCAAAGTCTCCCGATGTTAGAAGCCGTTTGGCTGTGAGGTCGTCAGTGTGAAAGGTTCCGTCCTTTTGCTGGGCGATAACCTTTCCATCTATTTCAATTTCTTTTTGATTCTTGTCGGAGCCGACGAGTCTCATAATTCTCCCTTTGCGAAATGGCGAGGAGTCAGGCTGGGCGAAGGGGGGACACCCAGCCCGACTCAACTCGCTAATGCTAGGCAGCGTGGCCTAGCGACTTACAGGACTACAGAGTTGTAGTGATTCCTGTGAGGATACCGTCGAACCCTGGAGTGTGGAACACGAATGAACCGTACTGGTAGGTGGACAGGTCCCAGCTCATGCCGATCATGGGCCATTCGATTGTCGTGAGATCTACGACGTTGTCGATGGTCGCTGTTCCAGGCACGCCTGATACTGGCGAAGGCAATGTGGTTGAGTGAGCAATCACAACACCTTCTGGGATGAATGGGTGAGCAACGATGTTCAGGCTTGGGCCACCAACAGGTGAAGTGAACGTAGTTACTGCGCCCGATACGGTGATGCCGTCGTCGCCGGTCATGTAGTTTGCACGGTAGGACGTAGGTGAACCCTGCTGCTGAATGAGCTGCATGAGCGATGCCTGGATACGGCCCGAGGTGTACAAAGTACCTGGCTGTGAACGGTTGTTTTCCCAGAGTTCAACCAACATGGTGTTGATTTCTTCGAATGGGGAGTCCGTGCTGAGTGGGCCGTCAACGGCCTTTGAGTAACCAGCAGTTCCAGCAGTTGCGCCGTTACCGAGCAGAGTCGAAATCATACCAACGTAACCAGTGGTTCCGAGGGAAGTTCCGCCGAACTGGTAAGCAGGTGATGAACCGTTGTCAGCCGAGGTTGAAGGCAATGAGCCAATCGTTGACCACTGCGTAGGGGTTGCGCCAGCAGCCGTGTTAGCGGTGCGACCAACGTAGTGAACGCCACCGATGGTTGCGTAAACGTTGAGGCCAACTGCGCCAACTGGAACTGATGACAAGGTAACAGCAACAGACTGGCCAGCAGTCGTGGTAACGCTCTCACCAGTGATTGCCTGTGACTCACCGAAAGATGAGCTGATGGTAACGAGTGGTGTGAAAGTACCGGCTGGGAGACCAACAGCAGTGCCACCCTCAACAGTCGTTGCGGTTACGCCAGTGATAGGCAGAACAGCAGACGTTGAGTTCAGGATGTTGTTTTCTTCACCAAGCATGTGTGAGTAGATAGCAGCAGTGTTGGACAACTGACGAAGGTCGGTGTAGCCCTGGGCTGCGAACTGTGCCTGGTACTCAACGCTGTCCGAGATACCGTTTTCAACGAAAGGAACGACGAGTGCGTCGGTTTCGTATGAGATGAGGTTAGGACGGTTCAGCGAGATGCCGTTGAACGATGCAGTGTTCGAGGCTGAGTTGAAGAAGGTGCTGAGGTTAGAAACACCGCCGGTGCGTGAGTTCGAGTAACCCGTGATTTGACGGATCTGAACAGCCTGACCCTGAGCCTGACGGCGAGGAATCGAGTTGCGCAGTGGAGTCATTACAGGTACGAGGAACTCGATGCTTTCCTGAAGGTCGAACGGTGTGAAACCGACGTTGCCAGGGTTGTAGTTAAGTGGGCTGGTGTTCGACCAGTTCTTCTCTACGTCTCCGGCTACGGCCTTGGATACGAGGGCGATTGTTTCCTCTGAAGCGCCAGACTTGGTGAGTGCGTCAATAGCAGAAGCGGCTGGGTTGACGCTCTTAACGACACCCTGCTTCTGTGAGAATGACAAAGCACCAGCGGCCTTGAGTGAAAGGTTTTCGTTGAACTTGGTTGCGAGTGATGCCTTGTAAGCCTCGAAGCGTGCGAGACGCTGTGATGCTGGCAAGCCACCAAACAACTGGTCAACGGTAGGCGTTGAAAGAGCCATTGTGGTTTTCCTTTAGTTAGGGATTAGTTGTTTTCCAGTGCGGCGAGTTGAGCCTCAAGCTCGTCTGCCTTCTGGTTGTAAAGCTCACGAAGTGCTGCGTCACCCATAGCGCTCTTGGCACTCTCTCGGGCTTGGCGTACTTCCAAACGCAACTTGGCAGCCTTGGAGATTGACTCTCCACGCTTGTCAGGTCGGATGAGTGAAATGTCACTCGGGGCCGCAAAGTTCTTAACAATGTCCATCTCAGCCTTCAGCAGTTCGAGCTGCTCTGTCGCTTCGGTGTACGCCGTCTTGATTGCGGTTAATTCGTCATCCAGGCCAAGTGCCTTGCGGACTTCTGCCTTGAACTCAGACTTGATTTCGTCAGTAGCGGTTGATGCGCCAACTGCCTTAACGAGGTCGGCTGAAACGCCGAGGCCAATGTATGCCATTGTGTCATCTCCTGATGAGTCGTTGTCCCAACCTGTGAAGGGCGCTGATGTTTCGTTTTCTGATGCTTCGTCAGTCCACCAGTCAAGGAAGATTGACAGTGAGCAAAGAAGTTCCTGAACGTCGCAGATTTCGTTTTCGTCACCTGCAAGCATCTCGTCGAGTTCGGCCTTGATAAGGGCAATGAGACCGGCACGAACGTCAGCGAGGTCGGCTGGGTCGTGTTCCATGTCGTCTGCCTTAGCAACGTCGGCGTCAACGGCCTTCCAGTTCTCGGGAATTAGGTCTTCCTTGCCAAGCGCCTCAGCACGAGCCTTGATGTGGGCCTTAGCCTTGGCTGGGTTTTTGGCACGTCCGAAAGACTGGATAGCGTTCTTTAGATCCTTAACGGTCTTGATTGGGAACGAGCCGTCGGGCAGTGCTTCGCCCTTGTCGGCCATAGCGTCACGCTCGTCGTCCGAGTAGTCCTTCTTGGCGACTTCAGCGTCAACGGACTTGCCGTCTGCGAGTGGGTCGTTCATAAGTTCGCCAGCGAGCGCAGGGTTCGACGTTGCTGGAAGGGTGGGGATGTTCTCTGAGTCAAGCGATGATGCCTTACCTGAGCCGTCACAGGCTTCGCATGGGTGGGTGGCCGCACCCTGGTCAGTGCCAGTGTGGACTTCGCCAGTGCCGTTGCAAGCAGGGCAAGGTAGGTAGTATTCGCCAGGCTCTTGCTCTGGTGCGTTGGTCATGTCATTCTCCTGTAGTTCGACGCTCTTGGTCATTACGCCGTTCACCGATTTGGCGAGTTCAAGCGAGCAAGAAGGGTTGGCCGGACGGTCAACAACTGAAATTTCGCAGATTGTCCCCGCCTTAATCACGCCACCAGGCGCACGGTCGTCGTTGTAGTCAACGTAAGCGCCCTTGATACCGATACTGAAGCCGGTGTAGACACCTTCCTCCAGCTTCATAGCGGCAACGGGGTCAACAATCTTTGCGCCAATCTCGAATCCGGTTCCCTTAGCGGCCATCGAGGTTGCCTTGCCTACTGCCTTGGAGCCGTCGTGCTGTTCACGAATGTTGCCAATCTCGAACCACTTGGGCATGGCTGTCTTAAGCCACTCAGGGTCGCAGATTTGCTGGTCGAGGTCGAGCGTGTCGTCGGTAGCCAGTCCCTTGACAACAAGAAAGCCCTTATCGTCTCGTGACTTTTCTAGACCGCCGAAGTAGGCGTAGGTGATTTCTGACATTGGTTAGTCTCCTGTTGAGTCTGATGAGCCGTTAGCGCTCGGGTAGATGAACTTCATGGAACACTTGCAGTTCGGGTGATCTGGTGGGGCTTGCTCCGAAATGTCGTGAGGGTTTGCCGAGGCCAGATCTATGCACTCTTGACATGGGTCTGAGTCAGTCACCCAGTCAAAGCCGATTGCGCCGTTGTCTGTTGCGACCTGCTGTGAGGCCATTAGGTAGCCTCGGTTCGCTTCAGTTGAGGCGATGATTTCCGCTCGGGCTGGGTCGTTGATAATGGCGTTGATAGTAGATGTGATATCAGCGTGACCTGAGCCACTTGCTACGCCGTCTCGAATTGCCGTGTAGATGCGCTTGGCAGTCGTGTCGTTGATGCCCTTAATCGTGTAACCGGCTCGCTCGATGAGCTGCTGGTTCAACGGATTCAGGATTGCGTCAGCGCCGATGTTCGAGGCTTCGTTCTCCGCACCCTCTTGCATGACCACTGTGTAAAGGCTCTTGAGAGCGTTCACGCTATCGGTTGCGTTGAAGTTGATGTAAGCGTCAACGGCCTGTTGTGCTGCGACTGGTGCTTCTAGCGTTTGCGAGAGTTTGACGGCGTGGTCAATAGCAGTACTAACTCCGACAACACTCCCAGCAAGTGCGACCTGAATCGCTTTCTTGTGCTTGTCAGCCAGGGTCGTAATCCTGTCCTCATGGCTTTCGTCCTTCTTAGTAACTAAACCTTTTGGGGTATCAGTTATCTGCGCTTTCAGGATTGCTGCTTCTTCCGGCGTGTGGTGAACAAACTCAAACTTCCTCGACCTCGGTTTGGCCGAGAAGCGACGGTACGCCTTCTCCTCAGCGGCCTTAGCATCCGGCGCACTTATCCCAACCGGCTTCGCTTCGCTGCCACTGCTGAATGCTTCGGCTTCTTGGCTGTTGTCACCTTGCCGACTTTGGCTTTCTTGGCTTTGTGAGCCTTGTGGGTTTTGGTTCGTGTTCGCTTGGTCACTTGATGGCCCTGTCTGTCCGATTGTTTCGCCGGTCTGGTCTACTTCGAGCTGACCCTTTAAGAAGGTCGGGCCTGCTGCGGTCAAGATGAAAGGCTCGTCGGCTTCGGGCATGTCAAACAGTGGCATTCCCAATTCGCCACGAACGTCGTTCTCAGTCAGCATGCCTGAGTTGAGAGCGGTTGAAAGTGCCTTGTAGCGGTTCAGTTGATCCGTTGAACTGGTGTCGTTGGTGATGTTGAATGTGATGCTGTCGTCCATGCCGAGGTGTTGACGGCTGAGGTTGTTCACCATGTCCACGATGAAGTTGATGGTCGGCTTGGTCGAGACGGTTTCGGCTGATTCTGCTTCGCCGTCAGCCATGCCCTTTCCACCACCGAGGCCAGCACGAGCGACGACGCCAACCTGTGAAGGCTGAACACCGAAGATGGCTGCGATGCGCTTGGCGATGAACTCGTCGTAATCCGACTTGTATTTCTCGTCTACCTGCATGGTCTGGACGACCTTTGCGCCACCAGGCAGTGAGCGAATCTGCTGACGGTTCTGCGTCATGCCTGAGTAGTAGTCGTTCAGGATGCGGTCGTTGTCAGCCATCTGCCACAGTTCGAGGGCAGAATCGGTTTCAAGGAACATTGCTGGGGTTGAGCCAGCCTTGTACTCAGCGAGTAGCCATTCCTGTCGGTTGACGTACAGGTCAGCGAAGGGGAGCGCCTGTTCGACTGCTGAGAAGCCGTAGAGCATTTTGGTCTGTGGGTGGCCGATGAACACGCTGAGTGAGTCCGATGGACGCACTGGGCCGTTCTGCTCAAGGGCGTTGAATTGAGCGTTGACTTCGTTGAGTGGTGACGCCGTGAACTCGCCTCGTGGGTATCCCCAAAGGATTTGCTGGTACGCCGGAAGTGGGTACTGAGGAACACGACCCTTGTCGTCTCGCAGAATCTTAATTGTCGAGGGGTCAATAATGTCGAAGCCAATAACCTTGCCACCGAGCGTGTAGTTCGGATAGCAGACAACTTCGTCATAGACCAGGTAGTCCCACATTGCTTGGGCAATCCATGAGCGCCAGTTCTTAAACTCCAAAGGGAATGGGTTTGACCAGAACTCGGTCATCTTGGCAATTTCTACGCCGTAACGGTCACGAGCGATGTTCGCAGCCTTGGCGTGGGAGCAGTTTTCCGTTGCCATGATTTCGGCAATAGCGTCGTCTGATACCTCGAACGACCAGCCCATCTTCGTAATGTCGTCAATGCGGATAGTGATGCAACGAGAGATAATGTCCACGTTCCGAGCAGCCCAGTTAAGTCGCTCGAACGGAGCAGGCTCCTGAGCAATCATTAAGTTCTCGGCTACCTGGTACTGCGTGATGCGTGGTTCGGCTCGACCAGTGATTGGGTTGACAGGGTCAATTGCACCTGGGAACAGTGGCGTGCCAGGGTTGAAGGCTGCACCGAACTGAGACATGGGGCGTGCGAGTGGTGTTGCTGCAGTGACCTGCTGAGCCATGACTGGGATGCCGGTCTGAACAGGTGAGCCGTTGAGTTGCCCACCCTGCAACATTGACGCCATTGGTGCGCCAGCCTTGGTTAGCTCCTCTACTACGCCCTTGACAATCTCGGCTGTCTTGTCTTTTCGGCTAAAGAGAGCCACGTCTACCTCGTTTGAAATTGGGGGAATCCGGCGCTGGTCGCTGTGGAGCGATGGAAGCCGATTGGGTTTATCTGGTGGAAGCAGACTTTGCAAGCGGTGTCGGTCTTGAGGTTCGACGCTCCGCACTTGGGGCAGTTGATTGTTGCTCCGGCAAAGGTGGAGTCGAACTTGCTGGTCTGCGTGATTAGTGCTGTGATGCCGTGAACGAGAGCGTCCAGGCGGTCTGGTGAGTAGCCACTATCGGGGAGCCACGACACCATCTGATCTTCGAGTTCAGGGTACTGGCCGATATGCGAAACACGGCCTTGCTCATAGAGCGAACTGACCGGCTCGGCTCGTAGCCTTTTCCCCTGGCGTGCGACAACACCAGTCACGGCCATAGTCGGATTGACCTGGCGAAGTGTGGTAGTGATGAAGTCGCCTCCCTGGTTCGTCTCAACGATTACCTGGTTGGCGTGAAAGTCCTCGTAGGCTTGGTTAACTCGGTTTGCCCAGCCAAGCGGAGTGTCTTTGCAGCTGCGGTCTGCCATGACGTAATAACGGCCATCAGCGCCCAGGCCACAGACCACGATTCCGGTCATGTCTGAACTATCGCCCGAAGTTACTGCTGGGTCAACAGCCACGACGACCTTGGTGAAGTCGTTGTAGGTGCGCACCCTTTCTTTGTCAATCATTGTCTGGGTGAACAGTGCGCCAGGTGTGTCGAGTAGGACTTCGCCGTATAACTCCTGACGACCAAGGCGTGTGCCTTCGTAGCGTTCTTTGAGTTCAGCGAGCGCCGCAGGTGACAAGTTCTCGGCGTTGTCGAAGGTGGAACCCCTGATAACGACTACGGAGCCGTCAGTGCGGCTTATCCATTCTCGGATCAGTTTCGTTGGTCGAGGTGTGGTCGTTACGACCACCCGAGGGTCACCAATGCGCAGTGCAGGGGCAAGTCCCTCAGTCCAGATTTCTTCGTATCGGTAACTGCTCAGCTCGTCGAGCCACGCACCGGACAAGTTAAGTCCTCTGGCACGGTCGGGGATATCTGCTGAAAGCAGGTGGACACGGCTTCCGTTGCTCAGGGTTATCTGCCCATTGCTTCGATTGTAGAAGTCGCCTTTTTCCGGTTGTAGGTCTACGGCCTTTAGAAAGCCGGACGGCCCTTCAACGCAGGTTCGGCGTACGTCTGTGAACGTCGGGGCGACAATCGCCCACTCGGTGTTGGGGTGGGTTCGGGCTTGCTCGGCTAACCAGCCAGCGCCCATGAACGTTTTGCCAAAGCCTCGGCCACTGATGACGAGCAGGATGCGCCAGTCGCCTTCAGGTGGGAGTTGGTTTGGTCTTGCGAGGGTACGGTAGCGAGAGTGCTTGACTGCTTCAACCGCTTGGCGAGCGTCGGCGTCACGCTTCTTGAGTTCGAGGTCTCTAAGCTTCTTGAGGGTTTCGAGGCGCTGCTTCGCTAATGTCGTCGTCATCTGATTCCCCTAGGACTGCTTCAAGACGCATGATTTCGCTCTGGATGTAATCGAGGGTGATTACTTCGTGCTTTACAGGGCTGTCGAGTCCGAGCAGTTTTGACCTTCGATCCATTATGGCCAGCACTCGGTCAATGGCGAACAGGAAGCCTTTGTCCTCTGATTCGACCTTACGCATGGCAAGTTCGAGCAGGGTGTCGAGGCGGTCAGTCTCTAATCGGCGGTATTCGTCAACGGCTTCGGCAGGGATGGCGGCTAAGGCTCGCTGAACACGCTCGTACGCAGCAGACTTGGAACAGCCCATCGCCTCGGCAATCTTGCCGTAGGTCATGCCACTAGAACGCATACGAAGCGCCTTGGTGTCGGTGATGGCTTGTTCCTCAGTGCGAACGAACCCACCTGGTGAAGTCTGCGTCATGTTCGGCTACCTAAGCGTTCTGCGATTGGACAGTATAAATACAGTCTACCAAATATACCACATCTAGTGGTTACACGCCATAGCAACACTAGGGATTGGGGTGGTTACAACGAAACTATCTTGAACGGCGCTCGGACGGACGGACAGTGTTCGGAGCTGGCTTCGAGGCAACGCATGAGAGAGCCTTCGTCGGGGGATTCGCTTGACTCAACGTAGAGCGCACCAAGGGCTGAGGACGCACCAGTCCCAATGGCTCCGTAACTAACGCCGTCTAGCCGTCGAGCTTCAATGACCGAGAAGTCGTTTTGGACTTCGTAGATGCGTCCGTTCTCAACGAACAGTAGGCTCCACTCCTTGTCATCAGGCTTAACGCTTTCAAGAAGTTGCTCCATCATGGGTTGGTGTGAACGAGCTGCGACCTTGAAGAACTGCTGACCGGCCCTGAACGATCCGGCGTAGCCGATGAGCAAGTTCCCAAAGCGCCCGACCTTTGGCGTAGCAGTCGTCGAGCATAGATCGCCGTCGCTTGCCAGGGAGTCGGCTCCCATCCATGCGCCCTCGGGTGTAATCAGTGCAGCGCAGACGGTCATAGTTTGAACCTGGCAATCAGTACCATGCCAATAGTCATGACCAGGGTGTCAAGTACCATCGCCCAGGCGTTCATTCTTTAATCCACATCTCTAGCTCGTCCAGTACCTTGATTACGTCGCAGGGGTAGTCAACCCGTCTATTTTGATAGCGGAACGAACAAGTATGGCATTTTCCTGGGTATTCAAAGGACTTGCGGTGCTTCTTTCGTAGGGCTTTACGTTCTTCGGGGGTCATTCTTCCACCTTTTCAAAGTCTCCGTCCCATCCTAACTGAGATAGCCATGCTGCGAAGGCTGCACCCATCTCTTCATCCTTGATTTGGTGATGCTTCACAAACTCATCAAAGTCGTCAAAAGGTTCTTCGGCGTTCATAGTTCTTCTCCGCACTTGGGGCAGTAATTGCAACGGTGTTGTTCCTCGTTTGGAATCTTGAAATTAAGAACTTTCCCATCATCCTTTTGGATGATGACGTACACATTCCACGAATAAATATGAGTGCAGTCGGGGGTCATACTGGCTCTGCCTTGGTCGGGGCCTTGCAGAATATGGCCTTGCTCCGCTTGTGATACCAAGTGCGCCCTGATGGGGTCAGTCGGATTTTCTTACCGCAGTGTCGGCAACGTGCTTTCATCGTTTCCTCATATTGTTTAGGGCAGTTACTGCCACCAACGTCATTGTTACTGCAAAAAGTACGCTCATTGGTCAATCTCTCCACAGTTCGGGCAGGTGTCCCCAACGTCGTGTCGGGTCTCCTTGCAGGTCGGACAGACGCTTAGGACTCGCACCCCAAACGGCTCCATGAGGGCGTCAAGTGCCTTGAAAATGGCGGTTCGGTAGTCCTCAACGTCAGCAGTTAGGCCGGAGATGTATTCGTGTAGATCGCTGTGTTCCATCATTCTCCCTTCAAGCGGTCAACTTCGTCGAGTGCAACAATCACGTCGCAGGGGTACTTCTGAAGGCATCCGAGGCAGTACGACACATCTGGGTAGCACTCATCGCAGCAACGGTGTCGATCACGTAGGGCCTGAATCTGGTCGTCAGTCATCATTCTCCCTTCAGACGTAGGACTCGTGCGCCCTGGCGCTCCACCAGATATTGGTTGTACAGCTCAGGGTATTCTTCACGGAAACGCTTGTCGTCGAACTTAGCACTACACTTATTTGACTTATAGGTAAACAAAGTGCGTCCTTGATAGGTCGCTTCGTCGGCGTCGGCAATTGCAGCTTCTAGTTCAACCCGAGCCGCCTTCACCTTGGCCTCAGCCTCGTCCAGTTCAGCCTTGGCCTGGCGGTAGTCGGCAAGACGGTCAAGTATCCACTCGGAGACTTCGACGCTGGTTCCGGTGCTTTCTGGGTAGAGCGCCTTTAGAACCTCAAACTCGGCGTCTGCGCCGGTAAGGTCTGGGGCGGATTTTTTTTGTATCAGTTCCCAAAAGTTGGCCTCGGCCTCAAGCAACTGGCCAAGCGTTTCCTGCTCGTAGTTGCGTTCCCTGATAACCAAGCCTACTGAGCCGATTAGACAGGCGAAAAAGACCGTGTGGACGCCTGTGACGAGACTGTAGTGAGCGCCCTGCCAGAAGTAACTGGTCGGCACTCCGTTGTTCTCCCAGGCTCGGGCGTTGCCTCGGCCAACGATGCCGGTGGTCTTGCACTCCAGGATTGCCTCAATGCGTAGGTCGCCGATGTCCTCAACGGTGGTGACGACGCCGTTCCACTCGGGCTTGTCTACGATGAAGAAGTCAACGTTGGCCAATTGCCAGGGCTTTTCGCCTTGGAGCATGACCGGCCACTCCACGACTGCCTTGTTGGTTTCCTGGGCAAAGGCTTCAGCGACGGTGCGCTCAAGTCGGTTTCCCCAGTCGGTCGCTGCGTTGCCCTTGAAGGTGTCCTCGACCAGGCCGGTCTTGGATGCCCAAAGTGCGTAGGGGCTGGAATAGGGGTTGACTCCCAGAATGGTTCCGGCGTCAGATCCACCGATGCCAGTCTTGCGGAGTTCAAGCCACTGTTCACGGCTCAGCTCATTGGTGTTTGCTAGTACTTTCATTTTCTACCTCCTCAGATAGTTAGTGTAATTCTAGGGTGTGACATTGGATATGTCAACCACCGGCGACTCTAAGGCTGGTCATAAGCGTCCTTAGAGCGTCGAGGCGTGACTGGCTGGCTCGGAGTGCTTGCTTGATTGTGTCGTGCTTGGTCTTGGCGATGAGGTAGGCACGATACTCGACCTCGCACTCAATCAGGCATCGGTTCCCAATCTCGCTGACGGTCAGTTTCTCTAGGCTTGATGCGGAGATTCGCAGGCTCGACTTGGCCTTGGCAATTTCCCAGTCGGCGTCACGCTCGGCCGCTTCGTCTCCGGCGGTTGCCAGGTCGTCAACGTATTGTGAGACCTTGCGCATCTCGTTCTGTATGCCCTTGGTTATCTGCTCAATGGTCAGCATCAGTCCTCGTCCAGTTCGTAGCCTTGGCGGTACTCCGAGACGTAGTTCTTGACCTCCTGAAACTCTTTCCAGGTCACGTTGGTCTTTTGGCCGCACCCCTCGCAGTAGATGTTGCCGTCGTCGTTCATGCGGTGGGCGCACCAGTGACGGCAGGGGATTGTCTCTCGGTAGAGCGTGAGGGCGTGGACTGCGTACACGGCTAGGTCAAGCAGACTGTCCTCGACGCCTTCGTTCGAGAGTGGGGAGCCTTTGGCAGCTGCCGAAAGCCTGAACATCTTGTCGTTCGCTCGCATAAGTGAGCCGACCCAATCGGGGACGCCAGCGAACTGAGCGCCAGCCCTGATGTTGGCGAGTGGATCTTGGTCGCTTCCGTAGTCCTTGCGCTTCCTGGCTTGGAGGGTTCGCATCTCCTCTAGGACTTGTTCAAACTTGTTCATTGGTTCCCCTTAATCGCAGTAGGCGTAGCCACACCCTGCGCACTCTTTGATGAATCGCCAGGCCGGTTCGTAAGGCCGACTGATGGTTTCAAGTTCGACGTTAATCGTACCGCAGATTCGGCACTTTGACCCGACTCCGGTAAAAGTCTCCTCGACCTTTTCCTCCCAGAGTTGGAGTTGCATTATGCGCACCCATCCGAGTACCAGGGGCTGAACCCATCGGCCTTGAAGATGGCGACTGCGACTTTGGCTTGCTCTAGGGCGGTTGCTTGCCAGACGTGGATTCGCTTTGGTACGCCAGCTGCAAGTTGGTGAGCCGCCCAAGTGACCTGCTCAATCTGGAAGATGCCACTAGATCCATAAGGGTTGTTGTCCCCCAGGTTCGGGTGCAGAAACGTCGAGCGTGACTCGTTGTGAAGGATGCACGTCCACACTGGGAGTGTCCACTTCGGAAGGCTCAGGATTGGCTGAACCCAGGTGGTGACGACTGTCGTTGTCTTGGTGGCTGCCGTCGCCGGTACTGCGGATAATGCGGTGAAGATAAGGCTGAACGCCAGGATGTACTTAGTCATGCGGTTCCTCTGAACGGACGACTCCCCACAAGACGGCTGAGCGCCCTGATGCTGTGAGGGTCTTGCCGACCTCAACGATTCGGCCAGCCTTCGTCAGTTCAATGCGACGAGGGCGAGCAGTGTTGGGTGCAAGGTTTAGTCGGACGGCGATTTGCTCGTCGGTCATCGGGGTCTGGGCTAGTGCCTCGTAGACGGTCTCCCGAAGTGTCTTGGTCTTACCGACCATCGAAGCAGCTGCCTCGATTGACGTGATGCTGGTCGCCACATAGGGCGGTAATGCGTCAAACAGTGTTTCCATGTCGCCTCCTCAGGCTTACTCCATTTTACCCTAAAGTTCGGGTTCGTACTTTTGCTGCAGTAGTTTCAGCATTAAAGCCTGGTGTCGCTTGACTTCCATCGCCGTTTGGCTGATTGAAACCTCGGTGTAGGCGACGGTCAGGTATCCCTCGCTGATGAGTTGACCGGTTACTTCTTCGAGGATGTGGCTCAGGTATTCGTCCCTGCACTCACGGCAGTA
>Ga0214199_1000144_pt1 | contig 17334 bp, 18 predicted proteins | sample TroBogEpilimnion_24_FD_153037 | JGI IMG/M metagenome (GOLD analysis project Ga0214199, IMG submission 153037) | Freshwater microbial communities from Trout Bog Lake, WI - 04OCT2008 epilimnion | ecosystem: Environmental > Aquatic > Freshwater > Lake > Epilimnion/Euphotic zone | place: Trout Bog...
TCTCCCTTGTGGAGCAGGGGGCAACTACCCACCAAGCCATGACAGCCGTCAATAAGAAACCCGATACCCTCAGACAATGGATACTGCGTGACTCCGACTTTGCGGAAGCTTTAGCTGAAGCGAAGGAGCGAGGCGAGTCAACTTCGTTGGCGAGTATCGGTAAAGACAAGTCTGAGCTCCAGTTCTCAGAATTCTCTAAAATTTTTTTAGGGCAGCAAGTATTCCCTCATCATCAGGACTGGGTAGATTTGCTAGAGGCTAGGGAGCCTTCTTGGCTGCACCCCTCTATGATCTACGAACCAGCCGAACGTCACCGTCTATTGGTGAACGTTCCTCCTGAGCATGCCAAGTCGACGGTCATTACCGTTAACTACTCGACCTACCGTATCGCCCTTGATCCCAACATTCGAATCATCGTAGTTTCGAAGACCTTAGTCAAAGCACGAGAATTCGTGTACGCAATCAAGCAACGCTTGTCACACCCTAGATGGCTGAAGATGCAGAATGCATACGGACCTGAGGGTGGCTGGAAACAAGACGCAGATACTTGGCGAACTGACACGGTATATCTTGGGGGCGATGCGCGTAACTCCAGTGAAAAGGATCCTACGATCCAAGCACTCGGTATGGGTGGTCAGATCTATGGAGCACGTGCGGATCTAATCATCCTCGATGACTGTATTACTACCGCCAATGCCCATGAGTGGGAGAAGCAGATCAACTGGCTTCAGAAAGAAGTTATCACCCGTCTAGGTAAGAACGGTAAGCTACTCGTAGTAGGGACGCGAATTGCGGCTAATGACCTTTATAAAGAACTTCGTAATCCTAAGCATTGGTCTGGTGGGAGGTCTCCTTTCACTTATATGGGTATGCCGGCTGTACTTGAATTCGCCGAAAAGCCAGAAGACTGGGTCACCCTCTGGAAAGAATCTGATGTCCCTTGGGACGGAGATGACGACATCCCGCCCAATGAACGTGGATACTACCCAAAGTGGGACGGATCAGCGTTATACAAGCGCCGTTCAGAAGTTACTCCTTCTACGTGGGCTCTTGTCTACCAACAAGAAGACATCCAAGAAGACTCAGTATTCCCACCAGCATTGGTACAGGGATCAGTTAACGGGGCTCGAAGAGTCGGACCTCTAAAGCCCGGAGCAATGGGGCACCCTAAAGCTGTAGATGGCTATACCGTCGTAGGTATGGACCCAGCTATTGCTGGTAAGACTGCGCTAGTCGCACTGACCTACAACAAAGCAGATGGCAAGATCTATATCCTTGATTGCCTTAACATGGCAGAAGGTAACTACCAAAAGATCCGTGCTGCTATTGAAGCCTATACAGAACGTTACCGACCACAAGAAGTGCGTATTGAAATCAACGCCTTCCAGAAAGCATTTGAACTCGATGAAGACTTACGGAATTGGCTTGCAGGGCGAGGAGTTAGATTCAACTCCCACTTCACAGGCAAGAACAAATGGGACACAGGATTCGGTGTCGCTAGTATGTCCGCATTGTTCGGATCGCTTAGGGATGGGGTCCATCAGGATAACAACCTTGTGGAACTTCCTTCGTCAGATGGCTCAGAAGGAATCAAAGCTTTAGTACAACAACTGATCACATGGAAGCCAGACACCAAAGGTCCTACGGACTGCGTCATGGCTATGTGGTTTGCGGTCATTCGTGCCCGTGAAATGATTCAAAAGAATACCAATGTGTCTCCGTACCTCACAAATAGGTGGGCTACTAAGTCGCAGATGGAATCAAGATACTCAATCAATCTCGACGATGCTTTCGCAGAGCAGTGGTCAGATCAATTCGGATAGGAAACATTATGGCAGCCAAGCCTGTTACCCCAGATTCAACACCTCGCAAGACAATGCAAACCCCTGCTACTCACACTACTTCTAGTGCACCAGTTAAGACTGCTGCTCCACTTGCTAAGGGTGGAATTCTAGGAGGCGGTCATGCTGGTGGAAATTCAGACGTTGCTAAAAACGCAGCAGCTGAGCAAATGCTAAAGAGAGATATGGCAGCTGGCAAAGTTAAAGATCTAGACGCTGAACGTCAAATGATTTTTAAGAAGACCGGTGGCTACGCTAACGGCTATACAAACTAACTTTAAGGACACCAAGTGTTAACTATTCCACAAGTTGTCTCACGCGTACAGGCGTTGCGTTATCGCAATACCTCCCGTGATATGCGTAATGGTGACGTCCAGATGGTACGTCAGGGTAAGATCTCACAGGTCTACCCTAACTTCTTCCCAGACGGTATTGACCAGAACGTAGTCGCCAACTTCATTGACGTTGTCGCACGTGACCTTGCGGAAATGATTGCACCACTGCCAGCTATCAATTGCTCGGCTGTTAACCAAACTTCAGACCGTGCCCGTACGTTTGCAGATAAGCGTACCCGCATTGCTGCTAACTACTTCCGTCATTCAGAGATGGAAGTTAACATGTTCAATGGTGCGGACATGTTTGTTACATATGGATTCCTCCCTTTCATTATTGAACTGGACGAGGAAGCAAAGCTGCCACGCATACGCCTAGAAAATCCAGTCGGAGCTTATCCGGAATTTGATCGCTACGGACGATGCATAGCCTTTGTCAAGCGTTACTCAATGACGCTAGGAGAACTGGTCGCCCAGTTCCCTGATTACGAACGCCAGATCCTTGGACCTGACGGATACAAGCAAGACCTTAACGGTATGCTTGAGATGATCCGTTACTATGACAAAGATCAAAGCGTTCTTTACTTGCCATCTCGCAGTAACTTTGTATTGAGCCAAGCACCTAACCCACTGGGTAAGATGATGGTTGTCATTGCAAAGCGTCCAAGCCCAGATGGTGAGCTACGTGGGCAGTTCGATGATGTGCTAGGCATTCAGTTGCTACGCAACCGATTCGCTCTGATGGCTATGGAAGCTGCAGAGAAATCCGTTCAAGCACCAATCGTTCTACCTAACGATGTACAAGAATTGCAACTTGGTGGAGATGCGGTTATCCGCACAGCCAACCCACAAGGCGTACGCCGCGTGGCTTTGGAAATTCCACAAGGTGCATTCAATGAACAACAAATCCTGAATGATGAATTACGTGTAGGTGCTCGTTACCCAGAATCACGTACAGGAAACATGAAGGCTTCTATTGTAACTGGTGCCGGAGTTGAAGCCCTAATGGGCGCCTTCGACAGCCAGATCAAATCTGCACAAGCGATCTTTACAACAGCGTTACGGGACGTTATTTCGCTTTGCTTCGAAGTAGATGAGAAGATATTCAATGTCGAGAAAACTATTCGTGGTACCGATGCAGGTTCTCCTTATGCCATCACCTATACTCCATCGAAGGATATTAAAGGCGATTACTCAGCGGACGTGCGGTACGGCATGTTGGCTGGTCTCAACCCGGCGCAAGGCTTAATCTTTATGCTTCAAGCCCTTGGTGGCAAGCTGATCTCCAAGGATATGGCAATGAGAGAAATGCCTTTCAATGTCAACGTAACATTAGAACAAGAAAAGATTGAGACTGAAGATCTACGCTCATCATTGATGGGTGCTCTTCAGGCTTACACACAAGCCATTCCACAAATGGCAGCACAGGGACAAGATCCATCAGAGATTATTCAAAGAGTCGCTCAAGTTATTAAAGAGCGTCAACGTGGAAAAGTACTCGAAGATATTATCGAGGAAGTATTCACACCTAAGAATCCTCCTGCTGGGGCTCAACAACAGGTTGAGCAACCCGTCCCCTCTGCTCCCGGAGCTCCAGTAGGAGGCGCTCCTTCACCTATGGGTGAGGAACAAGGCGGTCCTATCGGACAAGGCGCTGAAGAAGGTCCACCATTCCGCGGACCCGGTGAAGTAACCCCAAGGCCAGAGCTACAAAGTATTTTAGCAAGTCTTAATGCGTCAGGAAAAGCAAGCGGTAGCGTAAGAACTATCGCACGTCGAACAGTCGGATAGGAGTAATCATGGCAACCCCAAGAAAAAGAACAGTAAAGCCAAGAACGGTTGCCGATGAATCTTATAGCCCGCTTGAGATGTATTGCATTTGGCTACATGAATACAAGAAAGCTTTGCGTAAAGCAGGCTTTACTAACGATGATGCACTGTGGCTTGTTGCCACAAAAGAATCTTTCCCTGATTGGGTGAGCTACAAAGCCCCTACTGAAAAAGACATTCAGAATTTATTAGATGAGGACGAAGACTAATGGCAGGACAACAAGGCGGTTACCGTCAGCCAGCTAATCCAGCTCCCGTCTCAGGACCGGGTGCTCTCTCACAACGTACCGATGGTGGCGCCGTAGACGGCATGCAACCAGCACAGACACAAGCTCCTAAGTACATGCCGGGTCTTGGTTACGGTAAAGGCGGAGAGAATATGGCTAACCAACAATCTGCACCGTTAGCTGGCTCACCTACACCACAAATGCCTGCACCTACAATGCCTGCAGTTCCACTATCTGCGCCAACTATGCGCCCTAATGAACCTATTACTGCTGGTGTTGACTTTGGTCCGGGTCCGGGATCAGAAGCAATTCAGATTCCTAATCAAGCAATGTCACCTAGCCATACAATTAAACGTATTGCACAAGCGGATCCTAGTGGAGAGTCTGAGCTTCTTTACAGAGCGTTACTTGACAGAGGTCTTTAATGTCATTTAATCAACCGCTACCCGGAGCGAATGGGTTAAACCCACAAGTTGCTCTGGAGAACCCTTCAATTTATGTAGCTGCTAGTACGATTCCTATGAATCAACAGCAAGCTAACCATGTTAACCAGATTTCTGCTATCATTTCTCGAAACGCACAGTTGATGAGTATGGATCCTAAGGTTGCTCAAAAGCAATATTCCTCTATGGACCCACTAGTCCAACAGCAACTTAAGTCTTTCTATCCTGACTCCAACTACATGAAGCCACCTCAAACAAATATTGGGTTGCGTGTACTAGGAGATGTAGTAAGTGGGGTTACTAACCCATTTAAGTGGGCATTCAAGAACGTTACAAATGTCTACAACCGTTTGCTTCCAGTCAATACAGCATATCTTATTTTAGATCAGATGGGTCAGGGAACTCCTCTTAGCTGGAACATGGTTCACAATGCTTGGGACGGTAAAGAACTTTACAATAACAAAGACCTTGCTGCGCTTCATGCTAAGTATGGAAACACAGATACCTTTGTAGCAATGAAGTTGCTTGATGGTATGCCTCTTGGCAAGATCATTGATGCCTATGGAACAACTGGTTCTGACATTATCAACTCTATTGCCAAGGTAGTTGACAACCCTCAAGAGACATCAAAAATGTTGGCTGAGTTCAAAGCCTCACAACTATCTGTTGGTCGAGACATTGGTCGAGCATTCCTTAATGGTACTCCTGCAGACAACAAGGCATTTAGTAGTGGCTGGTGGAAGTTTGGTACCGGTGTCGGTGATGCTGCTGCTCAGATCCTTGGTGACCCACTAACATATGTTTCAGGCGGAACATCCAAACTTATTACTAGCGCAGACAAACTTGCTGAAGCACTTAAGGCTGGCACAAAGACTGTAGCTGAAGTATTTTCTCGTCCAGAAATGCAACGTACATGGAATGAAGTTGCTGGACCTTTAATTGAAAGACTGGCTTCTGCCCGTTATGGAGACAAAGCAAACATTCAAACTGCTGCTGATATCCGTAACGAACTTGCTCGTCAATTCCCTAACATGAACAACGCAACAGTTATGGATGAATTGGCTAGAGCTAAAGTATTTGATGCTCCTTCAGCTCAAAAGTTCTTTGAGCAACCAGAGATGATGACCAACCTTCTTGCTGGTCGCGTAGATGGAACAACATTCTTCCGGACGGGTATCCCTGTTGCAAAGCGTACCAACGCTATCTCATCCAAGGTCAATAAAATGGCTAGTGACTTCTTCAATGGAGTTGCTTCAGATGAGCAAAAGCAATCATTTGGTAATTTAATTGATGATGTCCGCAATATTGGCGGAGACAAATCACAGCTTTTCAAAGACGGAGTTCTTAAGTCTCAAGTAAGTACCGAAGGTTTGGAAGCAAACACAGCACAACTTAGCAGCGTACGAGCTAAGATTGGTAGACTTGTTGCTCGATTCCCCGGTAACGCACCTATCGATGTTACAGATGAGGGCGTAGATAAGAGCCTATCTCAAGTTAATGCTCTGTCTCGTTTCATTTATACCAAAACATTCTCTGATTACTTTACAGAAGCTTTCAAGCAATCTACACAAGCAGACCGCGTGCTATTGCTACGCGGACTATACGTGCAGATCATGCACAATATGGCTCTTCATGCTACACCACAGGGACAAACTCTTATGGAGAACATCCTTAAAGAGAAGTTTGGTGAGTCAGCAGGTTATCAGACAGCCAGAGATGTACAAGTTCCAATGCATTTGATGAACGACCTACAATCTTCTGTTGGCATGCTTGAGAAGCCTGTAGGAAAAGGCAATCAACTAGCCCGTTATAACTACAAAGGTATTGTCCATAACTATCAGAGTAAGCCACAAATAGGTAATATGCCTTGGCACCTGCTTAGCGATTATGGATTATCTATTGGTCAGAAGGCTGGACACAAAGCTGCTATTGAAGCAGTGGGTGGACATACAGCACGTGTGTTTTCTCGTCACATGGTTAACGGTTGGTCTACTGCTACCCTGTTTCCACGTCTAGGAATACGTGCATCTCTTGACGAGATGATGTTCTACAGCCTTTCTCACCCTATTCAAGACCTACTTAACTTTGGTTTGGGTCGCAAGGTCAACAAGATTGTTACAGCATTCAGCGGTAGCGATGACTTGATCCCTCTTGCTAAGAAGAAGTGGGGAACTGCTACCTCAGAGATTGCTAAAAAGCTTCGTGGCGATGCAGCACCTGCAGAACTGAACCCATTTACTCGTACAGTTGCTAACTGGCTAGACCAGAACCCTGCTCATCTCCTATCGGATGAGGCTAGAATTAAGACTACTCAGCTTAATGGCGAAGATCATTTTGAATTACAGGACAAAATGACTATTGCTAACCAGCTTGAGAACTACATGCGTCACGTTTTGCCTAGAGGCAAAGCAGTTATCAATGAGGCTGGCGAAAAAGTTTATCCTAAGCAAGACCAAATGATTGATTATGTCAAGCAGCTTCTTGTCCACACAGATGGCGAGATGAACTCAGCACTTATCAAATCTTCTCTTGGTCGCAATGCTAGAGATATCCGCAAGAACCCACTTTATGCTGAAGACTTTACTGATCGCAACCTTTTGAACAGGGCATTGGCTGATCTTAAGTTCGTACCTACGGGTAAGTATGACATGATGGACAAGGAATCTTTGGATCGCATCCATGGATCCATGTATTCCGTGGCTCACTACAAGAACTGGTTCCTAGGTTTCCTACGTAACGGCAAGAACTACGGTGCTGGATTTTTTGATCCGGGTTCTATCTTCATGAAGCATGGAGCATTGGGACGTGAAGGCGATCTAATGAAAGCCGTCAACGATTCTCTTGAGAAGATCGGCATTGATCCAGAAGCATTGACAGTTAAGAACCAAAAGGCTTTTGATGCTTTCATGCACAGCTCTGGTCAGCACGTTGTTGACGTGGCAGATGGACTATCTCCCGTACAAAGTGCTATTAACCGCCTAGAAGCTATGTATCTAGACCTACATGAGATGTTTCATGGGGGTACCGCTAATGCATTTAACAAAGATTTATACGACCATATCATCAACAGTGCTAAGGAAATCCAACATCAGGCAACTGAAGAGGGTATCAATAGCATGTCTAAATCTGCTGCCGTTCGTAAGGCAATGGAGGGTATTGACTATGCTACCTTTGATAAGCTCACTAAAGAGTACAAGCCAGTAGGTGATATCAATACAGACCTTAACGCTGATAGCTTTACCAAGGATCTTAGCAATGAAGGCTTCATGCTTAAGATGGCTACATGGGCAAAGCATGCACCAGATCAGGCTATGGAGTGGATGGATGCTCAGAACCAGCACATCTTCCGTCAGCCAGCCATGTTTGTTTCCTACATTAAACTCCGTCAGGAGTATGCAAAGCTAGAACAACAGCATGTGGCTAACCTTATCCGTGCCAATGGTTGGACTAAAGACTTTGCCACCATGATTGCCGAGAAGAAGTTTACCGAGATTGCTCGCACTCAGGCTACAGATCTTACCCTTAAGAGCATTAACAACCCTGAGATCCGTTCTAACCTAGCTTGGACACTACGTACCACAGGGCGTTTCTACCGGTCTGTAGAGGACTTCTACCGCCGTTTATGGCGGCTTAAGGATGTTACCCCACAGGCTCTTTATCGCCTGCGTATGGCAAGCCTAGGGCTGAATGCCAGTGGTTTCGTACACCCAGATCAGAACGGTGACCCGTATCTGATTATGCCAGCAGACAATGTCTTGTTCCATGCTATGCAAGGTGGGATGTCTCTGCTAGGTGCTGATCCTAAGCAGCCTTTGTTTGATAACTTTGCTATGAATCTAACAATGTCTAACCCTACATTGAACCAAGATGCTGGTATGCCTAGCCTTCAAGGTCCATTCGTTGGGCTTGGCGTTAAGCTGGCACAGGGTCTACTTAGTACATTTGGTGGATCAGAAGGTGCTGCGCTATCTCAAAACCTCAGCAAAGAGATCATGGGATCTGTTAATCAGAACCTTACATGGACTGGAGCTATTGTTCCTACCTCTTTACAGCGTGTATGGAACATGATTGATCTTCCAAGTAGGAGCAGAGAATATACATCTGCCTTTGCATCTGCTGTTGCCTACAATGCAGCTACTGGTCATGGTCTAACACAGGATCAATTGAACCAAATGGTAGATGAGTCTGGTCGTCCAGATGTAGCAAAGCAACAAAATGCTGTAACGGATTACATGAATAAGATACGTATTACAGCACACAACATTATATTTATGCGTGAGTTCTTGGGACTATTGTCCCCTATCACGCCTACACTACAACCATCTGTAGGTGTACCTAACTACCTTAAAGATGCAGGTGTTACTAGCCTACGTCAAGAGTTCAATGACATACTTCAAGAGAACTATACATTGTCTCAGGGTAAGCTTCAGGATCCATATGGCTATTCATTGATGATGTTTACTAAGAATAACCCGGGATTGTTAGCCTATACAGTCTCTCCTACAGTTAAAGATACTGCATTATCCCTTGCCTATACCAAGGAAAATGAGAACTGGATAGGTGCAAATAAGGGTGCTATCAACAAGTACGGCAATGCTGCCTTGTTGTTTGCTCCACACATCGGCAAGTTTGATGCCAATGCTTTTGCTTGGATGGAAGCATCCGGTCTTGTTAAGAACAAAGACCTAAGAGATTACTACACACAGGTATCTTTAGCAGCAGCAAGTACGCAATACAGTGGATTGAATTCAGATCTTGCAGCAGCAATGGGTAACCCTGATCTAACTCCTGTACAAAAGCAGGAAGTTATGAACTATGTACGGGGTAGAAAACAACAAATCTTGATGGAGTATCCAGCCCTTAAGATCCAGTTAGATAACCCTGTAAGCGGTGGTACTGGTGCATCCGAGAAGATGTTCCAACAACTACAGACTATCCTTGCCAACAATGATCTACCTATGTCTGCTGGTGTAAAGACTAAGATGCAAGTAGTTAGCAATCTTGTTGCTGGTGCTATCTATGACATCAAGTCTATAGATCAGAACCCTACTGGCGTTGATAAGACCCAGTCTAAAGAAGCTATTAAAAACCGTACTATTGAAGCGATCCGCAAAATCGGACTAGCACAGGGTACTAAAGAGATCATGGATCCTATTGTTCAACAGGCATCCAAGAGTATCTTCACCCCTCTACTTGATTCATTGGTACGCAATCCGTCAACCATTCAGATAGGGAAATAACTAGATGGCTACTCCTGATCAAAGTTATGTGCGTCGCCTTATGACCCTACATGGTTGGTCTTTATCTCAGGCTACTGCTTATGCTAATAACCATCCAGAGGTAAACCTACCTACAACACCGCTTTCAAATACACCAACAACAGATTCAGCACTATCTCCTGGTGCTACTTTAATGGGACGTGGTGGCGGTGCTAGAAGCTTTGCTGGTTACAGCCCTGCTGCTCCAGTTAATATCACACCTAAAGGTGTTGTTACTGTTAACCCTGCAACCGCTGTGGATCCTAATGATCCTGCTACATTAGAAGCAATCATTAAGGCTCAAGCTCAGCCAAACGATCCTACTTCTGGTGTAAGTATTGGTTCAGGTGGCACTACCCCACTTAGCAATACTCCCGGATCAGCAGGCAAGAAGCCTGCCATTAACTTGGTCGGTGGTACAACTTATACCAACCAGTATTTTGAAGGAGACTTTGGTGCTGGAGTGCCGGGGTATACAAACCTGCCTTTACAGGTAAACCAAAACACTAAAGGTCAAATGGTTATTACCCGCCCTGATGGTGCCGGTAACTATAACCAAGTAATCATTGCTGTAGATCCTAATGATCCTACACAATATATGGTACAAGATGCGGTTACTGGTATTGCTTCAATGCTACAAAAGTATCCTCCCGGATCTAAAGCTTTGGCAGATCTTAAGAATACACTTGCTAAGACTGGTAAGTACAAGAGCGCTGCTGCTGCTAGAAAGTCTGGATTTGATTCAGGCTTTGACACAGATTTCTTAAATGCATTTACAGCACAGGTAAACAAGAATACCTTTGACAACTTTACGGCTGCTAAAAATGGGCAGAAAACTTTCTCTACAGTAGAGAATACCATAACCAATACCCCTTATAGTCCTCTTGCTGGTACGCGTGAAACTACCACTACCAACATAACCCCACAGGCTACGGCATTGATGCAGATCAATACCTTTATGCAGGAACAACTTGGACGTCAGGCTACATACAAGGAAGTCAGCGACTATACGCAAGCTCTTAATAGTTATGAGAAGGCACATCCTGACCGTAACGTTGTAACTACAGATGCCTTGATGTTTGAAAAGAACAGAGTCACCTATGCAGGTGCTAGCCCTGAAGACCAGAAGGCAATCCTTGTAGGAGTTCTTTACAATGAACTATCTGCCAAGGGTGTCAACCCTGATGCTATCTCCAAGAGTGGCGGTGCTATTGCACAGGGTATGCAGGCAATTCAAAAGACTGCTGCTGATTACGGTCTAGGTCACATTGATAATGCTGCTGCTATTGGAAGCATCATTGATGCAAGCAAGGTAACAGCCAGCAAGATGACTAATGCTGACACCTTTAATCTTGTCAAAGAAACTCTTAAGCCGGGTGGATCTATTACTAATATTGAAACCAAACTTAAGGAACAAGCCAAGCTTACCTATAAGCCATTGGCTAGCTACATTGATGCAGGCGGTAATGTCATGGATATTGCTAACCAGTTCAATGCTTTGAACCAGAAGTATCTTGAAACCTTTACACCTACCAATGTCTTTGATCCTACTATTCAAAAGGCTTTGGCTGGCGATGGAAAGAACGTTATGAATAGTGACGATTACATTAAGATGCTTAAGTCTGATCCTTCTTTGGGTTGGTCTAAAACCCAGAACGCCAGAGAAGAAGCAGCTAACTATGTAACAACAATCGGCAAAGAGTTTGGATTCATGGCATAATGGCAGCTTTAACAGATACACAAATTGAACGTTTTGCAACTTTAGGTATACCTACTACTGCTACAAACTCAACTCCTGAAGTTGCTGTTGCTCAAAAATTTTATGCTGCTGGTGGTACAGGTAACCCTTTACAAGCAGCTTATGAAGCTGGTTCTACTACAGCTGCTTTTGGTGGTAATACACCTTATGGACAACCAGTAGGTGCACCAACCACTGTAACAAATCCAGATGGTTCAACCACTACAACTTATACATATGCTAATGGTGTGGGTGGAACATTTACTTCAAGCACCAGCCTTAACTCAAGTAGTAGCAATACTTCAATTACATCTGCTACACAAGATGCTTATGCTCTTATACAATCAGAGCTTGCTCAATGGGGTTTAGGTGAACTAGCTACCCTTCTTCAAAAAGATATGGCAGCTAACATTGGTCCTAACCAAGCAGTTCTTGATATCCGTAACAGTGATCCATACAAGGCACGCTTTGCTGGTAACTTTACTCGCCAAGCAGCGGGTCTTAACATGCTGACTGAAGCAGAATACTTAGCAATGGAAAATTCTTATGCTAATTTGTTTAACCAGTATGGAACAAAAAATCTAGCAAACAAAGCACAGTTTGCTACTTTAATTGGCAATGATGTATCTGCTACTGAACTTAATAGTCGCCTTGACCTAGCAGTCAATCAAGTACAGCAAGCAGACCCTACAGTTTTGAATACCCTTAAACAGTACTACCCAACAGTATCTAATAGCGATTTGGTTAGTTACTTCTTGGCACCGACAGATACACTACCTATGTTACAACAACAAGTTGGTACTGCTCAAGTCGGAGCTGCTGCTGCACAGCAAGGACTATCTGATACCCAGCAACGTGCTCAACAACTTCAACAACTTGGAGTTAGTTACTCACAAGCACAGACAGGCTACGGCAAGATTGCCGAAGTACTACCTGCTTCTCAGAAGCTCAGCAATATTTACGGTGCTCAAACTGGTATCAATTACAACCAGACTGAAGCAGAGAATCAGTACCTACTTAGCAGTGGTGCTGCTGCCCTTGAACAACAGAAACTTATTGATCTAGAGAAGGAACAGTTCTCTGGACGATCAGGTGTCGTAGGAGCCAGCGCAGCTGCTGGATACGGCGGTTCATTAGGCAAGTCCATGCAAGGACAGTTCTAAATAGATTCCCACCACGGAACGACCAGCACTGTGGTGGTGTAACTAGGCTGGTAGCAGGATCCGACTTAACCTTCCCCGGGTTTGGTTGCGGCTTGCGATACAACTAACAGAATGGGAGAACGGTTGCTATGGCAACAAACGATTGGGACGACGACGACTTCGATGATATCGAAGAACAGCAGGCTCCAGCTACAGGCGATGACCTCGTAAAGAAGTTACGCAAGGCTAAGCGTGCTGATGAAAAGAGAATCAAAGAACTCACTGAGCAACTTGAGGGATTATCCAAGGTGCAGCGTGAGCGAGTCGTTAAAGAAGTCCTTGATCAAAAGGGTGTAAATCCTAAGGCAGCAAGGTTGATCTTAAAAGATCTCGATGATGTTACCGAGGAGTCAGTCTCGCACTGGCTCGATGATAACGGAGATCTCTTCGGGTTTACCAAGCAGGCTCAGGAAGTGGACCCTCAACGTGAACTAGACCTAGCGGCACTACGCCAACAGGACATAGTCACACAGAACGGTTTAACACCCGACAAACAAATGGACGCAGTTCAACGCATTAACGATGCAGCTACGGCTGAAGAAATTATTGCAATGATCCAGTCCGGAAACTTTTAATCAACCGAACTAACATCCTCATAAGGAGGTGCAACACATGGCAAACAATGCATATACCAATACCGGATCCTCTTCTCTAGGAGGTACAGTTGGTAGCGCAGGTCTCGTACAAAAGGCGTATGATCGTCTTATCGAGTTCGCGCTCCGTGCACAGCCACTTATCCGCAATGTTGCAGATAAGACCCCTGCTCGTCAGAGCATCCCGGGTTCCTCAGTTGTATTGCAACGCTATGTCGACCTAACTCAACAGACCGCAACTCTGACTGAGACAGTCGATCCAGATGCAGTAGCACTGGCTACCCCAACATACACAACCATTACTCTTGCTGAGTATGGTAACGCAGTGCTTGTTACACGTGCTTTGGAACTCTTCAGCCTTGCTGATGTAGATCCAGCAGTTGCTAACATCATCGCGTTCAACCTTGCAGACTCTATCGATACAGTTGCTCAGAGCACTCTTGCTACAGGTGCTAACGTACTTCGCGCAGGCGCTCGTACATCTTCTTTAACAGTCACTTCATCAGATACTTTCACTTCAGCACTTGCTCGTAAGACAGTTGCTAAGCTACGCACAAACAAGGCTATCCCACGTAAGGGATCTTTGTACTGGGCAGGTATTCACCCTGAGGTTGCTCACGATCTCCGCGCTGAAACAGGCGTAGGATCATGGCGCCAGCCACACGAGTACCAAGCAAATGATGAGATCTGGGCTGGTGAAATCGGAACTTACGAAGGTGCGTTCTATGTAGAATCACCACGTCTATTCTCAGACAAGAAGGGTGCTGACCAAACAACATCTTCAACAACAACAACTGCAGCAGCTAACTCAGGAGCTACAACTCTTGCTCTAGCAGCTGTTGCTTTCCAAGTTGGAGACCGCCTATCAGGTACAGGTCTTGCTACTTCAGGTGTACAAGTTACAGCAATCTCAGGATTGAACGTAACAATTGACACACCTGTTCTTTCAGCTGGTGTTACATCTGGTGCAACAATCACAATCACTCCAGAGACAAAGGTATTCAACACCTACTTCGCAGGACAACAAGCTCTTGCTGAAGCAGTGGCTGAAGAACCACATGTCGTTATCGGACCGGTTGTTGATAAGTTGATGCGTCACCGCCCACTCGGCTGGTACGGCGTACTCGGCTTCTCAATCTACCGTGACGAAGCACTCTACCGTGTAGAGACTTCTTCTTCAATCGACTACTAATAGTTGACTGACTGTAGGGCTGGGTCTTTCCCAGCCTTATGGTAAGCCCACTAAGGAGACATATGCCATACATCTTTACAACACCAACTACCTCAGAAGGTCCTGCTGGTGGCGGTCGCTTGTTCATTCGCTTCCGCTTAAACCGTGGCATAACTGTCATGCGGGTCGGAGGAGTATGGCAAGAGATCCGCTACCCAACTGAAGACCAGACTGGTGCAGCTGATCCCGGCTTTGTATTCAGAGGCGGATACAACCATGTGCTTAATGATGAACAGAGGACGGAACTAATCAATGCAGGATACGGAAGCTACATCACTTACCAACCATGAGCATATAAGCAAGATCCTTGAATGGGGTCTTGATAACAAGATGGCATACAAGCCATCCCTGTACGGATGTACACAGTGTGATATCACATCACCAGAACCTTTTAAGTATGAAGACATATTTGTGGACCACACAAAGTGTGGGGATGATTGCTTTGGTTGCAAAGCTAAGAACCTACAAATGAACGCAGGAGATGCCAAGCACTCAGTGGTTGCATCTGGTACCACTCAAAAGAAGTGGGATAAAGAATTGGCTTTCTATAAGGAAGCTCGTGCCCAAGGCGTACAGCCTGAAGGCACAACAAGGGCAGCCGTACAGAAAGCACTTGAAGCCTCTGAGGTTCTTAACAAACCTTATGACGGCGGGAAGATGCCGAAAGCCAATCATATAAACGAGAAGACCGTTGAGGTCTTAAAGGAAGTAGGAGCAGTCTAATGGCAATGCACAACGATAAAGCACAAGATGCCAAACTCATGAAGGGCATGAAGCCTGCGCAAAAGGCTGCCTTCAAAAAAGCTGATAAGAAGATGGATGCTAAGAAGCCATCTGCTAAAGCTGATATGAAAATGGATAAGGCATTGGCTAAAAGAGTTATGAAGAAAGGTAAGTAAACATGTGCACACAATGCGGATGCGCTGATACAGCGGTCACAATTAAGGCACCAGTAAGAGTTGCACCGGGTCAAGATGCTTCAATCATCAAAGGCTTCGATGTACCACCCCCATATGGAAAAGGAAATGAATAACATGTCAGACATGATGTCACCTAAGACACGTAGCGCAGCTACCGATGTCTCATCAGTAAACAAGGCAGACTTCTTTGGTGGGGTGGCTCCGGCTGCAGCACCAATGGCTGTGCCTTTCGACGGCAAGACAAGCATGGGTCCTTCAGAAGTTGTTGAAGGTATCTACGTACAACCTGAAGCAGGTCGTGCTAAGTAATGCCTAACAGAATCCCAACACCGGGAGTACCTACTCCAGCAGTACGGGTTTCTAAGTCAGCTCAACCAGCTGCTAAGCCAGCACCAACTCCAACTTCATTAAGCCAACTTAAAAACACCACATCAACAATGATGAATGTTGATCCAAGCAAGGTGGGAACCAAGGGAGACTTAAATGTTTACCACGGTACCTATGGTGGAAAAGATTGGACATGGAATAAGGGAAAGGCAAGCAGATAATGGCTAAGGGCGAAGGCTTCAAAGCCGTACAAGCAAAGATCGCAAAGAGGCAAGGTATTCCTATGAAGAATGCTGGAGCCATCCTTGCTGAATCTACACGCACAGCTTCTGCTAAAGCAAAAGCAAAAAACCCTAACCTAAAGAAAGTGGCTATGCCACAGAAAAAAGGCGGCAAGTAATATTATGGCAACCGATCCACGTCTAGCCCGAGCTGGAGTATCAGGCTTCAATAAGCCTAAGCGCACACCTAACCATCCTACTAAGTCCCACGTTGTTGTGGCTAAGGATGGCGACAAGGTAAAGACAATTCGCTTTGGACAACAAGGCGTGGTCGGTGACCATAAACCAACAGCACGTCAGGCTTCATTCAAAGCCCGTCATGCTAAGAACATTGCCAAAGGCAAGATGAGTGCCGCATACTGGGCAGACAAGGTGAAATGGTAATGGCTACTATTAAAATTCAAGGACAAACACATAAGGTCACTAAGACCGCAAGTGGCAAGATTATTGTCAGCCATCCATCAGACCCTAAAAAAACTTATGACCTTACAAAGCTTCGCGGTGCTAAGACCATTGAAGCAGGAGTTGATTCAGTAAAGGCTTACCACAAAAAGAACCCAGTCAAGAAAGGTAAGTAATGGCTACCTATGGTACAGCCGTTTATAACGGCACGACTTATACCCTCTATGGATTTCCGGGCTCTACTGTCCGCGACGAACTCAACCGCCTTGCTAATGGCGGTAACTACCCAGCACTAACCGCTTACAAAGATGAGCAGGGTGCTGCTAATGCATGGGCAGGAACCAATGGTCTTGGAATCATTGCTGCTCTCAACTATAAAGTTTCTTCAACACGCCAACCAACCGCATACAAAGAGCGTAACGCAGTGGCTAGTGAGCTAGCAGGTATTACAGATCCTGCCAAGTACCTAGAGATTGTAACCGCATTAAGGACTATCGCTTCCTAATGGCTACTACACTCGGAGATTTAATTAACGATACACAACTTGACATCCAAGGCTTTACCTACCGTCAAGACCGTGCTACCTATCTAACACAACCTTGCACCTCTGGTGACCTAGTTCTATCTGTTGGTTCTACCGACAACATTGGTAAGGGTATCATTGAGATTGACAGTGAGATGATGTGGGTTGACAGCTATGACCGTCAGG
>Ga0214199_1000149_pt1 | contig 16842 bp, 16 predicted proteins | sample TroBogEpilimnion_24_FD_153037 | JGI IMG/M metagenome (GOLD analysis project Ga0214199, IMG submission 153037) | Freshwater microbial communities from Trout Bog Lake, WI - 04OCT2008 epilimnion | ecosystem: Environmental > Aquatic > Freshwater > Lake > Epilimnion/Euphotic zone | place: Trout Bog...
ATCCAAACAAATACAAGCAATATTCAAACTAATACTAATAATATCATATCATTACAATCTGGACTAAATACAGCAAATAATAATATTCAAACTAATACAAATAATATAACAACAAATACAAATAATATTCAAACTAATACAAATAATATAAATACATTACAAATTGGATTAAATACGGCAAATTCAAATATTGGTGATAATTTGGCATTAATTCAAGGTTTAAGCAATAAAACTGCTTGTATTAATCAAAATGCGATATCATACCCAATGCTTCAAACAACAAATAAAAATTTTGTAGGACAAGTTAATTTTAATCAAATTTCAAATGTTGTAGGAAGAATATTTTTAGAACTTCAAATCGGAACAATAACAGTATCAGGGACGGATATAGCAACTGTTGAATCTTTTACACTAAATATATCAAGACAGATAGAAATTGTCTCCACACTATTGAATGTATATGATAAAACATTAATATATACTGTTAGAGATACATCAGGTAATCAAGTATATCAAACAGCAAATTTAACACCAACACCACAAGCAAATTCTTATTATTATACGGCTAATTCAACAATACCTTTACCCAACTCAACTATTACTTTTCAGGCAACAGGAATATCACAATATAATATTTATGCATACACTGAATATATGCAATATGTTGGACCAGCAGGAAAACAAACATCCCAAAATATCCCATCTACATACATAAATAATAGATTTAATATAAATGCAACTTCAGGAATGATATATGCTTATAATTCAATGTTAAAACAAAATTTGTGCTCAAATACTGCTGGTATTACTTTTACAGATGATATTATTTGTAATAGAATGAGATGTGATGGGATGATATATGGAGTTCAATATTATACCAATGGCGTATCAAACCAAGTGATCACAAGTCAAAATTTAGTCATAATAAATATAACCCCTAATTCCAATTTAACAAGTTCTTTTATAATTCCAGCCAATACATTCCCAGTTGGACATTATTTTGAATTTAAAAAAATCCAAAACAATACACAAATAACAATATTATTTCAAAATGGTTCATCATATAATATCAATGCTTTAGTATCAACACAGGCACTAAATCCTTATGTAATGGTGTCATCACAATTATATTTAAAATTTGTCCAATTATTTCCAAACGAATGGTTTATTATGGCTTATGCATAATAAAAAATATATAATATAATTATATATATGAGTAAAATTCAGGTTCGTATAGGAAAAGATATTAGAACTGGAGATGTTATTTTATTAGGAAATGTTCAAGTCAGATTGATGAGCATAGTAATTGAGACTACATCATATACAGAATTTAGGGCAAAATTACCCAATGGAAATGAAGAAATGGTCATAATTCAACATAGAAACCCTTATAAAGTTGTTTTAATCACTGAACCAGATCACATAATGAAAGGAGGAGCAATAAATGAACCTACACCATTTACAAAATTTACAGTGAAACAATTAAAGAAATTTATTTCAGACTATAAGCATCTCCATAATATAAAAAATAGTTCCAGAATGAAAAAAAGAGAATTAATTGAAGAATTATCAAAACGATTTGTCATAATTGATAATAGAATTGTAATGAAAGAAGATATAAGACCTCAAACACAACATCAACCAGCACCAGCACCAAAAGAAAAGAGACGAATAACACCAACACTTGTTCAACCTATTCAACCTCCACAAGTTCAACCAACACCAGCACCAAAAGAAAAGAAACGAATAGCACCAACACTTGTTCAACCTATTCCACCTCAACCATTACCCCAACCAGTTCAAACAAATAGAACAGCAGGACAGCGAACAGAAGGATTATTATTGAATAAACTAATAACCAAAACTAAAGCAAGAGCCAACTATGCTAAAGAACTTGAAACGGCAAGAAGAATAAGGAATTTAAAATATTAAAATATATTGTATATATAATAATATGAGTAATAATAAATTAACCAAACAATTAAATAGGAATCATAAGAAATTATTAAAATTTCTAAAAATGGATAAACCTAAAATGAATTATAATATAAATGAAATATATGATAAACCAATGATGAAACAATTAAAACCCGAAAGAATTGCTATTAAATTAGAAACTATATCAGAACCAGAAATAAAAAAATATATAGTTCAAATAACTTGGGGTAAATTTTTTATAGAGTTTTAAAGTATTAAAGCGATAATAATAGTTATTTTAACTGGTATATGTAATAAAATTAAAAATTGATAAATTAAATTTTGATAATAAAGTTTTTGTATCCAACTTAAATGAATTTTTTTTAAACAGTAATTAAAAACAACGGTTTTTAATTGTGTTATACTTAGTTCTTCTATTTTCCAAGTATAAATGTGAGACTTTGACATAAAAAACTGACACCCTTATTTACATATCTTGAAATAACAGAAGGTTTTTCGACTTTATATAATAAAAATTCTATTTGACTTTTTAATAATTCTTCATTGTTATCATAATATGGCAACATTAATTTTAATACAACTTCTAATTTAGTATCACCCATTTTATCCTTGTAGAAATATTGTTCAGCAAGGTTCATAACGAATAATAATGTGCCGTTGTCATATTTTTCAGTTTGTTTAGATTTGAAATATTTTAATACTTCTTCACAATCTAAAATAAATTCATTTTTTAATTTGTCTGCTTTAGCCTTTTTTCTAATTTCTTCATGCCCTTTAAGTCCTGATAAACTGGTACCGAATAATACTTTTTTAGGTATAACTGGTGTATCATCTGATTGTAAAGTATCATTTTCAGTAATATTAAGAACTGGTTGAGATTGGGTAATGGATGGAGTTTTTTGAACGCTTGGATTAACAACACTTTTTAACATTCTATATATAATATTTATATGAGATAATTAATTTGGTTTATAAATAGTTTTAAAATATCCTTGTAATTTTGTGAGATTTAATTTAGGATTAGTTGAAGAAAATAACGCATCAAATTCATCTAATTTATCGGATATATTTTTATTTTTATTATTTTGCATAAAATACAAAAATGCTATAGAAAACCAACCACAATGTTCATCTGTTATATATTGATTGTCATTTTCATTATATATTAAAAATTTATTTTTACAAAATCCTTTAATTTCATTAGGGTAAATCATTCCAAACGAATCATAATAACAACAATTATCACCATCAACAAATAATGCAACCCAGTGTGTTCCTTGCCCACCAGCTTTATCCAAATTTATAATATAACCACCATTTAAACAACTTCCAAAAAGGTCAGATTTATAACCACATTTATTTAGTCTTATATTTAAACTTTTACAAATATCCATAATATCAAAATTACTTAATAATTCACTCATATCTTATATAAAATTACCATAAGATAATAAATTAACAAAAATTAACGTTTTCTATATGCGACGGAAAGATTACGAACGAACTCTGGATTAACTGGAATAGGACCATAAAATGATTGAACATCGTGTCTCATTACATCTTTTGAATCTGTATAAACTTTACCACCATATATACCAGCACCACCCAAAGCACCCATCGCCTTAGCAGTTGCTATTTGTGGTATTCGTTCTCCAACTGCTTTTAATCCATCTTGTGATGACCTTAAAAATGCTCTTGAAATTGGTTGAGCATATCTACCAATAGCACCCATATCCCCTTTTGATAATCCGGTTTTTCGTTGTATAGTTGATACTAAATTACCACCTTTTAAATGAGTTGGCATATATGGATTTGCACTACCACCTCTAAAACCACCACCCCTAAAACCAGCACCAGCAACACTGGCAGGTGCTCCAGCAGATGGTGCGCCAGATAATCCCGCCATAGCATTTTGAGCAATTGCTTGGGGCGCAGCGGATGCTAATTGAGTTAGACCAGTTTGTGATGATTTTAAAAATGCTCTACTAACAGGTTGAAAATATCGTCCGACCGCATTTACATCACCCTTAGACAACCCCATCTTTTTAGCACCTAAATAAATTTGTCCCAAAAGATTACCACCATTTAATCTATGTCCTCGACCTTTTTCATATGCTCTAACTAATTTTTTATAATGTTTGGCTTCCAAATGTTGAGATATATCCGTATCACCACAATTCATTTGTTCGTGTCTAACTTGAACATTTTTACCTTTAGACAAATTTCGTTTTTGGTTTTCTGACAAATCAAGAAACATTGTAATATATATTATATATGTTATATATTATTTTTTGAAAAATTCAATAAATTTACGCAACAACATTACCCGAACCAACATCAATCGTAATATCACGTGAAACTTCAATAAAGCAGAAAAATTGAATATCTTTAGGTGAGGAAAGATTTCCACGAACTTCGATACTTGTTCCGACCATTTCGTCCGCTTCTAATTTTCTACTTAAATCAACGACTATATATTTCATATTATTATTATATGCTTTTAAATCAATTAATCCAGCGGAAGCACCACACACTTGACCACCATTTAAACCATAAATACCACCAGATAGACCCATTTCTCTAATAAATTCTTCATAAGTGTATAACATTTGGTTAGTATATACATTTTTATTTGCTACTAATACTTCAAAATTGTTAATAGTATATGGAACACAAGCAGAACAATTGTCATAAAAAGGAGATGTTAGTGAATGAACAGTATTAGCATTATCGGGAGATTGAAGTGTAGAAATCATAATTAAGCGTTTAGCCCTCGCAACAGATGCAGAAATACGTGCTTGGAATTGTTGAACCGAACCACCTGCAGAACCTTTAGCCACAAAATTTGAATAATAAACATCATTATATTTAATAGTTCTTTTAGGACTGGCAAGATATTGAGTGGCGTATTCTGGATTAAATACATATGAAGGAAGGTATAAACGACAACGAGTTAATTTATGAGAGAATGTAGATGCACCAACTGTGATTTTTGCTAATCCCATTTTTACGGAGTAAGTTCCAGTAGGTAAGCCATACGAACCTGAACAAATAGTTTGATCAGCAACTGCTGGAGCTCCATTTGCTACCACAATTATACTTGGAGGATGGGCATCTTCAATTGGGTGAGCATCAGTTCTTGATAATGCAGTTATAATAGGTGTTTGAAGACCTTTTATAATTGTATTGGAGGCAGAAACCATCAATGGATTCGTCAAGCCTGAAGAATTTTGAAAACTATTAGCAACCAAAGACAAATCCCCATTCGCAGTTTTAGCAAAACTAAAAGAAATATTATTGTTCATAGTTAGTAAAATTCTAACAATACTACCCATTGTCATCGGCATATTAGCGAAAAAACTTGATAAATCACTCAATTTAATAACACCATAAGCATAATATGCCATACCATCAGCAGTTTTTTCAATACGGTTTATACCTTTTTCAAGTTGAAGTGTAGTTCCTAAAATATTACTTTTACCATCTGAAGTAGAATCGCAATCATTAAATAACATTGTTCGTTTAGTTAAACCATCATTAATAACTTCAGAAGGTGATAAGAAAATAGAACGATGCGAATTAGTTGAACTGACATTATTATATAATCCCAAACCCTCGCCAAAAGTTCCATTACCAGCACCAGCCGAATTATACCCCCATGCATCTGGTGTATTCTTTTGAAAACCTATAATATTACCAACAGAATCGATTTCTTCTTGGTTAAAAGTTGTATTCTGAATAAAACTGATATATTGGTTAATATAGGGTTGTTGTTGAACTACTTGACCATTTGAATAGAAAATTTGACAAGAATGGATTAACTGATGATAAGAATTTTTAATAGCCATACAACAATCGGCAAATGTAGCAGTAAAATCAACAGCGTGATTAGCACCATCAATACCAGAAATGGCAAATACAACAGGAAACACAAAAAAGCCTTCTCTATATGAACAGAATTCACCATTAGCAGAAAATGAGGTCGTAGTAAATTCAATTTGATTGACATCATATACACCACCGAAGTTATTGTCTGTGGTCCATCCCCATTCTTTTTTTAGATAGGGGACTTCCCTAACAGAATCAGATGAGTTGATTTGATAAATTAGATTGTCTAAAGATTGTTCGGACATAATTAGATATATATATTAGAAAATGAAAATAATTTAAATGAATTATATTATATCAAATAATAAAATAATTCCTTTATAGTTAAAATTTAGTCCTTTTTTTTCGTATAATTATAAACAGCCAAATTATTTAAATGAGATTCAATATATTGAAGCGCATTTTTATCAACATCGTGATTTGATTTTAATTCTATATTTAAAATAAATTCATTATCTTTATCAACATTGTTAATAAAAAGTTGTTTATTCTTAAAAGTGATATTTTTACTAAACATTATTATAATAGTCTTATATATTTAAATTTTTAGATTAATAAATTTTCTTAATTTTGTTTTTGGGTCGTGAAGTTTTACCAAATCTAATTTATCTTTTAATTTTTGTTTAGCAATTTTACCACCAGTTATAGCGGATGATGTAGTAGCAGTAGTATCTGTTGTAAGTGTTTCCGGTAAAGTTAAAAGAGATGATGTTTGTTGATTAGCCAATCCATTTAATTCGGATGTTATAGGTTGTCCTTTTTTACCGTGTAGAACATAGGGGTAATTTCCACCTGAATAGTTGCGATAGGTTAAAATATACATATATATAAATTAGTCTATATAAAAATTTATTGTCTGTCTTGTATAATAAGTGTGATTAATAACTGTGAATCAATAATTTGAACTGGCAAATAATTCTGGTCGGTAAAAGTTATACTAATAGACGGATATGTTCCATTTGCTATAGGTGTAAAAATCATATAAGGAGGTCTTATTTCAAATAAAGAACCGAACGGGGTCTCACCTTGTGTAAATGTAAATAAAATATCATTTGGTAAAGCATAATCACTATTAACCAAATTACACCGCATCACGATTGAATTACAAGGGGTTAGAACAGGTGTAAAATCACTGTTAGGACTCCATATAGTATTTTGTGGAGTTGATGGTGTATAACCTTGATTAAATCCTAAAATTTTATTAAAATTGGAAGTAGTTGGAAATAAAAACTGAAATGTTTGAGGTGTTGTTGGAAAATCCCAATCAGCACCGGGGGCTTTAAATATAATTTGAGCACCAGTACCGTTTAAAGTTTGTGCAACAGATTGAATGGGTGTCATATTTAACTGAAAACAATAATAAGGTGGATTTTCATCAAATTCAAAATAGAATGTTTTATTATTAGTAGCATCAGTTGTATAGTGATTATTATTCGCCATTATATATTGTATATACTTATTAATATCTGATAATTGATATTTACCATCAGGAAATTCAATATTATAAACAACATTATCTATCCAACGATATTGTATAAGCGTATTATTATACAATGATTTATTTAAATTATACCAAGAATAATACATACTAAGTGATGCCAGCGCAATTTCTTGATTTTCTAACTTAGTAGGAAATTTAAACTGATATTCATACTTGGCATTAGATGAGCCAGCAACGACATTTTTTTGATTTAGACATATAGTTTGAGAATTCTTAACCATTTAATTTGTTATATATAAATATAATAAATATATTAATTTTTTATTTCTTCTTCTAATTCATCTATAATTTCTTTTCCATCAGATTCTGAAACTTCATTTAAAGTAATTAATTTTTTTACAATAATAATAGCATCAGACAACATTTTTTTATTATTATTACCGGCTATAATTTCTCCCTTAATTATTGAAAATCTTTTTTTCAAATCGTTTATATCTTCAACCATCATATCAGGATTATAATTTAATTGAAAAGATAAATCAGCACAATCTAATAAAGTTTTAAATAATTTCTTTTCATCATCAGATAATATTTTGCCAATGGTATAATCAATATTAGAAGTATCAAATATTTTATTAATAAGGTTTTTAAATTCATCAGAAATTGAAGTCTTTAATATTTTACAACTACCATTAGATTTCTTATATTTAACATTTAAAGTATTATCGTGATTTAATTGAACTTGATTGAGTATAAGGCGACCAAATTCTCGCCATTTTTCAACTTTATTAGTTAATCCTTGTTGGACATTTTTAATAACCATTATATATAATTTATATAAAGAAAATAAATCAGAACTATATATAAATATATAGACCTATTTGTGATTATTTCTTATTTGGGGTCGTCTGGGGGTCGTGGATATTTTTCCTTTTCCAATGCAAAATAATAATCTACCTTCGTTATCTTCTTTCCACTTTGGTCAGTTAGTATATTTCCTTTTGCATCAATACATAAATCACGGTCTAATACAGCAACTGATCTACCCTGTTTTGCTCTGCACCAGTTTTTATATGCTGTCTTATAGTGGATATAATGCCCACAATCCCATTCATCAGGTATTTTAATAGCATCTCTTCGCTTTTTGTCTGCTTTTTCCGCTTTATCCTTTGCTAATTGCTCTTTCAATAGTCTATTAGCTTCTGCTTTTGCCTCAAGTTCTTTTCGTTTTGCCTCTTTTTGTTGTGCCCTTGTTTTTGGAACAATTGGTGTAGCAGGAGCAGTTGCAGGTGCTAATGGTAAAACTCCGTTATTTAATGCTTCATCCCTATAATTATTAAATATATCAGCGAAGTCTCTTTGATAATCTGGATGATCCTTAATTGTTGGGTCTGTTTTAACATCATAATACTTATGTAAATTTGCCATCGACTGTTTATAACCTTTCATTTTAGAAACAATATCGTATTCATCCTTGTGTAATTGTTTTATATCATCGTATGATAATCCATTTATAATTGGTGGAGGTGGTGGCGTGCCTTGTTGAAATGCTGTAGCAGGAGGACTTGGAATTCTGGCAGGTGTTTGAATTGGTGTAGATACTTGCATTGGTGTAGATGATGAAGATGAAGATGATTGAACTGGTGGAGGTGTTGGGCTTAATGATTGTACAATACCACTTAATGTTCCGGATTGCATTGGTATAGAATTTGATGATATTGGTTGTCCATTAGCCATATTTTGAGATAATTCCAGTATAGCATCTGTTATACCTACATCTTGTAATTGTTGCATCATTTCATCGCTCATACCTTTTGGTATTGATTTCATTGTTGCGTCCAATGCTTCTAATTTTAATTTGATGTCTTCAGAGGCTTTTGAATTATTAGTCTTATCTAATGCCGTTAAAATACTACTTATTTCAGCTTTAAATGTGTGGGCACTAAGTGGGTTCTTAAATGCTTCATTTTCATTATCTCCTTTCATTGTCACAATATAATTGAATATATCTTTAGCACTTTTTAAACCAGCGAAGTTTTTAGTTATTTCAGAGAATATTTTAGGAAAATTACTATTAAAATAAACCCCTATACCATCTTCATCATCCAAACCTTCATCCATAAGTAAGTTTAATAATTCTGCTCTTGTAGTATTCTTTTTAACTAATTTATTAACATTGGCTTGTAATAATTCATTTTTTCTAATAGCATTATCATCATTATCTTCATAATCTCCTCCCATATATTGATCAGGTGTTATTTGATTAGTAAATAATAGAGATTTTTTATAAGCATCATTATTTAATTGTTGTTGAAGTTTATTAAGTTTTAATGTTTCTTTTCTTCTAATAATGTCGTATTGAGACGGTCTAACAGCATCCATTATTTAAATGTATATAGATATAATAGAGATAAAAAATAAATCATTTATATTATATTTTAATTAACTAAAAATTAAAATACATCACAATATCAATAATAATCAATCAACAACAAACAAACAAATTAATTGTCTTCCTCATGAACAAAATGAAGTTCAGTCACATCAGTACATTGTGGAAAATTAGCCATCACAACAAAACAATCACTATTGGATTCTCTTGTGACCCCATCCTTATCCACATAGGTAAACGCCATTCTTGGTTGAACAATAAAAACATTATACTTAACATTTTTCATCGCATTAGTAAATTTCTTTTGAACCAGCTTGTTGATGGGCAGGACGAAGATAAAGGGCTTTCCTAATGCTTTGGCAGTTCTAATCGCATGCTCGTACCCTGCGAATGGTGGATTAGTGATGATAACATCAAATTTGAAGGGTGCAGTGCCAATACGGAAAAAGTCCAATGAACCTAACTCAGGTTCAGAATAAGAAGCAATTATATCTGAGTATCTCACTTTGAAGCCATATCGTTTTAATACATCAGTTATATTCCCATTCCCATTACAGCACTCCCATACCGTCATCTCGTTAGTCAAGTATCCATGCTGGCGACCATAATTAACAAGTAAATCAACCAATTTAGCAGGAGTGCTAAAAAGTTGGTTCATCGGTCCATTAGGGTTGATGGCTTGTTGAATGCGAGTTTGTGGAGTTCGTTCCAACTTAGCAGGATTACCATCATCAGCTGAAGATGAAGAAGCAGATACATCAGTAGTAATATCAGTAGAAGTGGAAGAAGAGGAAGCATACTTCTTCGTGCGTTTCAGTGATTCATCATCGGATTCTTCTTGCATCTCGTAGTCGGACGCCTTATACAAGTAATGACCTATAATAACAGTTGTAATAATAAGAATGTTCAAACATAATAATAATTCATACCTCGTTTCTTCATTTCAGCATTAGTAGTATCAACCAAAGCACTCACAATACGCGCAACAGCACATCTTACACGGTTTTTGATTGCTACGCGATTTTCGCGTTGAGCACGTGATGCAGGGTCTCTGGAAGAATAACGTCCATCAATAGACTTATCATTAAGCAATACTTTGTCCTGTGTAGTTAGTCCGTCAATAACCAACTGCTCAATCATTGATTTATGATCATAGACATCTTGAGCTTTTGGAAAGAATGGTCTCCATGTATCAATAAGCAATCGAAACGCCACAATCTTATTTTCACTCTTGACCATCCATTTTGTAGCAAGAGACTGTATCTCTTTAGTGAAGCCAGCGTTGAAGGATGAAAACACATTCTGTTGTAAATTTGCCACAGCTGGAGTTGGTTGAAGAAGTGAATGAAATTCATCACTCAGACCTCCAAGGCTTGACGCTGTATCTGCTTCAAAATCTGATTCCTCTGCCATATTTTACTGAAGTTAATTAAACTAAATTATTGAATAGATATAGCTTGTCATTTTGGAGCTTGCTTTTTGCCGAAAACTGAAAATAAATGCGATCTTGAGAAGGTGCATTTCATTCGTACGAATGAAATACAACTCTTGAAGCTACTCCATTTTTCATTTTTCGACTAAATGACTGAATTGCCTGACAATAAGTTGAACCAAAAATAATCTATCAATTGAATTATCCAAATAGATATATATAAGTTGAAATATGATCGGATACAATCCAACAGAAAGTAGACAGACTACTTTAGAAACTGTCAAATCTGACGTAGCGTTCTTTTTAAATGGAGTCTATAAACACCCAAAGTTTTTACCATTAGTTCAATCAAATATCAAAAAATTTGGCGATGACATTGACAAGGTGTTCAATGAAAGCATGATGGGATGGGATGGCAATTGGAGACTTGTCCGGTTTTGTATCGAAATTAACAACGTTGAATCTATGGTTTCTATTATCAAATTCATTAATGAATTTGAGGATAATGAAGATGGTTTCATTTCTACTCTAAATGATTCAAATTTATCAGTTTCATCATTAAGCAAGAAGTTCCTTTATGCGTATTTAAGAACTTCTACTTTCAATGAAAATGGCTTCAGAGCAATTTATAATGAAGCTATCAAGAATATGAAGAAGACAAATGGACCACAATAGCTTGTATGTTTAGAAGTCTTGTGGATGTAATATCTCGTTAAAGTTTTTTCTAAATCGAAGTTCCTCTGGAGCAGATTTTTGTATATAAAAGAAGTTTGTAATATCAGCACTTGAACTTACACAATATTTATACATATTCATCATTTGTATTGCTGTCAAACCACCTATGCTACAATCTTTAATAATACATTTAATATCTCTATCTGTATTTATCTTCTTTAATATAATATAGTCTGTTTGCTTACGAATAATCATCGGAATATCGAACCAACTTTGACTTATATATATCATCGAACAGTTTAACTTTCTACCTAATATAAAAAATTCCTTAATATTCTTTTGTAATGATTCACGCTCTATACACATATCATCAAATATATACAAGTGCTGTTGTTCCTTATCTATTTTATCGAAATCAATCTTCATTACTTCATCAATTTTTTCATATATGTGAAATTGTCCTGTGTCTTTTAATTGATGTTCTAACCATTGATATAGTGGTTCAGATTTGTTCTGTGTAAATAGGTGTATGTCCTCAAATGTTCCATTCATACGGTGTATTATATTCAGCACAACATTAGATTTACCACTTCCAGACGCACCTACTACACACATACGCATACTATGTTTCATCGGTTGTGATGCTTCTGAATATGATGGGTTATGATAAGGTGTGTCAAAATCAATTGAGTGATCGTAAAAATTTACAAGTTCGTCAGATGTCTTAGATGTCTTTTTCGTTCGTCTTGTTTTAACACTACCACCTTGCATCAGTATATCACCTCTATTACCTAAGTCTGTTAGTGTGTTTGCTAATTGTCTTAATGGTCTGTTATTGTTAAATACACTTGACGCATCTTGTTTAATAAAATTATCATAACCTATTATTCCATTACCATTCAAACAATCCGACACAAAATTTTGACAGTTCGCACCTTGAGAATGATAGGGTATAAATCTATTACCGGCGTAGTTTTTAGCGTTTTCAATAAATTGATTTAAGGTTAAATTAGGAGGTATTTGCGATATAGGCATCGATTGCGATTGAGGTGTTTTAATCGCTCTTGATATGGTAATTTGGGCATTCTTCTCCAAACAAAAGGTAGTTCCATCATCTAAAATAATATGCATTTGTAAATGAAATAATTTGTCATATGGTAATGCAGATACTTTACCCATACTTAATACATCTAAAGCACCAGTGATTAAAGTTGATACAGGATTGCGAACAATTTCAATTGAATTAATAATCTTATTTCCATTAGCATTTAAAAAAGCATTAACTTGAGGAGATAAACCAGTTCTACCATTTATAAGCGTCTTTGTTAAATTGACAGTATTATTAATTTTTCTATTAATTTGTCGTATAAATTTACTCATATATAATATATACTTATATTTAATTTTTTTTAGTAATAATTAACCAATCTTTGTAGCGGTAAAATACGTCATACCACCAGCACCATTACTGAATGATATTGATGTTCCTGTATAAGTTAAACTGACGACAAGATAATAAACTGTATTAGCGGTAGAATTTTGGACTATACATTCACCGTGTTCCATATTATATTGATATCCACCTCCTAATAAACTATATGTTCTACCATCTATTGATTGATTACCTGCACCGATATATGTGGTGACTGGACTTTGTGATGCTGATGTTGTACTGACACAAGCATAAGCACCTTGTATAGTAGCAGTATTAAATGGACTAACATTGTAAAAATTGCATCTGTATGCTATACGATATATACCAGTTGCTACAATAGTCATTGTGGAAGCGTTATATGTATTACCCGAACCACTTGTTGGAATATATGTTCCTGTGGTGTTAGTTCCACTGTATATAGTTAATCCACCACCTCCACTACTTGCCTGCCAAGTGCCATTTCCTGCTCCATCGGATGTTAAGACATAACCGTTTGTTGCTCCAGTTGATAATTTTAATGCGGTTGTATTTAATCCACCTGTAAAAGAAGTATTGCCGGATATTGTTGATGGTATCGATGTTAAATTAGCACCGGAAAATGTTGGGGCAAATGAACTCGTAGGGTATATTAATTCCCCATTTGTTGTATCGTATGCCATTATGCTGGCGGTTGTTCCATTTGTGTTTCTTACTGGTTTGGCAAATAATCCCGCTGCATTTCCATTAAATTGTGAGCCTGTAGCATTTAAAACAATTGAATTAGCGTTGTTTGTTGTTTGACCCGCAAGGCATCCAATTACTATACTGTTTGAACCCTGTGAATTTAACCCTGCATCAAATCCGATAGCAATACAACCAGAAGCCTGATTGTTTGCTCCTGCATTCGCCCCTATATTTACATTACCACTACCTCCACAAGTATTACCGGCGTTATAACCGATATTTACATATGAACTACAAATAGCGGATTGACCTGCTAAGTATCCTACATTTACCCCGCTACCACAATTATTCGTTTGTTGATTTTGACCGGCATAAGCCCCAACACAAGTATTATAATTATTAACTGATGAATTTGTGCCTGCTCCAGTTCCAACAGAAACGTTATTGCCATATATTACATTTGTTATTGCTGATTGCGGTATTGTTCCTGATGTAATTGATGCACCTGACATAACTGGAGGAGAACTGAATGTCTTTACACCTGCGATAGTTTGATTGCCGGTTAATGCTACACCCCCCGATGATGCTTGCCAAGTTCCATTACCAGATGCATCAGATGTTAGAACATACCCCGATGTTGGATTAGTTGAAATATTTATAGCGGGGGTTGTTATACATGTTGTAAAAGTTGGATTAGCAATATTCGCTTTTAAATTAAGGGCTGTTTGTTGTGCGGTTGAAACTGGTTTGTTAGCGTCTGATGTATTATTTATATTGGAGATTGAACCTGAAATATTGTTTAATGTTGTATTCACATCCGATGTATTATAAGAAATATATGATGATGGCACTTTTGCAGAAGATGAAATTAATGGTTGTGTAGATGAAGTCAAATTATTTACCGATGTAGTTAAATTGTTTATTGCGGTAGTTTGAGATGCATCCGATGTTTGAAGTGTAGAAATATTAGATGTATGTGTATTAAGTTGATTTTGTAGTGGAGCACTTATATCAACATAAGATAATGCGGATGAGCCTAAATTTACTGATGCTATTGGTAATTTATTTGAAGATGATAATAAAGGTTGATATGATGATAATGAAGAATTAATTGTAGATATTGCTGATGTGTTATTTGATAATTGTGTATCTTTTGTAGATGTGTAAGCAGTTGTTTGAGTTGTATTATCACCAAATATTAATGTTGATAAATTTGTTGTTCCTGATATAGTTGTCCCACTTGATACATCGTATGCTATAGATGGATAAGTAGTTCCAGAACTAAAACCATTAATTTGTGATTGTAATGATGTTAAGGTGTTATTTATATTTACTAAATTGGCACTATCACCGCTTTCTAAACCGCTTAAAGATGTTAATGTATTATTTATATTTGTTAGTTGGTTGGATAAAGATGAATTAATATCAATGTATGAGAGTGATGAACCAGATAAATCAACATTTGATATTGGTAATTTTGAACTTGAGTTTATAATTGGTTGGTATGTTGATAAAGATGAATTTATATTAGTTAAGGTTGTCTCAACATCACTTGAACCAAATGAAACATTTGAAGATGGTATTTTTGCGGATGATGTAATTAATGGCTGTTTAGTTTGGGCAAGTGAATAGGCTGAATTTGCCGTATTAGTTGCAGATGTTATACCGTTATTCATTGTAGTGATTTGACTATTAATAGCACTAATAGAATTTTCATCTGTTGTTAGAGATGAATTAATGCCGTTTAATTGAGTTTGTAGGCTTGAACCTATATCACAGTATTGAAGTGATGAATTTGAATAATCAACCAAATTTGATGATAATTTTGATGCGTTTGTGATATTATTCTGTTTGCTTGAACTTAATGAATTTATAGAATTTGTGTTAGATGTTGTATTAGTGCTAACAGTATTTAAATTATTTGTGAGTGTGTTTATAGAATTAGATAAAGTTGTATTGGCTGATTGAACTGAAGATATTTGAGAATTGATATTGCTTATATTTGTATCCAAATTTTGAACCAAGTTAGATTGTAATTTTGATGTATTTGTAATTAATGGCTGATAATTATTAAGTGATGCTGATAATGAACTGACATTATTATTTGTTGTAGTTTGTCCAGATTGTAATGTGCTGATATTTGTATTGGCTGTATTCATTGAAGAATTTAAACTATTTATAGAGTTTGTATTTGTTTGAATATTACTATTTGCAGTGTTAAGACTATTTGTTAAACTATTTACAGATTGTAATGTTGTGCTGTCAAACCCTGTAATTGTATCAATCTGACCCTGTATATTCTGTATGCCAGATGTCAATGTCGCATTATTATAACTAATATAATCAGAACTAATTTTATTATCAGAATTTATTATATTTTGTTTAGTGTTCAATTCATTAGACACAGTTTGAAAATTATCTTCTATATTTTGAAATGATGTCGTATCACCATTTTGAAGTGATTGAAGTGTGCTTATGGCATTTGTTATATCTGTTAATTGTTGAACTAATGGCGCTTCTATATCAACATACATTAATGAACTACCACTTAGATCCACATTTCCAACTGGTAATTTTGATGAGTTTGTAATTAAGGGTTGATATGTTGGTAATGAATTATTTAATGATGTTATTGAAGTATTTATGGAATTAATTACATCTGAAACATTTGATGAACCATTTATAACACTAACAAATTGACCATCTAACATATTATAATAATTAATTGTATCTTGTTTCATATCCACTCTATTGGATAAATCTGATAAATTTGTATTGGTTGTAGATAGATTGGAATCTGTCACAGATTGTGCCGATTGAACAGCAGATAATGAATTTGATAAATTAGATAGATTGGTTGATAAACTTGATATATCCGATTGAGCATTTTCAACTGTTGAACTTAATGAACCTAAACTATTTTCCAAATTTGATATATTGGTTTCATCATTTGATAATTGAGTTGTTAATGTATCTAC
>Ga0214199_1000151_pt1 | contig 16703 bp, 23 predicted proteins | sample TroBogEpilimnion_24_FD_153037 | JGI IMG/M metagenome (GOLD analysis project Ga0214199, IMG submission 153037) | Freshwater microbial communities from Trout Bog Lake, WI - 04OCT2008 epilimnion | ecosystem: Environmental > Aquatic > Freshwater > Lake > Epilimnion/Euphotic zone | place: Trout Bog...
TTTCTGAGATGGCGCATTGCTTTGCAAACCCGATAAGAACTTCGACATCTGGTTCAAGTAATCTGAATCCTTGACTTGGTACTGTAGGGGTGGTGGGTTTACCGTTTGAAAGGTTTGTGTTGAACATCCCCCTAGACTGAGCAACAAGAGTGTTGTAGCGAGTTTCCAGTTCATCTTTGTCCTTCTGTGTTTGTTGAGCAATAACAGCTTGATCTTGCACTACTTTAGTCTGCGCTGCAATAGCGTGTTCTACGGCTTCTACCTTCGCTTTTTCCTCGTAATAACCATCAATACGATGCGTAATAAAAGCCGTGCCTAAAGCAATAGCAATGTAGATATAGGTACTAATTGGTAGGGGGAACATTGTTTTTCGGAACTTGAGTAGCAGCTTTAGCACCAATAACAGCTCCACCACCAGTAAGAGTGGCAGCCAGACCAATGCCTAACTGGTTTAAATCCAGTGTTGGATTGTTAAGAACATGAATAATTGCACAGATAGCAAAGGTTGCAACGGCAATAAATGCTAAAAACCGTGCCATGCAGAACATCTCTCCGCAATCTTCAGTAAAAATATCTTTTAAAAATTTCACCATTTATAACCCCATGTTAAATACCATGCTATGAGCGCAGCTAACAGAAAACAATAAAACTGCACCCTTCTCACTTCTCTCAAGTCGTGCTGAAAATCCTCATTCTCTTTACGCTCAAGGTTTTCAATATCTAACTTGATTTTTAGTACCGCATCCCACTCTTTAGCGCCATACTTCTTAACAAAATCAATCTTTAACTTTGCTTCCTGGTCGCTAATTTGCTTCTTTTTCTGCCAATCCTCTAATGCTTTGATTAGCGCTGTTTGCTTCTTTATTTCTGCTTCTCTAAGCGCTCTACGCCTTTCTTGCGCTTTACGCCTTGCTACATCCGCTGCTTCCTTTTGGGCATCTTCAATGCTTGCTCCAATGATCTTGCCAGCTTCTTTACCGCCTTTGTATCCTTCGCTTATCCCCTTTGCACCTGCCAAAAATCCAAATTCATCTGGCACTTTATCCTCATAAGCTAGGTTTTATCCCCTAGAGGAATTTTATTGCGCTTCTGGTTCTTGCTCAACTGGTGTAACACCAACTGCCACAGGTTCAACTGCTGGCGCAGGAGTTTGAGCAGGAGTTTCAGCATGGGCTACAAAGCGCTGTAACAACTGATGTAACTCTCCACCCATTTCTAGGCACTCTTTACTTACAAATGATTCAATTTTGTCTAATAAGCTCATTTTAATATCCTATAGAAGTGTTGTTGTTAGAAATTAAGTAACCTTCCAGTGAAATTGCAACTGTTGAGTTACCTGTGCTTGTATTGGCTTGCCACTGAATGTCCGTGCCAGCCTGATAAACGCTTGGAGCTACCCTTTGAATGGTGAAATTACCAACAAAAGGTCTGCGGGTAAGAACTTGTTGTACGCCATTTTGGAATACTGTGGCTACTTGATAACTGTTGTAAGTGCTTTGAGAAATAGCTGGGGAACTAGAAAATACCTGTGATCTAGTCAAATAAAAAGTGCTATTTGCTGGAACGGTGTACCAAGAGTTTTGAGATTTTCCAACGCCAGTAACAATCTTTGCATAGGTATTTGAAGTATTACCATCTGCGCTGGTCAAAGTTACATTGGCTGCTGGGTTTCCAGAGCTAACAACAATGTTATTTACACGAAAGTAATTATTAGCTGTAGCAACACCAGTAGAACCGTTCAAGGTCACAATTTCGCTGATTGGATTGTAATTAGCATCTAAACCGTTAATAGTTACTTTGGCAGTATCGCTACCAGTACCTGTCATCAACATAGGAATAGCTGATGCTGGGTAGGTATAAACGGTATTGTTCTCCCAAATTGGGATATAAGTGCTACCAACAACAGCTTGATAGCCGTAAATGTTAACTACAGTATGGTACGGAATCTGACCTCTAGCTGCTTGCAGGTCGAATGGTTCATGCCTACCATGCTGTGTCATCGAGAAGGTAGATTGTGTAGCCATTAGTAGATACTCTTTTTACCAGCGTTTCCAGGTTTAGTAGTAGCTGAATCTTTAGTGTTTGTATTGCCAGAAAAATTAAATACAGCCATGTAACCTGATGGCATCTTGCCATTCAAGGTTGTGTTCAGACCATTTATAGAACCATCTCTAGGCAACTGTGGTCGAACAGACTTAGCAATCTGCTGGTTTACATCACTTGGTCTTTTGTATGGGGTGTTATGGCTACTACCCGTTACTTTCGGTTTTAAGCTCATTTTTATTCCTTTCTTTGGTATTGACTACAAGATAACTGAATACTACAAATATGGCTAGTGTCACCACTCTTTCCCACATCGGATTCCACATTGTCCAACCGCACATCACACTTGATGCCAGTAAAGCCAATATCGTAATCAATCGGTCTGTAATGACCGCCAATGCTAGGCGTACCAAGGCTACTGCTTCCATTTTCTATCCCCTTAAAAGTTAAACCTAACATAGTTTAACCCTACTCGTCATTCTCATCAATATTTGCAAAGCCAGCACCCCACTCATCATCAGAGATTTTTTGCTTTAGCTTCTCAATATTTACCATACGGTCAATCACCTTACATTTATCAGTAAGGGATGCCATTGGATCAGCCATGACTTCATGAAGCAACTTTTCAACAGCAACTTCAAGTTCAGGGTTTAAACCCTTAGATTTCTTGCTCATCTCTTAGATTTACGACCTGTAATCTTGTGACGGTTACGCTTAATTGCTTTATTCATACCCTGTCTTTTGCCTTCCATGTAAGGCACATTACCTTTACTCATGATTTCTCCTTATTTTCCTATTAATCCAGATGCAACATGACCTGTTGTGTAAAGACCAGCAGCTCCAAGAGCTATTCCTGTCCACTTTTTAACGGCTAATTTCTTTTGTTCTGCATTAACAACGCTTTGAACCTCAGTTAAGAACTGATCTCTTTGTTCAATCGGCAAGTAATCAGCCAATTTTTCAGCTTGTTTGTTAATGTAAGTAATCTTTTCTTTAGGATTGGTAATCTTGTCTGCTCTATCAATATCAGATTGAATAATTTGCAGTTCACCCTGGCGTTTTCTTTGCTCAGCAGCAGTCTTAGTTCTTTCTGCACCTCTGGTTTTAGCTCCAGCGCCACGCTTTTCAGCCTGTTCTAATTGCTGAACATACTTTCCAGCCATCTCATAAGAACCTGTTTCCTTGAGCATAGTTCTATTGTCTGCAAGGAATTTACGGGCTTGAGCAGCAGTTTTACCCTCTAATTGACCTGCAAAATAGCGTTGTGCTTCTTCTTTAGCAAGTTTTTCATCTCCACCAATAGCACTTATAAAGTTGTCGTAGTTTTCTTTATTTTTAAATACTGCATTAGCAACGCTTTCTGCTGGCGTGGTAGCAATACTTGTTCCCTTTTGCTCTCCAACAAACGATTTACCTAAACGACTTTGAAAAGCCTGTAAAGGTTCAGAATCTTTACGGTATTGATTGATAAATTTATCAATTTTTTTTCCAGAAAACTCTGACATAACTTTTTCAATAGACTTTGCTAAATCACCTGCCATTTGTTGATTTATGGCATCAAAACCTTCCGCTGGCAAACCGTATGAACGATCACGCAAAAACCTGCGTAACTGCTCTAAACCTTCAAAACTTACGGGTTTACCCCTAACCATACCAGTAGCTTCATCTACATAACGGGGATCAATTGCACGCCTAATTGCCAACAAAGGATTTTTAATTGCATCTAAAGTGGCAACAGCAGTTCCAGTTTCTTTATCGTTAAGAAGTCTGTCTATTTGATTCTCAACATCTTTATACGCTTTAGTTTTTTCTACTCTATCGCCAGCCAATTCTTTTGACCTAGCGTAATTAAACGCATCAGCTTTGTTTTTTTCTGCATTAGCTTGTCTTACGGCTTTTAAATTGTCGTAAATTTCTTTTGTTTTTGTTTTAATTCTTTGACCAATGCTGGCTTCTGATTCTGGAATACCTTTTGTCACTCCAGCTTCGGTAGCAGTAGTAACGCCAGGCAGTTTGCCGTATGCAGCTTCACCCTTGCCAGCTTCACGCTCTGTAATCTTTTCTGCAACGCCAGCACGCTTTTCAGCAGTTTTAGCCCGTTTTTCAGCAGCAGCGATTTCTTCAGCAGTCTTGCCAGCAGTGGTTGCTTGTAGTTCAGCAGCCAGATCTTTACCGCCACTAATCAAACTACCAATCTTTTTAACTCCAGCTTTGCCTAAATCAATAGCAAGTTTGCCACCACCAACAACAGCAGGAGTGAGTTCACCAGCAGTTTGATAGCCCTTTACAGCAGCTCTAGGCTTACGAATACCAATCATTTCATAGCCTTTTTCGGCTTCTTCAACGGTTGGGAATATGGTTTCACGACCTAAGAACTTTTCGTGCTTTTTCTCATCTGGGTTTAAGAATTTTTCTAATTCACCCAGGCTACCTAGCGTACTTGTACCTAAACCATAAGCATAAGCGCCAGCTTTTTCTTTCCAATCTGGAGCTTGTGAAACAGGAGCTTTAGGCGCAACTACATCACCTGTATATTCTTTAGGTGCGGATGAAACAACAACTTCTCCAGAGTATTTTTCTGCCATATTTACTCCGTATATTTTGTGCCGTCAGGAGCTTGAAAAACTTTTTTAGTCTTTCCATCCTTATCAGGAGGGGTGTCACCAATGTATTTAGAACCTTCTGGTATTCCAGGAGGTAATCCTTGAGCTGCTTTTTCAGCCTTAACATTAGTATCAGTAGGCAATTCAGCACGCTTAAAGATGTTTTTGCCGTACTCGACCAAGCCCTTACCAGTAATTGCAGGATCTTTAGCAGCAGTGGCACGGGCAACTTCATTCATTTGCTCGTTCATTAATTGCTCAAAGCCAGCAGCATTAAACTGATCTTGTTCCATCAACTTGTTGAATCGAGCTTGGAAAGCCTGTGTCATACCACGATTGCTACCCGCCAATGAGCGTTCATAGCTAACAAGGTAAGCAGCATACTTCTTAGCAAAAATAAGAGCTGGTTGACCGTTATCTGGCATAGATTCAATATCCGCAGTGCCACCGCTATCAAGCCAAGACTTGTAATATCTGTCCACATTCTGGGCAATTTGACCTTGCCTACCAAGATACTGAGGATTTTCTTTAGCGTATTGTTTGAGATCAGAAGCAGTAGCCAAAGATAACGCACCAGCATTAATAGAGTTACGCTTGTCCTCATTCTGAGAAGGCGTGCCACTAAATGAAATACCAGGGAAGTAGTCAGTCATTCCAGCGCCTTTACCACTAACGCCAGTTTTAATAGCCTTCAATATAGCTTCAGATTCCAATTTAGTAAGGGATTTTGCAACATCTAAGGCAACATCTGCACGACCAGATTCAATCAAACTCTTAATAACGCCAGGGTTTTTAGCTGCAATCATGGCTGCTTTAGACATGGCTGCTTCTTTATCTGTGGCACTTAACTTCTGATATTGCTCTAAATCTTTAATCAAAGCATCGTTAGCTGCCTTAATACTAGACATTTCTTTATCAAAAATAGCTTGTTCTTTAGCAAATAAGTCCTTACGACCTTGCTGATATCCTTTGAGCATCCCTGACATAGCGTTCATAGCATTTAAACCAGAGAGCTTGCCTGAACCACCTAAAGCAACACCCATCGTAGCTACCATGCTAAAAATAGCTCCAAAGTCAAACGCATTTTCTTCAGACGGTTTGAACTCAGGAATAGCCTTCATCTGAGATTTAGTTTCCTCATACTTGGCTTTATCTTTAGCGGAGATATCCTCTAGCGCCTTAGTCTTTTCGCCTAATTCAACGCCAGCTTTCTCAGTTTCAGCCAATACTTTCGCTTCTACTGCTTTTTCTCCAGCTTTTTGTTGAGCTTTTAGAAAAGGGTATTTAGCAATAGACGAATTAATCGGATCTGGCGTTGTTGGCGCTGCTGGTGTTGCTACTTCTTTTTCTTGTGTATCAGCCATCATTAACCTATCGTAATAGTTCTACCGCCACCGCTTCCACCACCAGCTAAGAATTGTGCCAAATTGGTGTAGAAATTGGTAGTAGCTTGGTTAAGCTGAGTATCCAATTGCAGACCAGTTTTAATAGCGCCAAGACTAATGTTGTCACCAATTTGCATGACATTCAAGCCATAGGTGTACTGGTTATTGAGTAAGTTTTGATAGATTGCAGCTTCCTGATTAGCAGCTTGCATAGCTCCTACGCCACCACGATTAGCAATAGATTGATTTAACTGCGCTTTAGCAGCAGCATAGGCTTGTTGACTTGCAGGAGTTAATTGACCTGCTTGAGCTTGTTTAATTAATTGCTGACCTTGTTGTTGGTAAGGGGTTGCAATGTCTTGTTGTTGCTGTGTAGCAGCCTGAACTTGTTGTGCAGCCTTTTGTGATTGAGCAGCATTTTGAGCTACTAAACCAGTGCCAATAGCACCTCTAGCTGCTAAGTTTGTTAATTGAGCAGTGCTTAAACCTAAAGCAGCAGCCAATTTTGCATAATCAGAAAGATCTGATTTGCTTTTATCAGTCTTGCTTGTATCTTGGGTTGTTGCTCCAGCACCGTATGCAGCTTGTTGTTCTGGAGTTAATGCACCTGTAGCGCCAGTAATATCAGGTGTAGCTCCCACTAATCCAGCGGGAGTTTGCAATGGAGTTTGAGCGCCAGCACCCAACAAGTTTTGATACGGAGCGCCAGTTGTTAAGTTATATCCAGCACCAGTACCAAGACCGTACCCAGTAGATGCAGGAGCAGCAGCAGGTGGGGGTGCAACATCTGGTGCAGTAGCAGGTGTTGGAGTTGGAGAACCAGCAAAATCTGCTTGTGTAGCAGCTTGAGCTTGCTCTGGAGTTGATGTGGGGGTAACTGGCGTATATTGGCTTGTATCGGTTGGCACTTGGAAAGAAGTGTCTTGAGTTGCTGGAGTAAATGAACTTCCAGTATCACCGCCAAAATATTGTGATACATCAAAATTATCATCAAACTCAGGCAAGCCAGTATCAGGGTTAATTGTTCCAGCACCACCTCTGCGCTTGAGTAATGCAGCTTCTCTAGGAGTAATGTGAGCTAAAACGGAATCTTTGCCACGACCTTTAGACCGTAACATTTCTGCCAATGCTGGCAAATCCATTTTAAGAGTTTCTTTTAATACCTTACTCATGCTCCTCCTCCTGTAGCTCCACCTGTGCTATCCATTGTTCGTAATGATGCTTGATTCCATACATTTGGTCCAGTTTTACCGCCCTCTGAAGTCTGAATAGGTGCGCTAGGATCTCCTACGCTTAATGCTTGACCTAATAATGCAGTGCTTGTTGGGGATGCTGAACCTGTAGCTTGTCCTGTAGTTGTTACTGTGCCAGGTGCGCCAGCATAGGTGCTACCACCACCAGATCCAGTAGCTCCACCACCGTAAGTTTTGCCAGCACCCACTTGAGATGATGACTTAGTTGGCTGAGTTCCAAAAATATTAGATAAATTTAACGCTGTACCAACAGCAGTTCCAGTTAATGCTTTTGTACTTGGGCTATCACCACCAGCTAATATGTCAGTAATACCCGCTGTAGCACCACCTAATTCAGCAGCTTGCGTAGCTTGATTAAGGTTTTTTCCAGATAGCTCAGCTTGAGTAAATCCTTTTGTAGCACCACCTGCCGTAGCTCCAGCAGTCGTACTTCCTGTAGCTTCTCCTATATCGCTGCCCACTTCAGATCCCACAATAGAACCAGCAGCTCCAGATCCACCAGCTTGTGCAATTTGTTCTAAATTTCCACCGTTTAAAGCTGTAGATATAGCGTTTGTTGTTCCACCATAAATAGCGCTGGCAGCAGCAGTTGAAACCCCTAACTCGGTAGCCAATGCTGGCACAGCTTCTGGAGCTACGATTGCAGTCACTATAGCTAAAGTTTGCATCAAACTCATGCCACCACTACCAGTATCTAATTTATACTTTGGTTGACCAAATCTATCTAAAACTAAAGCGCCAGAAGCATCTGTAGCGTAATTCTGAGGATTAGTTACATAATCTGGTGTTACAGGGGTTTGTGGAGCAAAAAACATTAAGCACCGCCCTTAGAAATTTGTTCAGCCAGTTTTCCAGCAGTAATTAAACCGCCAAGAAGTTTGTAATCAACACCTTTTGTTGCTTCACTAGGTTCAATAATTTTATTTTTAATAGCATTTTGAACAACAATTGGATATAAAGCCTTGTCATTTATTGCTTGAAAAGCCATTGATCCTATTTGAATGATGCTTTTAGGATCAATATTTTTGCTTTTAATTAGTTCAGACACCTTTTGTTTTGCTTGTGAAATTGCTGGCAATTCTTCCTTTTTTCCCTTATTTTTCAATAGGTTAATCACATCAGCATTGATAGGCTGAGTTGTTGGATTTTCCATTTTTTTTGGGGGTGGGGAAAGATTTTCCATGATAGATTATTGTAGGTTGAGGGCAGCAGCAATCTGTTCGTGAATGTACAAATGAGTAGAGATCCAATCGTAAAAATCGTTCTCATTATTGAAGTCCACATCGAGCATATTGAACGGATTATTTAGTCCTAAGAGCTTTGCAAAGGCTTGATGTTCGACCTGATGGGCTTGTAACCAGTCATCCAAATTGTCCGTATTAGCGTCTGTAATAGGGAAAATAGGCACTGAAATACCCTGTCTTTGGAATGTTTGCTGAAATAACTTGTGTTGCAGCCCGTTTTCAAACAAAAACTCTCCCAGGGAATCAACATCCCCAAACTTCACAATAGAGAGAGTGTTCATATCCATGTTATTTAAGCCTAAAGGCAATTGCTACTAAAGAAGCCACAATAAAACCAGCGGAGCAAATTAAAATCTGCTCTAAACGCTTTAATCTTGCACAAATACTCTCATAACGCAGTTCGCACACCGCTTCATGGGTGTTTAACCTAGCTTGCGTATTATCAATAGTTTCCATGTTAGACAGCATAGTAAGGCACTTTAACTACTGTACCGTTAAGATCAAATTGAAAGAATCCAGCAGGTACTAACAGCAAACTGGAGGTCGCATAAGTAGCATTACCAGCAGTAGTAGCTGTGTGATTGGTAGATTGAGCATTAATTGTTCCACCAGTAATTGCTACTGCGTTGGCGTTTTGGGTAGCCATCGTACCCAAGCCAGTTACTTGACCGCTTGGAATAGAGATGGTCACATTAGCTGCTGATGTAGCACGACCTTTAGCGTCAAATACGACTTGTGAAACAGTTGATGTGTTGCCGTAAATTCCAGCCGTTACACCGCTAGTATTTAGCGTTGGATTGGGGTATGTGCCAGTAAGATCGCCACCCGCAGTACCTGATGGTGCAGCGGTAATTGTTACAGTTTGTCCTAAATTAACGGCTGATCCGTTAATAGTGACATTGCTATTGACTAATTGATTGTTTGCAATACTGCCTAGAGTACCGCCAAGAGTAAGGTTTCCAGAGGTCGTGACATTACCAGTAAGCGTGATGCCATTGACAGTACCGTTACCTTGAACTTGCGTAACAGTACCGTTACCTCCACCACCGCCACCCGTTCCGCTTGATACGACCTTGAGAACCATGTTTTACACTCCATCGCCAGGGGTAATATAAATAACTGCTGTAGCTGAGCTAGTGCCAGTAAAGTAGGCATTAGGTACAAAAGTAAGAATTTCGTCTGTGCCTGGCAACAACGGGAAAGCACCTCCGCTACTGGTTACCGTAGCTGAGTTAGTAGTTGCGTTGGCAGCGTCAGTTCCATAACCCAAAAAGACGGTGGTAGTGCCAGAATTAATAATTCTGTACTGGTTACCACCCAAAGTTGAGGAACTACATTGAACAGGGGTTGGAGCAGTTACGGCTGCTGTAAAAGTAACCGTATTGCCAGTTTTGGTAAAGGCATTAATTCCCATTTGTCACCTCTACCCAAGATTTAGTATCTTCATTCCATGTGTACAATTTACCGTCTGTTGGATAAGGTACTGGAGATTCCCACAAATAAGTGGTTTGATTTAATGTCCAAGATGGATAGGGTTGTGGAGCAGCAAAGCCAGTACCGTCATAGGTATAACCAATTCCAGCATAGTTCATGCGTAGGGCTGCACCACCGTCAGGCTGTCCGTCTGCTCCATAGTGAACACCACCTCTAGTGTTGTATGAAGTTTGAACCCATAAAGAAGGATCTCCAACAACACCAGTATTGATAAAGTCTTGTTCTGCAACAATGACTTCTTTAACAATTCCGTTTTCTACTTTTGCAAAATGTGACATATCAATTTCCTTTAAGCCGTATAAGTTCCAGATGAAGTATATTTAAGAATGGTATTGTTACCAGATGTAGTTACAGTAGGTGAACCAGTAGTAATTCCAGTATATTTTCCAGTCAAAATTGACAGGATTACAACTCCACTACCACCAGAACCACCCGTAGCGTTACCGCCACCTCCACCACCACCGCCACCAGTATTGGCTGTGCCTGATACGCCATTAGCATTTGGACTTCCTGCTCCACCAGCGCCACCACCGCCATTTCCTCCAGCTCCAGGAGAGGAGTTGTTTGAACCACCACCACCACCGCCAGCGTAATAAACGCTAGATCCTGTGATTGAAGAAGCTAAACCTACACCACCGTTACCAGCAGAATTTCCAGGTAAGTAAGCAGCATCTCCACCAGCGCCAGCGCCACCACCACCTCCACCTTCACGATAAGATGAAGCGGATAAACCACCACCACCTCCAGCATTACCTTGACCAGAAGTTCCAGAACCACCAGAGCTTGGTGAGTTTGTTCCAGCGCCACCACCTCCAGAACCACCATTAGAACCATTAACGGCAGAATAAGTAGCGCCAAGACCTCCACCAACTGAAGTTACAGTAGAAATTCCTGTGCCTGTTATTGTTGAGTTTGAACCATTTGCGCCAGTTCCACCAGCACCAATAGTAATTGTGTATGAAACTCCAGAAGTTAAAGTTGTTATACCAGTTAAGTATCCACCAGCACCACCACCGCCACCATGAGAATCACCCGCACCGCCACCGCCAGCAACGACTAAATAAGAAGCGCTAATTCTTCCGTCTAAACTTCCACTACTTGTAAAAGTATGAACTGTGTTGCCACCAGATGATGTAACTGTTCCACCAGCAAATTTTTGGCTACCAGCGTAGCTAATGATTACAACACCGCTACCGCCAGCACCGCTAGGTTGACCACCCGCACCAGAAGCACCGCCACCACCTCCTGTGTTAGCAGTTCCACTTGTTCCAGCAGCTTGATAATTCCCACCAGCACCGCCACCTCCATTACCTCCTGATGCTCCGCTAGTTGAAGATACAGCTCCACCACCGCCACCACCACCAGCGTAATAAGTTGCTGATCCTGATATTGAAGAACTTAAACCAACTCCTCCAGATCCGCTAGAACCTCCAGCAGCAGTACCAGCAGCACCAGCTCCACCGCCACCTCCAGAAGTATATGGACTTACACCTAAACCGTTTCCACCAGCATTTCCTTGACCGCTTGGAGATGCAGCGCCACCCGTTCCAGCAGGACCATTATTTCCTCCAGCGCCACCGCCTGATCCACCAGCCACTCCGTTTGGAGGAACTGAATAGTTGTTATTACCACCGCCACCGCCACCGTAAGCAGTTAAGAAAATGGCAGTTGAATTAGAACCGCTATTGCCTGGTACTGTAGTTCCAGATGCAGCACCACCAGCACCTACAACAATGGTATAAGTTGAATTTGTATCAAGAGTTGTAGAGCTAGTTAATAAACCACCAGCGCCACCACCACCTCCGCAAGCGCTATTATTTAAGTTTACATTTGCGCCAGAAGCTCCACCACCTACTATCAAATAAGAAACGGTTAATGTGCTTAAAGGACTTAATGTGCCAGACGAAGTAAATGTGTGAATAGTGTTACCGCCAACAGATGTGACAGTACCGCCACCAAATTGTTGTGCGCCAGCATAAGAGATGATGACAATGCCAGAACCGCCAGCGCCTGAACTTACTGTATTTGTTCCGTTTCCAGCACCAGAACCCCCGCCACCACCGCCAGTATTGGCAGTACCGCTTGTTCCGTTTGCTTGATATGCGCCACCAGCGCCACCGCCACCTGATCCTCCTGATCCAGCGCTTGCTGTTAATGCACCGCCAGCTCCACCACCTCCAGCGTAAGTTACGCTAGAACCGCTAATAGAAGATGATGAACCAGCACCTCCGTTACCGCCAGTATTTCCTGAATTTGAACCACCAACGGCACTAGCACCACCACCACCAGCGCAAGCATAATTTCCTGGACCTGGAGTTCCTGTAAACGAACCGCCATTATTACCTTGACCAGCCGTACCAGAACCTAATGTTCCGTTATATCCAGCGCCACCGCCTGAACCACCAGCACCCGCTGCTGATTGCAAACCACCATAACCACCACCGACTGATGCGGTTAAACTGCCAAATTGAGAATTAGAACCGCTATTACCAACAGAATTTGTTGATCCAGTTCCAGTTACGGCTGCACCGCCAGCTCCAACGGTTACGGTATATGACTGAGTTAAAACTAAAGATGTAGTGCCTGTTTGATAACCACCCGCACCGCCACCGCCAACTGTTCCGCTGGTGTAATTTGAAGCCTGACCTCCAGAACCACCTCCAGCAACAACAAGGTAAGAAGCAGAAACAGCTCCAGCACCACCAGCCGTATAACCAAAGGCTGCTAAAGCTGCTGCTCCAATTTTAGACAGGCGTGGCATCTATAAATCCTTATGCGAATTTAGTTTGTGAAGCAAGAACAGTATAAGTATTGGCAGCAGTCTTAATAACGACATAGTTATACGCATCAATACCGCTGGCATTACCAGAAGTGGGAGCAGTACCACCCTGCCACTTAGGAGTTACAGTGTTGCCATCAACCTGAACCAAGCTATTGTAATAAGCAGTAGAACCTTGAGTAGCCAAAAGAGTTGCGCTTACAGAAGATCCAGTAGCTACAGTGTTATTAAATGTAGTACCAGAGTTTCCTCTAAAGTTTACTGTCCAGTTTGCAGCAGCATTTGAAGTCGTATAAACGACCACATTAGAAAGAATATCAATATTAATTGTTGCGTTAGCAGAAGTAGCGCTGACATTGGCTAATTCTTGGATTCCTTCAATGCTGACATTGGTTAGTGTTAAGTTACCAACAGTAGTAGTGGTATTCCCTAATCCTACGGCTGCGTTACCAAGAGTAGCGTTAGTAGCAAAGTTCTGGTCAAGCTGGATTAGAGGTATCGAAGTCGTTGCATTAGCAAATGTATTTGGAACGCCCATATTAGAACCTCACTCTCAATTCATGTTCAAATTCAAAACCGTTGTAGATAAATCCAGCGCTATTAGATGTTACAGTCATTCCGAGATATTTTCCATAGTTAGAAGCATCGGATTTGAATAATTGATAGCCAGCAGCATCCCATCCAATTGTTGCTCCAGAACTATTAGTCCAAGGTATGGTAGCCAAGTAAATGTTTGTCCAAGAAATCAAGCTAGACAAGGTATTTACAGGTTCGGATTGCTGTTCGCTGTCAACCGTAGCTGAAAGACTAATTGCGTTGGTAAAGTTTGTTGCTTCAATAGCGACTTTTAATGCTTGTTTTGTGCGGATTGGATCACCCATAGGCATGAGCGCAGTCTGCACAATAGAGCTAATAGAGGTATTAGCGCTGGCATAAAGTTGATATAAAGCGTTACTTCTTGTGCCAAATAGCGTTAACTTACCGTTAATTGGTACATAAGTAATGTATGCCAAGTCGTTACCCTGGCTGGTAATAAACCATTTTTTCTCAAAAAACACTGCTTGAATGTACCGATAACTGTTTGTAAAGGTAGCATCAAAGTATCTAAAGTTAAAAGCAGCGCACAAAATGTTATTAATAAGGACTTGACCTGCATAAACAGGGGATGAAAAGTCAATATTAGGGAAAATTCCATCTAGTGCATCAGAAAGTTTAGAGGTGGTAGAACCAACCAAGGCGTACATACCGTAATCGTTCATAAACAAAATAGAACGAAAGTACGGGAAAATAGCATTAGGTCGTTTAGAACCAACGGATGCGCTCACATTGGTGTTGGTAAATAGGGTTATCCCTGATGAATTAACCACCACATCTGAGAACACATTGATGGAATCATCGCCAAAAATGTACAAAAAGTTGTTAGCAGAAAGTATTTGCTGGATCGTTCCATGCAGCGTACTGTCGGTAAGGGTTACAGATCCCGCTGAAACGCTCGTAAAGTCGCTGTATTCGCCCGCAGCAGAGTAAGCGACAGTTCTACCCGTTGCCACCCAAACACGCCCTGAGAAGCTCGCTACGCCCACATTCACATTGCTGTTAACAAACCCTTGCAATACTGCTTGTGTAGTCGCTCCACCGCCAGAAATGCTAACAACCAAGTTAGCTGTATTGGTGTATCCAGTGCCAGGGTTAGTCATAATAACCTCTGTAACCGTATTACCAGTAATAATCGCAGTACCGTTAGCGCCTGTACCTCCACCACCAGAGATGGTTACAGTAGGTCTGCCTGTATAGCCACCACCACCGTCAATCACATTGATGCTGACAGTGCCAGTAGCAAAGGTAAGGATTCCAGCAACGGCTTGAGCGCCTGATCCACCGCCACCAGTAAAGCTGACGGTAAGGTTTGCACCGTTGGTGTATCCAGAACCACCGTTAACGACTGCTACAGAACCTACAGTGCTTCCACCGCTAACAAGGGCAGCAGTAGCGTTAGCTTGAACGCCACCAGCCTGATCTGGTCCTGAAAGGATGACAGTAGGAGCTGTGGTGTAGCCTGATCCTGGATTAATGATGCCAATAATACCGACTGATCCAATGCTGACAACCGTATTGCCATCCCAAGAGTACAAACCCTTGGTAGGATCAAGAATGAGCATCCTGTCGTTGTACCACTGGGTAGTTTGAACGGCTGCACCACTAAATGTGCCAGCAGAAGCCACATTACCAAAGGTTTGGTCTTGAATACGGTAATACTGAGCAGATCCATCGGCACAAAAACCGACTACATAGTCAGATAATCCAATGTTTACAGAGGTAAGGTAAGTCACCGTATTGCTAAACGATACGGCAGCATTACCGCTGGTATAGACCTGAGAGCTGTTAGGAATGACCTTTAAGTTAGCAAAACCTACTGGCTGAACATTCTCAACCCAAGAAAACTCATCTTCTTCAATAGCAGTACGGTTAGCCTTGGTGTTAAGCCCTTTAAATTGCTTAACAACCTGGTACGATTTTTTCTGTTCCGCTGCTGCCATGTCTTAGTATGGACTTGAGTAAACGCTAGGCACTCTACGGGTAAATACCGTATTGAGAACTGATTGAGCGTGTTTGTTGTATTCCTGCTTGTAGATCTCTGCTTCACCAAAACTTTGCTCATAGTATTTAGCAAGGTAGGCAGCATAAAACTGCACTGGAGTGAAGTAAGGATCGGTGATCGTGTCAGTAGCGCTTGAGTTTGTTAATGTCAAAGGATTAGGCAGAACCACGCAATCAATCTCTAATTGATAGACTTGATCGGGTACTGGACCTATGTAAATTTGTCCTTGACCGTAAATACTGAAGCACAATGGTCTGCCAATGTAGTTTTGCCAAAAGCGTAAACGGGCATTAAAGTCAGACCAAGGGAAATAATCTAGTGGTACACGGGTATTACCCCAGTACAAATTGATATTAATAATATCGAGGATCGTATTGCCAGAGCTTGGTGATAAAGGGCTTGAACCTACCAAGTTTGTTAAAGCTGCATACGAAATATTCTCCGCATTACCAACATATTGCAAAGTGGCGCTGCCGTCTGCAAAAGGTGTGCTGGGAGGATAGTTGTTGTAATTGTTTTGTGTTGCCTGTGGATACGGAGGAGCTGTTGATCCTGAAGTACCACCTGTAACATATTGATAAATATAAATATTGCTAAACACAAATGTGTTAGCACTTACCGCTGTGTTAGCCATCCACTGTGTTGGGTATGCTGGTGTTGCACCGTTTACGACTGCTGAAGTCGCAACTTGACAAGGTGTTTGCGTAACAATAACTTCACGCAAAGCGCCTGTATCTCGTACTGTTCGCTCCCGTGCTTCGTTAATGTAAGCAGTTAACTGATCGTCAGTGTAAAAGTTTGCATTAGCATCATGGAGCAATCTACGAACTTGTGTAATGTAGCTCGATAAGGTTGCCATTTATGATCCATAAATCATGCTACCGCCTGTAGGACTTTTCCCCTTACCCGCTTTTCAGCAGGTAGGGGTACTCTTTCCACCAACGGGGATAACGATTGGTTCTTTTTGGGTGCTTCGGTGGAGAACTCCCACTGAGAAAGGATCTCTAAACCCTTTTCCAAGTCATTACGGGAGATCACCCATCCTAGCCTAGCCAAATACGGTTCTTTGTCACTTTCTCCATAACCAAAAATATGCCGAGCAACATTCTCTGGGATTTCTACAGTTTCGCCTTTTTTAAACTCATAAAAGACACCACCATAACCGTCAGTTAGTTTTTTCTCAGAATTATTAGTTACGAAGATTGTTGACATATTAGAAACTCACTACATCGCCATATACGGCAATGGTTGCAGTGTTAGCGACATTACCGCTACCAGTGTTCACATTGACATACAGAGCTTG
>Ga0214199_1000156_pt1 | contig 16461 bp, 20 predicted proteins | sample TroBogEpilimnion_24_FD_153037 | JGI IMG/M metagenome (GOLD analysis project Ga0214199, IMG submission 153037) | Freshwater microbial communities from Trout Bog Lake, WI - 04OCT2008 epilimnion | ecosystem: Environmental > Aquatic > Freshwater > Lake > Epilimnion/Euphotic zone | place: Trout Bog...
TCATGGTTCTCCTCCTCAGTTTCCGTACTTAGCGAGCCACTCGGCTGCGTCGGTCTGTGCTTTGCGGAACTGATCCGAGATGAATTTCTGGACCGCCGAACGCGTCATCCACTTGTCGGCGACGTGGCCGACGTGCGCTGGAGCAATGCAGCCTTCGATGACAATGCCGGAGTGAGCAACGCGTCGGTAAGGACGAGATGGCAACTGACCGCAGGTCAAGCAGCGACCCTCGGTGCTGACGTGCTTGGCGATGCGCTCAGCGATCTGAGCGTTGGTCTCTGCGATTGCAGTGGACTGTGACATTTGGGCCTCCTCCGGCTCCGTTGGCGTTGTTGCCATGTGTTTACCGTATACCTGAACGGAGCAGAGCACAAGTACCTTTTACAAAGTTTTAGAAACTTTCAGAAATGGCGCTAGGCGGCGTGCTGGTGCGCTGCTTCGACCTCGGCGACAGTCCTCGGCAATCGACCGAACATGATCTCGTAGGTCGGCCCTTGGTGAAGGGTGACGACGCAGCCGCAGGACAGTCGGAGGAGGAGTTCAGGTGCCATAGGAGGACCGAACCTACTAGGCCATGCGGTACACCGGTGGAGCCTTTGGGACGCCTAGAGAATGGCGAGGTCGTCCCAGCCTCGAGGACCACAAGCTGCGCCGACGACGACGCTGAGGAGGCCAGCCGGTGACTCGTTGCCAGTCTGAGCAGTCCACCAATACGAGCCTCCGTCCTGCGCTGGACACTGCATGACTGTCCGGCCTGACGACTCCGAGACGTAGAGATGGTGCTTGTGTCCGAGGACCATGATCGAAGCGTCGGCGATCTTCTGGCGTCCGAGGGCTTGACCTTGCCACCACTTCTCCGGTCCGCCTGACCTGATCTGATGACCATGAGCGAAGCCGACTGCGACGCCGGAGAGTTCGAGCGTCATCGTGAGGTCGTCTGCAATCGCTCCGAGCGGCACGTTGACTGAGCCGTATCTTGCAGGGTTGGCGCTGAGAATCTCGCCGACCGTCTCGAACACTGCGAGGTCGTCGTTGTCAGTCCAAGTCGTGTACGCCTTGCCGGAGGAGTTTCGGTTCTCTCCGTGATTGCCTGGTACCGCGCCGAGGACGACTGGCAAGCCGAGGTCGACCATCGCTTCGACGTAGGCGAGGATCAGACGGCGAGCGACTCGCATCTGTTCTCTGCGGTCTAGGTCGGCGTTGAAGGTCTGCATGGCGTAGTGGCCGCTGCACTGTTCGACCATATCTCCGAGGCCGACGAGTGCGACTGCGTCTGGCGCACGTCCGACCTTCCGCAGCTGCTTGACCTGATCGACAAGTCGGTCCAGTGAGCGAAGGATGCGCTCGCAGGTCTCAGGAGTTCCGCCGCCTCGCTCGCCAGCCTTGCCGATCTGCCAGTCCGACAGAGCGACGAGCATGGTGCGTTCGCCGCCGACCGCCTGGACTGCCTTCGGCTTGCGCTTCTCAATCATCTTGCAGAGTGCAGCGACGTCGTCCGGGTCGGAGATGCGTGCGAGCGGCTCGATGCGTGCTCGGTAGTAGCGCAGTCGCTCGATGCCGTTGGCGGTCTGAGCGTCCCATGCTCGAATCTGTACGGAACCGGGAATGATTCGTACAGAACGAGGACTCAGGCCCCAATCGCCTATGAGGTGCTCCCATAGTGCGTCGTCGGGTTCGTGCTCCAGAGGTCCGGTGGAGATGACTCCTCCGGTGTCGGTCCATTCGAGCGATGGCTCCCAGCCGGTAGGGTGCGTCAACTTGTGGCGCGGAGCAGGCTCCGCATCCTCTAGGCGTCCCATACTCCGAGGAACTGCGTCTCGCTCTGACACATGCAGAGGCCACGCAAGTGAACCTTGATCGTGTCCCGATTGATCGGATGGCTGGCTCGGTTCAGAACGTCGGCCATGTAGGTCGATGACCTACCGCCGATGATCCAACCTCGAATCGTCTCAATGTCATCCGGTTCGAGGTCGGTGAGGAGCACGCCGAACTTGCAGAGGATGTCCTTCCGCATCTCGTTTTCCACGTCTGAGAGTTTCACTAGATAGCCACCGTCGCCGGACTCACCATGAGTTGTCCTTCCGCTCGTGTCTGTACGTTGCCAGTGCCGACCCACGCATACGTCCAGACTCCGGCTTGGCCGGTCGTGTCGACGTCAACGTGGTACAGCCCTGTGCCGTCCTTGACGATGGTTCCCCATGAGGTAGGAGCGTTGTACGTCACCTGCTGGACCGGGTTCGATCCGACCTGGTACGCGAACACGACCACACTCGGATCAGCTGCGGTGCCAGTGACGTCCGAGAACGCCGACGAGGTGTAGAACCTCACGACCGTTCCGGCGATGACTCCTGCGTTGCTCATGGCTTCCTCGTTTCAGACGATGCGAATACGTTAGACCATTTGGCCTTTGCTCTGACGGATGATGGCTTGGTCGATGCCTGGACGCTGGCCTTAGCCTTTGCTCGTGCGCTGACCGTACAAGGCTTTAGGTCAACGGAGACTGAGCCAAACGGCTTTGCCTTGACCGCTACCGATCCCGGCTTGCCAGCTACGACCGGCTTGCCGTAGCCCGAGAACGTCGCCGAGAGAAGCGTTTGAGCGGAGACGCTGACGGTGCCGATGGCCTGCCCTGCGAACTGGCCGACTGATGCAATCGTACTTGACGCACTCCCTGAGCCGGTTGGAGTTCCTGACTGCTTGAGCGATGCGCTGGCCGCTGCGCTGGTTGCCGTGTCGCCGGTCGGCGTGCCTGACTCGGCGATGCTGGCAGACGTTGAGCCGGTGCCGCTTCCTGCGCCGGTGGTCCCTGCGGTCGTCGGCGATGGGTTGATCTGGATGGTATTGGCTCGCACGATGTCGCTGACGCTCGATGCAGCCACCTCAGCGGCGGTGGCGAGGATCGGTGCGCCAGTCTGCGAATCACTTGACGTCAGTCCGCTAGATGACTCGGTGGCGCTCGTGTTGATCGCTGCGCTCTGTGTGTCGCCAATGGTCAAGGCCGTGTTCGTCTCGGTGGCGCTGGCGCTCGTCGCTCCGGTCTGTGTGTCGGTGGTGGTGCCGAGGTTGGCGGACTCGGCGGCGGTCGTGCTCAGCGCGCCGGTATCGCTCGAGGCGATGGTGCCAATGGTTGCCGTCTCGGTTGCGCTGGTGCTAATGGCGGCGTTCACCGATTCGGTAATGACTGGTCCGGTGTCCGTCTCGATGAGGTTCTCGGCGATGGCGCCGGTCGTGTTGATCATGGCTGGTGGGATCGTCAGCCACATCGAGGTAAAGGCTCGCGACGTCGTCCAAGCGAGATACCAATACAGAACGGACGCGTCCACGATCGGGGCGAAGTTCTCTTGGCCGGTGCTGTAATAGACGCCGTTAAGGTAGTAGCCGGTGACGTTCGCCTGACCGACTACGCCGGTCGGCGCTCCGAATGTGTAGGGCGAGATTCCGGGTCCGTTTCCGCTGATTGCGCTACCGGCTGCTCCGTTTCCCCATACCGCGGCGATCGCCAGTTCGTCGCTCATCGTTGCGACGGTGTAACCCGACGTCGTGATGTACGCCCCGGCGTTGGTGCCGGTGATTCCGAGGTAGGTGTCCACGACGAGCGCGTTTCCTGCGGTGCCTGTGTTAGCTCCGGCGATTTCGAGGACGGTGATGAACATTTGGTTCTGGTTCGCCGACATCGTCTGCGTGACGGTGGTGCCCTCGTTCGTTCCAGCGATCCGGTAGTAGAGGTTCATCCTGACGGTCGAGCCGTTATTGAAAGATCGGCTGAACGTGTATGCGTTGCCGAGGTTGTCGGTAACGCTCTGCGGTGCCGTGTTGGTCACGGTGCCACAAAACACAATCAACAAGTTCCCGCTGGTCGGTTTGCTCAGCGTTGTTTGCGTTGAGCAGGTCGTGGTGGCGGTGTTGGTGTGTCCTGTAGCGGTCTGCACTACTGACGGCGCAGGCATGGTGCTAGGTCAGCGTGACCTTGACTCCCGGTCCGGTGCTCGGGAGGCTGAGCGTCATACCGCTGGTGAGAAGCGGCACGAAGTTGCTGAGCGTGTTCCATGCGTAGATCACGCCATCGGCAGTCGTCACGTTTTTGGCGAGGAAAAAGCCGCAGACGTAGCCCCATGCTGCCGACGTGGTGCCGCTGCTTGGGAACGTAAGGTTGGCGCCCCACTGTGTGCTCGTGCCGGTGGCCAGCGACGAGGCCAGGCCCGGCGTGCTCCACGTTGATCCGGTGCTTGTGTTAGCGAGGGCTTGACGAGCGTAGCCGCTGGCGCTGACCTCGTAGGTCGTAAGCGGACTGGTCGTAGCAGTGCCGTTGAAGAAGTAGTCAGTGACTTCGGTCCAGACAACCGAGCCGTCTGTGACGGTTCCGTTGGCAGTTGTCGGCCACGTTGGTTCAGTGCTGCCGGTCGTTCCTGCGGTGGTGCAGCGGTAGAGGCGCTGGATAGAACCGAAGCCGGTGTAGGGGATAATCAGTTGGTTCGAGGTGTAGGCGGTTGATGCCGTCCACGTTCCAGTCGCTTTGATAAGTCCGATGTAGTAGTTGCCGCTCGTCTGCGCAGGCCACGCTGAGGCGGTGCTGCCGAACAGGATGTCAATGGCCTGCTGTTCTCCGTAGTTCGTCAATGGCATCCGAAACTCCTAGAGGTCGTGGATAGTTTCATTATTGCAGGGTCAGTGTCATGCGCCTGAGTAGGTCAGCGTTTGCGGTCCGTGAGCATGGCGAGTTCGGCTGGCGTGATCTGGAATGGGTCGGTCGGACAATCCCAGCCTCCATGCTCCCACGCACGAGCGACGAGAGCGGAGCAGATGAGCGCCGAGTTGTCCCTGCGGAAGTCGATGCGGAGCGGCTTCGGGCTGAGGAGGTTGAGTGCGATGGTAGCGATGGTGACGTATGAGTACCGGATGCCGACCTGCCGAATGGCGAAGTCGACCGCCTTGATCCGGTCCACGATGGCAGGACAGGAGCGGACGAAGGTGTAGCCGCCTGGAGCGACGTCGGGCAGGTCCACGATCTGGCCTCGACGTCCCATCTGGACGCAGCGGACCATACCGTTCGGCGTTATGCCGATGACGATGGCGGCGTGGTTCCACTTGCGAAACTTGCGCCATGAGGGACGCAGCCATTGGGCGAGCCGGATCAGCGCACCGAACGCTCCCTTGGAGTGAGCAAGGACGAGGTCTCCGGGCTGAATCACGACTTGCCCGATGAGGCTCGGAGGCTGGCGACTGCGTGCTCGAGGTCAGCCAGTCGCTTGTCTTGGAGATTGTCGGCGGCGACTTCCTCGGGGTCGACCATCTTGGCGGTCGCCTTGGTTGCGTGGAAGGTCACGAAGAAGCCGGTAAACAGGATCGGCAGGACGCCGACGTAGCCCTTCCAGCCGAAGGCGTGCGTCAACTCAACGCCCGAGACCGACATAATGGCGATCTTCGCCACGTCCGCAGCTGCGTCGCAGCATCCAGCCAAGAACGCCCGACCGGTGCCGATGGCCTTGACGAGCGTGACGCCGACCGTGTCTTGGATCGCCATGCCGACGCATCCGAGAAGTGCGTAGCCTGCGATGCTCAGCCACTCACGCATTTGGGTCTCCTTCTGGAAGGTTCGTTCGGTGGACTTCGCCGAGAAGGAGATGAATCTCCTCAGTCAGTTCGAGGTGGTACTTGGTGATCTCTGCGTTGATCCGGTCGGCTCGCTTGTCCGAGATGAGAAGTGCTGAGCCTTGGAGTCCGGCGATCATGGAGAGGATCAGGTTGAGGTGGAAGTATGGCGAGCGGTCCATGCCGAGGCCGCCAGTGATGAGCCATACGCAGAGGATGAACCCGAACACGCCAATGAACGACCACGAACCCATGCCGAGTCGGAGAGCGTCTGCGGCCTTCTCGCCGAGGTCTCGCTCATTGTCCGTAGGGACGGAAGGATGGAAGCGCCAGTGCTTCACTTCGCCGACTCGATGCCCTTGTGCCAGCCGAGGTGCTCTGTCAGTCGGATGTTGAGTGCGTCAATCTCGCCACCCTGTCGCTGAGTCTCGGCCCAGATGAGGTCGGCGAGTTCGACAAGCCGAGGCTCACCGGGCTTGCGATGGTTGACTGCGTCGTCAATCGGCTTCAACTGCTCCTTGACAGACTGGACGATCTGCTTGTGCGCCCATCGGCCTCCGGCGAATACTGAGCCGAGGATGGCGAGGACTGCGCTCAACAGGTAGGCGGATGCGGTGAGATGGTTCATTTCCCTTCCAGACGTAGGAGGAACGTGAGGCAGTTGATGGCCGCTGGACCGAACTTCCTGCCGTTGTAGGGCTTGAGTTTGCAGACGTGCTTGAGTGCCTGGACTGCCGGGACGACTCGCTTGCCGTACCAATCCGTCTTTGGCTTGACGATCTTGAAGTGCGCTGCGACAAGTGCGTTGCGGAGCGTGGTGATGTTCGCCCCATGCTGGCCGAACTTGGCGGATGCAGGGATCGGCGTCTGCTTCGACAACTTGGCGACGAGTGTGAGGAATGCGTTCGTAACCTGCTCGGTGGTCGGCCCCCATACGCCGTCAGCCGGTGAGACGTTCAGTGCGACCTGCCACGTCTGGACCTTGGCCTCGGTCGCTGCGTCATAGGTGCCGGTCTGCGGTGCGCCGACAATCTTCTGAATCTGTGTGACCTTCGGACCGATGGAGCCGGGACCGTAGATCACTCCGCCAGCGCCGCCAGATGCGCCGGTGTAGAGGCTCCACCATGACGGCTCCGCGACGCTGAGGTCGGTATCAGATGTGGTGCCAGCCGGTCGCCCGACTGAGGTGTATTGCCAGAGGGAGAAGCCTGACCACGCTGCGGTCGCTGGCAGTGCAATCGAGCAGACGTTGTCGACGCCCTGATACCCGAGAGGGTAGGCAGCGATCCACAAGGGATAGGCTCGAAGCCGTGAGTCATAGGCCCATCCGTAGCCTGCGCCGGTGTAGACCGTTGGGACTCGGTGGCTCAGATTCTCGACTGTGTTGATCCAGCGAATCGCCCAATCGACAACCGCCGCATCTGACAAGCCGCCAGAGACTTCGAGGTCGAGCACCGGAGGAAGCGTGCCAGCAGCTCCGCCAGTCCAGACGAATCCGACTGCGGTCTGCTCTGGCGATGCGCTTGGCTCGGCGAACTGATACGCACCGGTCGGGATGCCTGCGGCCTGAGCGCCTGCGGTCTCGGAGGCGAATACAGGAGAGACCCACGTTCCGTCGCCTTGCTCAACGTAGAGACCTGCGACCTGAGTGCTGAGCGCCTTGTAGTCGGTGCCGGTGTTCCAGTTGGAGATGTCGGCGATGTGGAGCCAAGACGTGCATGGAGATTGGACCGCTGCGGCGCTCGGAGCCTCGGAGGTGAGGATCGGTGCCAGCGCCAGAATGAGGACGCTAGAGAGCCATACAGAGGCCAATGAGAGGAACCTACGCATTAGAAGCCGAACGCAACGTAGGAGAATCTGACGTTGACAGTGTTGATGGCCGTGCCGCTCTGGTTGTAGGCGACCGTGTAGATGACCGTCTTGGTCGTGTTTGAGTAGTCAAGTTGGATTGAGTGACCGGCCTGACTTGTTCCTGCGGAGTTCGTCGTCGTCGGCTTGAGGACAACCGAGATGACGCCGTTTGGGAAGCCGCCGCCTGGAATGTTGAAGCCGATCTGTCCCGATGAGTTTGTCTGGATTTCAAGTGTTCCCGAGGCGATAAAGAACGGAGCCGAAGCACTGCCGGTCAGGTTCGTGACGTATCCGGTGTTATTGAATGTCAGAGCGCCGTTGTTCAGAGCGTTGGCGATGTTGTTCCATTCCGTCGCGCTTGGGTAGTCCCCGGTGTTGTGTGTCGGAATGTTCGTCCAAGTTGCCATGTTCTAGCCTCCGAAGCGTCCGACGTAGACCGGACTGGTGCTGGTAGCGACGCTGCCGCTTGGGAATGAGTACGTCGGGGTGAAGTTTGACCCGAACGCTCCAACTGTAATCGTTGTGGCTCCTGCGCTCGCTGCGGTGAGAACCGTCACCGTCTGACTGTGAGTGCCAGAGACGAGCGTGTACGCCGAGTTCGCAGAGATGTCGAAGGAGAGCGGCTGGACCGTGAGTGTCGTGTACGAGCTGCCAGACGTGAGGTTCATGTTCAGCGTCCAAGGCGGCGTCTGATTCGCTGGCGTGAACACTTGGACCGTCAGGCCGGAGAAGTACGAATAGGCCGGAGTGAACGACTGGATGGAGATGCTGTTGGCTCGAACAGTGACGTCGGCGGCGACCGTGATGAACTCAGGAGCGGTCCCTGCGTTCAAGACGTAGACCGCATTGGTGCCGATTGCCGTCGTGATCATGCTCACGGTGGCTCCGTTGGCGATGGTCCATGAGGCCGTCCCACTGACGAGCGAGAGGCCGGTGAACGAGGTCGCAGTCGTGCCGGTGTAGGAGAAGTTCAAGAAGCCACCGGAGGCCGTGACCTGAATCGTGCCGGTCGATGGCACGTTGTCCGTCGATGCGACCGTGATGCTGGTCGACGTGCCAGAGAAGCCGGTTCCGTTGACTGTGGTCGTGTAAGGGTTGATCGGGACGATGGGGATGCTCGTGTACGTCGTGCCTGCCGTGAGTGCTGCGCTCGTCGTGAACTGAGCGTCGGCGAAGGTGCCGTAGTTGGCATCACCGAGTCGCCAGTAAGGAGCACCGGTGATCTCGAATGGCGAGAGGGTGTGCGTCGTGTGCCATTGGCCCGGATCGGCCTTGAACTCGTGCTGAATCGACTCAATCGCTATCGGAGCGGAGAAGGCTGCGGTGCCAGCATCTCGGCGCTCGAACAAGACAATGTCGCCAAGGTTCGCTGAGAGCATCGTCGTCGTCGTCGGGTCGCCTGCCTCGGCGACGAGCGTGACCTTGTTCGTCCTAATCTGTGGGACTTGGTGACGCCAGAGAAGTGCGTGGCCTACCTCGAGCGCAGTGTTGGCATCGGCTGAGTATGACGCACGCACGATAGTTCGTTGGCCGTATCGAACCTGAGCCTCGGCGCTGCTCAGTCCATTTGAGTCTGTGTTGATCGTCGGCGTGTACTGAACGCCAGCGACGTCGGTGATCTGCGCTGCGGTCCAGAGGTCAAGGTCGTCCTGGAGCATGTCGATGTCGTTGATGAACCGTGAGTACGACGAGTCGGCGAGGTTCGTCTGATCAGAGACGGTTGGACTCGTGCCTGCGAGGTACTGCGAGCGGTAGTTGTCGCCCCAAAAGAACCGGTTGCGGAAGATGTACGTCCCAGCGGTGCCGGTGTAGAAGGCCCCGAGTTCCGTGTCCGATGACGTGAGGACAACCTCGGAGGCGAGTTTCTGCGTGGAGTCTGATGCTGAGCCACTGACGTACTGCGTCCCGACTGCGATGTTGACAGGGACGCCAGAGTTCGTTCCGTCATCGACCCATGCGCCCGAGGGAATCGCTGCGCCGCTTGTCGGTCCATAGGTGACAGGGACAAGTCCTGCGACTTGAAGCGTCTCCAAGATTCGCTGACCGGAGACGACTGTGGTCGTGAGCAGAGACCCGATGCGGTAGGTCTGCTGAAGTTCAGTGACTGGCGTCGCACCTGAAGGCCATGCGATAGCGAAGCGCCATGCGAGGTCGGCGACGTTGGCGGTGGTCGCAGCTGCTGGCAGGTAACTGCTCTGTGTTCCTGAGACGTTCCAGCCGACGACCGGCGTGTGCAGTTGGAATGTCGCCGAGTTGCCTCCGGTCGTGACGCCGTCGACGATGGCGTTGACCGTTCCGCTGCTCGTGCCTGTGACGCCGTTGAATATGAGTCCGACGTGATGCCACTTGCCGTCGTTGACAGGCGGACCGCCAGCGCCTCCGTGTACCAGCGTGATGGTCGGAGAGCCTGAAGTGTTCAGCGTTGATTGGTAGATGTAGATGTGGCCAGAGGGTCCGACCTGTGCGTAGGTGTATTTGTAGGCGTCCGGCTGCCAGTTGCCGCAGAGAATGTCGCCGACCTTGGCGTTCTGGAACCATCCCGAGACGTAGAAGATATATCCCTGGACGCCGCCAGTGTTCTGATCCGGCCAAGTGATGAACGCCGAAGGAGACGAGGTGCCATTGGAGAGGTCAATGGCCGTTGACGGGTCGTAAGGGTGCGGCCCGATGACGTTGTAAGTCGCTTGGCCGTAGATGGTCGCCGAGTGCAGTCCAAGGAAGTAGTCCTCGAGGATGTTTGTGTTGGCGCTCTTTTCGTTGCACCGGACCAAGCAAAACGAAGCGATGTTCCAACTGTTGCCGCTCGGCTGGACTGCGTTGTTGGGGTAGATGGTCGGGTTGAGGAGCCGAGTCGTGCTGAGTGTCTTGAGTCCGTCCGAGGCGCTGATCGTGACCTGTGAGTTGACTTCGTCTGGCGTGTTGAGCGCCCACGAATCCACGAAGCCGGTGTAGACGCCGTATTGCGTGGAGTTCCAAGTCGCCAAGACTCGGATCGGCGTCATCGGCTGAGCGAGCGATTTCGGAGCGACGTTGACCGTTCCGCCTGAGACCTTCGTGTACGTCTTGGTCGCTTGCTCAAATGGCGTGTATTGCCCGAGCCGGTTGTCAAGGACGACTTCAAGCGTGCCGGTCTCGAAGCGGTCCAGCTCGTGCTGCTTGCCTCGCCTGGTGCGGTGCGAGATGACGTCTGCGGTGATGTCCAGCCATTGCCAGTTGTTGATGCCGCCATATGGCACCTTGAACGGCGACGTGAACGACGAGGCTGTGACGTTGGCGATCTGGACGCTGAGCGTAGGGAGGTTGGAGATCTGAGTCATGGCTTGCGAGGTGGCTTGGTGGTTGTGCCGCCGCCGAAGATGTCAGGGTTGGCGCGAGCGGTCTGGAGCATGAGTTTCCGCATGGCATCTGAGAGTGACTGCATAAAGTCCTTGTCAGCAAGAAGCGCAGCGCCGACCTTGGCGATGTTGATGTCAACCTCGATCTCGTAGTCCTTCACTAGCCGACCTTGACCTTGATGTTGACGGTGTCCTTAGCCTTGAGGAAGTTGGCGATGTCCATGAGGTGATTGTTCGCTTCGCGAGTGTGCTGAGAGGTGAAGTCGGTCATTCTGGCAACCGCTGGCAAGTGCTGTTGAGAGAGGCTGCTTGTCTGCTGCGTTGACGTGGCGGTCTGCTTCAACGCTCCGCCATCTTCGACGCCGACACGACCGGCGACCTTGACGTGGTCTGGCACCTTGACGTTGAGATGCGCCCTTGACAACTGGTTGGCGAACTCGCCCATGTTGATCTGCTTGACGTTGAGCGTTGATCCCTTGAGCACGTTGGCGAATGCGGCTGCGGAGTCGGGCTTCGCCATGCCTCCGCCTTGAATGCCTTCTGGCAACGCTCCACCCTTGCCTTGGGTGATGTATTGACCGATTTCGTAGAGGTTGCTCTTGGGGTTGTATTTGTTCAGGTTGGCAAGTGCTCGGCCCGAGGCTTCGATGCCGCCTGTCATGTTGCCTCCCATGTTGCCGAACTGACGCAACGCAGCGGCAGGGTTCAGCGCAAGCAGGTTTCCGGCTCCGGCGAACAGGTTGTATTGCGTCTTGAAGAATCCGCTGAGGAAGTCTCCGCCGCCCTTGCCGATGTCCAGCAGCCCTCGTCCGACGAAATCTGCAACCGCTCCGACGAGGTTGGCTCCTTTCGGCTTCGGCGCTCCGCCTCCCGGAACGGTTGTGCCCTTCGCAGGCTTGCCACTGAGACCTGCCAAGAATCCTTGAAGGTCAGCGACGCCCTTGGTGTTGAGCCAATCCAGAGCGGTCTGAGCGGCTGGCAGAAGTTCGAGGCCGAAACTCGTGGCGAGGTTGCTGACCGAGGCCTTGGCCTTGTCGAGTTCTCCCTTGAATGTCTTGGACTGATTCTCCGCTGCTTGTTGTGCCTTCTTGTGATTGTTGACTTCGTTGGTAGCCGCTTGGTATGCGGCCGGACCTGACTGGATGATTGAGAGCAATCCAGACGCAGCGCCAGCGCCGACGAGGTTCGTGGCATTGCTGATCTGCTGCTGCTGGTTCATGGCTGCGAACTTCGGCGTCAACTGACTGATGAGGTTCTGCATTCCGACGAACTTGCCGGTGGCGTCGTAGACGTTGACGCCAAGTTGTTGCAGCGTGGCGGCGGTCTGCTTGCCTGGAGCAAGAATCTTGTCCAGTCCGCCCGAGAACGTCTGGAGCGCACGACCGCCAGAGACGCCGTGTTGCGTCATATCAACGAGGGTCGCTGCCATATCGCCCATCGGAGGAGCGACGTCGCCCAACTTGTTGTGCATCTTCTGGAGCGAACCGGTGATGGTGTCCATGCTCTGACCGGTGAGCGATGTCGTGTTGTAGAGCACCGCCATGACGTCGGATGCGCTGGAGACTGGCATCTGGAACGCTTGCAGCGAAGTGGCGATGTCGGAGGTCGTCGTGTTGAGGCTCTGGCCTGTGGCGGTGGCGAGTTCCATCGAGGACTTGAGGATGTCCGTCGATGCCTTCGCCGTGTTCTGCCCTCCAACAAGTCCGGCGACTTGACCGGCGACTGATGCGTACGCCTTTGCGAGCTGCGTGCCGGTGAACTCGGAACCCATCGCCAAGTCCATCATCGAGCCTTGGAGGTTCTTGGTCTGTTGAGTTGTCAGGCCGAGTTGCCCTGCCGACTTCTGGACTGCGCTCTGGAATCCCTCAGCGAGACCGATGGAGACGCCAGCAATGCCAGCGGCGAGACCGCCAGCGGCCAGTGCAGCGCCGCCGAGACCTGCGCCGAGAACGGCTGACGACGATGCGCCCTTGGCTTCGAGCGAGTCCATCTCGCCCTTGGCCTCGCCCATCTTGGCCTTGAACTCTTTGATGTCGGCGAGCAACTCAACAACTACTGGTGGAAGCATTGACTCAGCCATTGAGCGCCCTTCTCCATTCGGCCTCGTACATGGCCGTCAGTTCTTCTCGTGACTCTCGGAAGCCTGGAGCCATGTAGGGATACGGCTGCTGGTTGTAGTTCCGTCCGAGTGCGTCCTTGCCTCGGAAGCCGAGTTCGACCCTGCGCCCATACGCTGCGGTCGGTCCAGTCTTGGACATCCACCGGCCCGGACCCATCTGGCGAGTCTCGTGGACTGCGATGCTGCGAGCGAGCGTGCCGGTGCGGATGTGGGGCTGATCGCCGGAGACGTGCTTGCCTTGATACTTGGTGCCGAGAATCTCGCCCTTGTTCTTCTTCTCACCTGAGCTGAGGACTCGTGCGGTCCCTGATCCGTCGATGGCGAGGCGTGTGAACTGCTTCTGAGCGTTCTTGGCGACGATTGCTCCGCCCTTGGTGACGACTCCGTAGGCCGCTCGGTTCATGCGCTCCTCGAGGCCGGTCAACGCTGCGGAGAACTCCTTGACGCCACTAACGATCATCTCGGGCATCGTTCATCACCTCCGTCGTCATGTTGTCCAGCGCGAGCGTCCAAGCGATGACCTGTGCCGGTTCGCCTAGATACTCATTGTGCGTCATGGGGACGATCTTTCGGTAGCGGTACTCCTGCCACCGTTCGAGGAGTTCAGGATCAAGGCCCTCAGTGACTCGGCCTGAGACGGCTGCCTTGAGAAGTGCTAGCCGTCTGTAGGCACTTTTGGGTCTGTTGCACCGTCCACGCCGAAGTCTGGAGTCGCTTCGGAGTTGATGTCGTTGCACGCAGCGACGAGGTCGGCGAACGTCTTGGCTGGCAGGAGGTCCGCAGCGTCGGCTGGCGATCCCTCCCATGACCATGAGACTACGAACGTGGCGATGAGTGAGTCTTGGTACAACTCAAACGGAGTCGCACCGTTCTCGTCGTCCTCGATTGCGCCCCATGTTGCCGGGTCGCTCTCGTCCAGTCCCTCGGCGAGCGCCTTGGCTGCGGCCTCAAACGCTGCTCGTGCAGCAGCTCGAAGTTTGCGAGCCTCTCGCTCTGTGAGGTCCTCTGCGCTGCGGAGTTCGACCCAGCCGCCTGTGAGTTCCTTGCGGACCGTCACTAGTAGGTCGTGTTGATCGCGTTCTTGCAAGCGATCTGGATGGGCGAGTATCCGGTGACTGCGTCGGTCGTGTTGGCCTCGGCGGTGAAGTTGGCGTCAACTTCGACGTAGTGCTTGTCACGCATACGCTTGGCGTCGTGGAACTGCACCTTGGTCATCGTCACGATGATCTGGTTCGTGGCAACGAGTGAGTCTTGGAACGTCAAGACAACCGCAGTCGGTGAGTCGGTCAGTGCGAGGCCGTTCGATGATCCGTTGTAGAGGATCGGGTCGGTGGCTTCCACGACGAACTTCATGCGCCCGGAGACTTCAAGCGGACCGGCGAACAAGCGGTAAGGCGACGAGGTGCCAGCGGTGAAGATCGGAGTCGTGCTGCGGTTGATGTTGATTTCGCCGTCGACGAGGACCGTCGATGAGGTGCCGCCGATGGTGAGTGAGATGTCCCAGCCGGGAACCTGCTGGACGGTGCCGAACGAGGCGGTCGGCGTGGAGCCGAGAACCGTGAAGGGCTGCCCGAACAACTTGGACTGAATCTCAACTGCGGCCTCTGCGCCGAACGTGATCTTCGAGTCGCTGGCCTGTGCGCCGAGAATCTGGAAGGCGTTGTCGCCATCGAAGTCTTGGATCGTCACCGAACCCGGCTGCGAACCTGTGCTCGGAGCGTTCGTCAGCTGCATGAGGTGTGTGTACGGGGCGACTGAGCCGGTCTTGGTCTCGGTTCCGAGGAGCGCCTTGGCGATGACCGGGAAGGTGTCGGCGTAGGCGTAGGTCTTGAAGTCGTACTCATCGTGCCGGACGCCGAGAACGTGGTTGTAGACCGTCGTCGGTGATCCTCGGAAGGCTTCGTCACGGAGGAACTTCTGCTGCGGTGTGACCTGTGGCGACACAACCGGAATCCACTGGATGTTCGACGATGCAGTGCCACGAGTCGCCTCGATGCCAAGCCCGACGAAACTATTGGTTGAAATGAATGGCATGGCCTAAGCCTCCGGGGTTGTAGGGGTTGCGTCAGAGGCCGCTACATCGGCTCCTGAGACGTCGGGAACAGGGGCAGGGTCGGTAGGAGCCGGAGCCGACTTCGACGCCTTAGAGGGCGCTACGGCGACGAGGGTCTCAATGCCGGGGTCGACGTCAAGCGTGACGACGTCTCCGGGCTTGACCTGGACGCCGTGTCCATCGACGGACAGAGTGATGAACACTCGCTCATCCTCGCCGGTGTAAGTGAAGTCAGGCATCGTTCTCCTATGTGCGCTCGATAGTTACGACTGTAGTTCGGACCGATGCGTAGACCTGAGTAGCCTTCATCGCTCCCATGAGGTTGCGAGGGTAGAGGGCCTGAATCTCAATGTCTTGGCCTCCGGGGTACGCACCTTCGCCCCATTGGAAGATGACGCTCGGCGCTCCAGCTTGTCGGTCGGCTCGGATGTAGTCGACAAGCGAATCAAGGAACTGGTCGGCTGCGAGGCCGCAGTCCTCGGATTTGTTGCTTGTGGACCGAATAAAGCAATCCAACACAATCTCCAACTCGGTCGCCTTCTCGCCTGAGTGCGCTCCGCCGAGTGCGATGCGCTTCTCCGACTGGCGTCCGAGGTAGATAAAGATGACTGCGCCGGTCGAATGGCCGGGGTCCTCGTTCTGGAAGAAGTCGCCCTCCGGTGTGAACTTGGCAGGGTAGGCGTAGACCGCTCCAAGGTTGGCGATGTTGGACTTTGATGGGTCCAGATACGCCTGAATCGCTGAGCGGACGTTTGTACGGACGCTCACGATTGACGGTCCAGTACGAGACCGATAGCGATGAACACGCAGAGACCGACGACGGCTGCGACGATCATGCTCTGCGCTCCAGTGCGAAGCCGACGCCGACGCCGACGATGATTCCGATGACGACGAGGTGGATCATATGCGCCCGAAGATCTGACGGAACGAATCGAGCAGGATGAGGGCGTCGTGGAAGTCCTCGGCGCTGGTTTCGGTCTTGGAACTGACTGCCATCGGCTCGCCGATCTCGTTGAGAACGAATCCGCCTTGGCCTCGCTGCTTGATCATGGAGACGACGAGGTGGATGACTGCCTGCTTGACCGTTGGAGGGAACGCAGAGACGTTCGTGCCAGCGCCGTGTGAGTAGATCAGCGGAGCGGTGAGCGGAACCGTGAGGCTCTTGCCATCCCACGTTGAAGCGACGGTGACAGTCTCCTCGACTGGTGCGTCGTAGATCGTGACCGGCTGGCCTGCGTAGAGGCCGGTGACGTTCGTGAAGGTGAGCGACGACGTGTTGGCCGCAGCCTGAGCGGAGAGCGTCTGATTGAAGAAGCCGTTGACGTAGGTGTATTGGACGAACGCCGGAGGGCCTGAGACGCTTGGGAACAGTCCGAGGCCGAGCGGCCCCGATGACGTTGCGTAGGAACCGGACTGCGTCACGATGAACTGGCGCTGCTCGATCCAACAGTTAGCGGTGGAGAGGTTGACCGGCGTGAGGTTCGAGGGGATGCCGCCGACTTGGAAGGACTGGA
>Ga0214199_1000177_pt1 | contig 15436 bp, 24 predicted proteins | sample TroBogEpilimnion_24_FD_153037 | JGI IMG/M metagenome (GOLD analysis project Ga0214199, IMG submission 153037) | Freshwater microbial communities from Trout Bog Lake, WI - 04OCT2008 epilimnion | ecosystem: Environmental > Aquatic > Freshwater > Lake > Epilimnion/Euphotic zone | place: Trout Bog...
AGATTACAACCACATCTACAGAACCAGAGGCACTCAATGCGGTCAAGGTATTGCGTGTAGACCCCACTAAAGTTAACCCTGTTTTCTACGACAAAACGCCTATAGACCCAGGCTTGTCCGCAGAAGAAAAGGCTGCACTTGCAAATGTTGCTACCAAGACTAGCAACGATATGATCAACGCACTCAAGTCTGGTAAAGCACTAGACGAGTATTACAACACCTATGCCTACACGTCATCTTTGCCCACGTTTGTGACGCAAATGGCACAGGAGTTGGCTAACGATCCTACAGGTACAGACCCTAGTTATAACTCACTGAGAGCAGAATACAAGGCGGTAACAGGCACTGACTTTATTAGTCCTTCTGGTGTACCTAATGTTATTTTGCCACCCGTGACTATTGTTGCGTCTAGAGTAATCAGCTCAGACCCAGCCACTGGTGTCACGTTTGTGGTGGGTGCAGACGGTAATCCTATTCCTGTCTCTACAACAACACCGCTCACGCCTGGTCAGACGATTGCCTACAACAGTGCAACTAATACAGTTATTCCTAGCAGTGTGACCAGTCAGACTTCTGCTGACATTACCACGCCAGATACAACAAAGACACCGAGTACAACCACAACATCTGGCACTACACCAGGTGCAACAGCTGGTGCAACACCAACGCCCAGCACAACCGTCAGCACCAGTCCTAGTACAACAACATTGTCTACGGCCTTGAACTTGCCTAGTGCGGGTTCGATTACAACAACTCCAGCGGGCACTACTGCAAACACAACTAGAAGTTATGGTGGGTTTGTATCTGGTCCAACACCTACGCCTACACCATCAGGAACGCCAACGCCTACTCCTAGTGTTACTCCTACGCCTACGCCATCTATCACGGTGACACCACCACCTACCCCCACGCCTGTTCCTAGTGAGGTGGTGACACCACCTAGTGGGCCATCTACTGAGAAAACACCTTATCCAACTTACAAACCTGACGTGTTTGTGGAAAGTAATGTGCCTAAGACATTGGCGGGTGCGCTGAATATTGGTGGCAATTTACCGTTGGCGGGTCAGACCGTGGGATTAGGTGGCGGTGGAGGGGGTGTTTCTGTAGAATCAGGGCAGCAACAAAAACCTGTCTGGAACGTGGCCTCACTCAAATTAAAAGACGAGGCCGAGGGCACGCCTGATTACGGGGCATTATCATCAGCACTGGGGATATAAATGGCTACAGCACTTAAAAACCTGACCAAAATGGGTACAGACGTGAAACAAATAGCACGTCTACTCCAGAAGAAAGCTCCTCCAGGGCATATGCTGGCCTACATTTCTCCAGAAGAGGCAGAGGTTCTCAAGCAAAGAGGTGGCTCTGGGCGCATCACAGATGAGGGTATTCCCTCGTTTGAACCTATTGATGTTACTGGTGAAAACACTCTAGGATTTGATCAACCTGTGCAAACAGGACAACAAGTTCAACCAGATATTGGACCTATTTCTACTGAAACTCGTGGTGGTGGTGACACTATTTCTGCTGCACCAGCACCCGTAGAAACACCAGTTAGTGCTGCACCATCAAATTACAGTTTGTTTGGCGGGGGAGGTAGTGGAGGTCAACCAGGCATTAGACTGGGGACACCTAGTCAACTTAGTTTGGCCTTGCCGTCTGACGTAACCCCGTCAATTACAACGCCATCTGGTCCTTCTCCTTACGACATCACAAGCAAAACAGCATCAACCCTTGCTGCACCTGGGCCAGAAGTAGGTGCACCAGCACCAGGCGGTATGTCAGATGCTACCAAGGCTAAACTAGGCATAAGCGGTCTAGAGGCTCTTCTAGGTGCATCTCAGGTCAGGGCAGCACAATCACAAGGTCAGGCAGCGCAACAGGCATTACAGGCACAGGCAGCACCTTATCAACAGCAAGGTCAGCAGTTGTTGGCATCTTCACAACGGGGTGAACTCACGCCCGCTAATCAACAAATACTACAGGCTGCACAGGCACAGGCAGCGCAGAATATTGCGACTAGAGGCGGTGTTGGCGGTATGCAAGCCCAGAATCAAATCAACGCACTACAACAGCAGTTGTTGACCAGTCAACTCAATTTGGGTCTCCAGTTGCAGTCTGTGGGTGACAAGATTGCTCAAGGCGCTATCCAAGCTGGTGTCCAGGCTGATCAATATGTCAACAACCTCACGTCTAGTTATGCCATGAACATTGCTAGAACATTGGCTGGTGGTTTGCCTGGTGGCACAACTACAACTCCTACACCGCAACAATAAGGGGTTAACATGATTACCACACTAGGCAAATTAGGATCGGGTACGTTTGGTGAATTTGGCGTTAAAGATTTAGCACCTCCAAAAATAGAAACACCAGATTATGAGATGAAACCTGATGTTGCTAGAAAAAAATTGAGAGAGGCTGCAGAGTCAAAAACTCAATTAGAAAGAGCACAGACAGAACGTCAGGCAGAGGCTGAACGAGAAAAAGCAGCGGGTGAAACAACAATAGCTAAAGAATATGCAGAAAAGGTTAAAGAAGACCCCTACAAATTGCTAGAAGACCAACGAATAGAAGAGAGAGACCGTCTCAAGTTTGTGCCTAATCAAGAGAATGTACAAGACTTAGGGACTCTCTTTACGTTGACTAATCTTCTAGGATTCATGATTGGTGGTAAGTCTAAAGGCAACGCCCAAGCTGCCATGTCTGCCATGAACGGGATGCTAGAAGGCCACCAAAAAGGCCGTGAAGACTTGTATAAAAAAGAGAAAGACATCTACGATCAGAACATGAAGGCGTTGGATCGCACGATTGACACTCTAGCAAAACGAGTGCAACAAAACATGGCTACTTATCAAGTAGACAGAGATGCTGGTATGGCTGCACTACGCACCACCATTGCTGAACACAATGCTACTTTTTTAAAAGACACATTAGAAAAGTATGGCCCAGCGTATATGTACGACAAGTTAAAAACCATTGTTGATTTGGCTGACAAAAAACAAGCAGCTGATTTGGCTGCTGAAAAGGCTGCAGAGGCTAGAGCGCATCAACAGAAGATGGAAAGTTATGAAGAGAAAAAACTAGGATTTGAGGCCGAAAAAGTTGGATTAGAACGGCAAAAAGTTGCTGCACAATTAAGGCAAGAAGGCGATCAATACACAGAAAATGCTGCACAAGCTATTGCCAACTACGCACAAGCTCCTCCTGGACTAAGAGACAAGAATCGTTACAAGATATTGGCACGGGTGCGTGAACTTAATCCTACCTACAACGAGGGTATGTACAAGGATATGGACACGGCCTATCGCAACTGGACGCAACCTAATGGCACAGGTGGCAAGCAGATTTTGGCGTTTAACACCGTTGCTAGTCACTTAGACAGTATTGAGGCATTGGCAAAAGCACTGGAAAACAGAGATCAACCAGGTGTTAATGCTGCGGTCAACTTCATCAAAAATAACACTGGAGACCAAAAAGTCACAGATTTCAACACAGCTAGACAAGCGGTGGCTGCAGAGTTGGTCAAGGCCATTGAGGGCAGTGCGGGTGCATTGGGTGACCGTGAGGAGGCACTAAAGACACTCGATCCTACCAAGTCACCAGCACAGCTGATGGGCACAATCAAGATTTACAAGGAGTTGATCAAGAGACGTATTGAGGCCAGCAAATATATGTACGAACAGTCTACTGGTCGCAAGAACTTTGAACAATTTATCCCGCCAGAGGTTAGGCGGTCATTTGGTATTGATGATGTTATTGCTGCTAGGCCATTGCCTGAGTCACCTCAGTCATCTGTACCTACAACAACAGGGCCAAAAGAAGGTGACAAGAATAAGTCCAAATCAGGCAGACCCATCATCTTCAGAGGTGGTGAATGGCATTATGAGGATGAACGATAATGGCTGTACCAAAAGAAGACTTACCCACAACTCTTGTTCCTAGTGACGATTTGCCTGGCACAAGTCAGGTCAAACCTATACCAGGCGGTCCTGAGTATAAAGAGGCTTTGCAAGGTTTGACATTTGGGTTTGGTGAAGAGGCTATGGCAAAAGGTCGATCACTGATACCTGGTCAACCCAGTTATGAAGAATCTGTAAAAGCAGAGCGAGAACAACTCAAGCAATATGAGAAAGAGAAACCTCTTACCGCAACGGGTTTGCAAGTGGCGGGTGGGTTAGCACCGTCTTTAGTGACAGGCGGTATTGGGCTAGTAACAGGGGCTAAACCAGCCATTGCCAAGGGTTTAGACGTGGCGGGTAACCTTACCCTTACCGCCATGAAAAAATACTATCCAGAGGCGTTTGCAAGGCTTCCAGACTTTATAAAGGCGGGTGTCACGGGTGTAGAGGCTGGGGCTAAATATGGAGCTGGTGCAGCAGAAAAGCCAGAGGATGTACCTAGAGAGATGGCAGTAGGCGGTCTGGTGGGTGGTACTGTAGGTGGTGCAACCAGTATTGCTAAAACAACTCTGACTCCTGTCTTTAGGGCGTTATTTGGTGACGTGGATAAAGATGCAGCCACTCGCATTGCTAACGCTATGCAGATGGATAAAACCACGCCAGAAGAGTTAGACAAAAGGTTGAAGGCTGCGGGTAAGCCTGGTGAAGTAACTTTGTCAGATGTTGCTGGGCAAAACCTCAAGTCATTGATGCGGGTGGGCACAAACGTGCCTGGTGAAACACGGGAGTCTGCCACCAATTTTCTAACACAACGTCAACTAGATCAGTTTGACCGGATCAATGAAGACGTGGAAAACATGATGCTGCAAGGTAAAGGCAGAGATGTTTATACGTTGAAAAATGAATTAGACACAGTTAGAAAATCTATGTCTGATCCTTTATATAAACAGGCTAATAGTATAAAAATACAAAATACGCCTGAGTTAATACAAATACTGAATGCTATGCCTAATGAGGCATTGTCAAGAGGTAAAAGTATTTACAAGTATGAAATGTTGCCGACACCAGATGTGCCTGGCAAATTAAAAGATTTAGCTAAAAAGACTGATCCTATAGACTTTAGAATCTTTGACCTTATTAAAAGAGGATTGGATTCTGAGATCAATCAACATCAACAAAATGGTGTTTATGATGACATTGGGCGTTCTTTAATCAACCTTAAAAACACATATCTTAACTATTTAGACAACGCCAACCCTTACTACAAAGCTGCTAGAGATGCCTGGGGCGGTCCATCTGAGTCTAGAGATTTGCTAGATCAAGGTAAAAAGATTTTCCAATTAAACCCATCTGCGGTGGCAGACAAGTTCAGCAAGATGAATCCTGGACAACAACAATATTTTAGGATGGGTGCTGCCGAGGCCATTAAAGATGTAATTGGTGGAAAACAAGACATGGTCAACAAGGCTAGAGTATTGATTGGGTCTGCCAAAAATAGAGAAAAATTACGGTCTATATTCCCTTCTCAAGAAGCCTACGATCAATTTATGAATCGTATGCAAGTAGAAAAGAAAATGTCAGAAACTGCTGGTTATTTGTTGCCAACATCTGGATCAAAAACAGCTGGATTGTTAACAGATGTAGGTGAATTAGGACCAGAACAACAAGCGGGTTTACTTAAAGATTTAGTGTCTCTTAATCTGCCAGGTGCAGCCATGAGGTTGACACCTAAACTCTATGGTGCAACCACGGGTGTTACCCCAGAACTGGCTAGTTCATTACAAAAGAGTCTACTCACGCCTGGTGCAACAGCTGGTGATCTAGCAAATAGAATCAAGGCTGCTAGACAAGCCCAGGCTAGAAGTCGTGCTATCACGCAACAAGTGGGTAAAACAGCTGCTGCACCTATTCTTCTGCAAAACCGTAAAGAACAATACTAGGAGTAAACCATGCCACTCAAAAAAGGTACTAGCCGTGAAACAATATCCAAGAACATTAGCAAACTCACAAAAGAGGGAGGCCGTCCACGCAAGCAAATTATTGCTATCGCTTTGTCATCGGCTAGAAAGTCCAAAAAAGGAAAGCGCAAGGCTAAAAGATGAGCAAGAAAAAGGAAAAGGGTATAAACCCAGCACTAGAGACAGCCATCTCTGAAATGCTAAAAGCGGTCATGGTAGACCCCACCGCCACGATTACTGACAAAACAAAAGTGATAGACCGTGCCCTCAAGTTGGAAGCCATCAAGATGAAGATGCAAGATGACGAGTGGGGTAGTGGGTTTATGGGATTAGAAGACGAGGAAAACGAGGCATAATAGGGCTTTTTAAAGGGGGTTCTATGGATAAAGTCTCATTGATCACGTTGGCGTTGAAAGTTATCTCAGATCGTCTAATCACGATTCTGGCACTCATCATGTCGTGCGGACTCACGTCTTACACGTTGTGGGCGGGTGATTGGACAAGGGTAGCAACACTTGCTATATTTGTGTTATTCAGTTATTTAGTTGTAAAGAACAAGGAGGTTAGTCATGCCAAGCAGCAACCGCAACAAGAACCCTATGAGTCCCAAGGCTGATTATGAAAACAGCAACATGGCTAACTCTAAGCACCAGAGACCCCATGAGGTAAACCAACAGATTGCCAAGTCTGTGCGTCCACAGTTGCCCCGTGACGGGTCTGTTGGCATGGAAAGATGGACACCTGGCACATTGCCTATGGGCGGGTTTAGGTCAGTCATTGACTTCTCTGGCACGCCTAGTTACAACACCAAGAAGTCACCTACCTCTGGTGGTGGTGGAAAGGTTTACTGAAATGGCTAATAACATTCCATTCCAACAGATGGGCAATACTGTTAGGATGATTGTTAATGGTGCTGCAAACACGCAATCCAATGTGTTTACTATTCAATCTAACAGTCCTTGCCAACAATATTATCTAGCCAATGCTGATACAAACTCTGCGGTGTATGTACAGATTAACGCCACCAGTAATTTTAACATTGCGTTACCAGACGCTGGTCCGTGTCCAGTTATAGCGCTACCACCTTATTCGTACAAGGTATTCACAAACATACAGGTAGGACCTGGTGCTAATGTGTACGCAAAAATCATTGGAGATGCTGCCAATGCCACTTGCTACATCACACCTGGAGAGGGGTTCTGATTGGACCCAATCACAATATTCGCAGCGTGCAAGGCTGCTCATGCGGGTATTCGAGAGTGTATTGATCTTTACCAGGACTTTAAAAAGGATGGTAAAGACGTGTCCGACATTGTGGGTGACATTGGTAAGAACTTAGGTGCGTTCTTTACCCACCAGGAATCGTTTAAAGAGGCCGAGAAGGAGGCAAAGAAGAAGCCTCTAAGCAAAGGTATGTCTATCAACGAGGAGGCCATGAACCGCATCCTACGCCAGCAACAGCTGGAGCAGATGGAGACCGATCTTAGAGAGATGATCATCTATCAAATAGGTATGCCTGGTCTCTGGAGTAAATTTGTAGAGATGCGGGAGATTGTCCGCAAAGAGAGAGAGAAAGTAGAGCGTGAACAAAAAAAGCCCTTGAGGAGGCTGCCAGAAAGAGACGGCAGTTTATCGACAAATGGCAAGTTCGTGGAGCGTTATTGGCTGGCTGTTTATCTCTCTTGATCGTCTTCTCTGCCCTCATGTATGCTATTCATGTTGACTACGAAAACAGTAAGAATGGAGTTCACAGATGAGTTGGATTGAAAGTATTGCACCCACGATTGCATCTGCCCTGGGCGGTCCACTTGCTGGCCTAGCAGTAGAGGCGGTATCCAAAGCTATAGGGGTTGACCCTAATCAGGTACAAGACACCATCAACTCCGGCAAACTGACTGCTGATCAGATTGCGAGCATTCAGGCTGCAGAGGTACAGCTCAAGTTAAAGGCTCAAGAGATGGGCTTGAACTTTGAAGAACTGGCTGTACAAGACCGTAAATCAGCCCGTGAGATGCAAACGACTACCAAGTCATGGATACCCCCACTCTTGGCTATTTTGGTCACTCTGGGCTTTTTTGGCATCTTGGCGGGCATGATGACAGGCAAGGTGACTTCTAGTGAGGCTTTGATGATTATGCTGGGTTCACTAGGGACTGCCTGGACAGGTATTATTGCCTTTTATTTTGGCTCATCTGCATCTAGCCAGAACAAAGATGCACTACTTCATCAGAGTACACCCGCAAAATGACTATCCTAACTGAACACTTTACACTGGAAGAGTTGACTTACACCGATCACAGGGAGTTGAACAATGATCCTAGCGAATATGAAAAAGCAAATCTTATGCGCCTGGCAGAGTTTCTGGAGCTGGTCAAAAAACAGTTGGACAACAAGCCAATTATGGTTAACAGCGCTTTTCGCTCAAAAGCTGTCAATGACGCTGTTGGAAGTCGTGATACGTCTCAGCATCGTCTTGGTTGTGCTGCTGATATTAGAGTACCTGGTATGACCCCAGATGAAGTGGTCAAAACCATTATTGCGAGTGACTTACAGTATGACCAAATTATTCGTGAGTTTGATCGTTGGACTCATATATCTGTGCCTAATAGTCCTAATGACAAACCTAGACTACAAAAGTTAATCATAGATAAAGCGGGGACAAGACTCTATGCCTGATAACTCAGAAGTCTTACAAGCCATGTCGGATACACCACCAATACTGGATACGATTGCTCAACAGCAAGGTGCTGGCTTGTTTGAGGCAGCACAAAAGGAGTACCCTTATCTACAAGGTAAGGACATTGCCTACAAGTTCTCTCCACAACAAAACCCAGAATATATGTTGGAGTCGTACAAAGGTGAAGACTTGCCGGAGTGGGCTAAAGGCAGACAGGCAGCTATAGAGGTGTTTAATCCTAAAACCTCACCTCTGGACATTCTAGGAGATTATGTTAGCCATTATGCGGTAGAGACAGACCCGCAGCTGCAGCAACTTTATCAACAGTTCCAAGGCCAACTAGACCCAAAATCTATGCAAGAGAGGTATCAATACCATGTTGCTAATTTTGGAGAAAACAGGCCATATGAGCAGTGGTATCAGATGACAGGGTTGCCAGAGATGTTTAGGGGTTATACCTTTAACCAGTGGGAAAACCCTAAAGAGTTATATACACCAGCTCAACTACAAACACTAGATACAGTTCGTCAATATTTGGGGATTAAATAATGGCTAGGAAACAAGGTCCATCATTATCAGTAGGACGAGGAGAAAAACTCCCAGTGTCCAAAGGGGGAGGCTTGACAGCCAAAGGACGAGCAAAGTACAACAAAGCAACAGGCTCAAAACTAAAAGCACCGCAGAAATCAGGCCCAAGACATAAATCATTTTGTGCTCGCAGTTCTAGTTGGACTGGTGAAAGAGGCAAGGCTGCCAGAAAGAGATGGGGTTGCAGATGAAAAAGACACCTAAAGCCAAGCGTGGTCTGTACTACAACATCAACAAGAGACGCAAAGCAGGGCTACCTGCCAAGAAACCAGGACAGGCTGGCTACCCTACTAGGGCAGCCTTTAAAGCGGCTGCTAGGACCGCTAAAAAGCGTTAAGGAGCTGGTAAGAGTCCACCTTCAAACAAATACGTCCCAAAATGGCCTAATTGCGCCCACGGCGCTGCCCATACCTTCAGGCCAGCCTCTCTAGCCTTCCAGCAGAAGAAGTAGTCCTCAGACAGCAGTCTTTCTGTGCCTGGTTCAATAGCACAGGCAAAGTATTCTGTGATCCACTCTTGTTGTTCTACGCCTTGGCCTATAAAGCCTACGTCATTCTTGTACTTGTTGACCACTTTCTTCATGCGTTCAAAAGTCCTTCTCTTGATCAGCATGAACCCTGTTCCCCCGTTGAAGATTTCCACAGGCTTATCCACAGGCACAGTCACTGAACCTTGATAGTCTTTGAGGTTGATTACTAGAGACCCTGTTCTGTTCTTCCACTGGTCTACAGGTACACCTTCTGCAGCTGCTTGTGCGACTCCAGCCCAGTTGATTTCTTTCTTAGGGTAAATGCCACAGATGATGTCCTTGTCGGAATTGATCATCTTCACAATGTCACCTGGGTGGAACTTAATGTCTGCGTCTATAAACATCAGGTGGGTGTACTGCTTGTTGGTCATGAAAGTATGCGCCAGGGCGTTCCTACCACGCTGAATCAAACTCTCGTTAAACATAGCACTAAACCCCATGCTGATACCGTTTTGCTGCAGTGCGTGCCCCAGAGTAATTAGGGACTGAGTGAAGTAACCTGTACACATTCCCCCGTACATGGGGGTGGCTACAAACACGTTGATCTTCTTCTCTTTCTTCTCTGCTTTCACTTCTGTCACTTCTTTTTTCTTACGAGTTGCCATGATAAATCCTTGTTGAGTTAAGAAAAGGCATACTGTGGATTACGGGGGTATGCCAGCTCCCGTCCTAACTCCCAGGATTGCCCTGGAGTTCGCATCCACTGCTGTGTTGGTGGGACGTGCGGGGATCGAACCCACGACAAACGGATTAAAAGTCCGCTGCTCTACCATCTGAGCTAACGTCCCTCTTGACCGTCTTTGTATCCTTCCGAGTAAGCTAGTGTCCACAGTTCTTGCAAACTCATGTTGATGAACCTCACGAGATGTCTTCTATTCTCAGCACATATTTGCCCGTCTTCAAAGACTTTCTCCACCCGTGGACGTGTATCTTGATGTTGGCTTTCCTCACCCATGAGATGGTCTCACTTTCTTGTATCTTTTTGATTCTGGTGGACACTGCACTGGCAGTCACTTGCACCGCCAGTACCTCATTCTCTTTAATGGCTAACAGATCGCACCATCCCCAGAGGTCCTGTCTAATGCGTGCAAATGGATTCCAGTGTTCAACAATGCTGACCAGGTAACCCTCTTCACGCAAGTAGGCCAATGACCTCTGAGTCGGTGAAATCTTTTTAGTGACCATCAGAATGGGATCGAATCGTCTTCATCACGGGGTTTGTGAACCTTAGCGTAACCAGGAGTCACCTCACGGTCTTGCATCTTGACACCCTGTTCCTGTAGGCGTTTCTTCTTCAGCCAGTTGTCTTCCTTGACCGAGAGCAAAGTGTTGCCTCTAGAGGTATCTTTTTTCCACGCACCCAGATAGAGTTTCTCACCACGTTTGTAATCCATCTCCAACAAGACGTAACCAGAATAGTCTGGTGACATCTCATGTTTGCGGTCAGATACCTCGTTCCAATACATAACACCCTTACCTGGGGTCTCTGGATAGCCACCTACGGCTGGTTTCTTTTCATATGGCATTGTGTGTTCTCCTTATAAATCTATGGTTTCTGCGTCTGTCGGAATGTGAGTTGCTGGGTCTACACCAGCCTGGGCAATAGCACTTCTGAGTAGGATGCGTTGGTGAGAGCTGAACTTGTCTACCACCATCTGATTCACTACATGAAGAGACATGATCTTGTCAGTCTTTTCCTGTACCTTCAGTTTGGCACTGCTGTTAATACGCTCTACAAGGCCTTTATAAGCCTCTATCCACTCTTCTGGTGTGTGCCAGGCACTGTGTGCCTCTTCTAGGTTCGGGACGAACAGAGGCCATTCTGCGTCTTGCTGTTCTTGTACCACTTCTTTAATGACCTCAACTGGAGTCGGTGGTACAGGGTTTTGGTCTTGTCGGGTAGGTTGGAAATCCTGTACTTCTTCAGGCGTGTAGACACCGACAACGCAGCCTGGATAGACCGATCTGATACCCTCAGAGACGCACCGAGCACGCAACATTGCCCTGGGATAATTGCGCCAGTTGTCCTTGTTGGCAATACCAATGAGTTTGGCCTTTGCGAGTGTCCAGGTGACTTCAAGGCTGCCTCCCGCTGGATGGCTAAATATTCCCGTGACTTGCTCATCCTCGTATACCTTCCAATTAACTGCACCACCCGCTTGTTGAAACCTGGCTAACATTGCGTCTGCTTTCAAGGCTGGACGGCCTTGGATGACGTGGTAGTCCCGCATGGCGATGGCGGGGTGTAAGTCTTCTGCCTGGCACAGTAGCATGATTGCCATTGCCTCTTGTGGGTTTTTGAACCCGAACATCTTAGAACCAGCTGCTACTTCAGCCATTGTCTGGATGTCATTCAGGGGTATTAAGTTGTTGCTCATTAGGTTTGCTTTCATTAAAAGTTAGGAGTGCGTCTGCAAGTGCAAACGAGGATGCTGCAATCTCTTCTACAGTTGCAAATTTAGAGTAGGCATAGGAAACCATGCCCGCTGCTATGTGTGTTGCCACCCAGAGACGGGTTTCTATCCCGTCATGCTGGGTGACCAGGCCAGAGGTAGGATTGCGGTGAAGAAAAGGGTAGACTTTATTCATGATAGTCCCTATGAATCCATACGGTCATCTTGTCACGGGTTGTACCAGCGTCCACAATGAGACCCTTCTTCACCAGCTCTGCACGCCTGGAGCGATATGTGCTCTTATGCGTGTTGAAATAGATGTTTAACTGTTCGTCATTAAAGCCTATATAACCACGATCAAGAGCGTAATCAAGGACTTTCTGCTGAATGTCTGTAATCTTGTCTAACACTTCTTCTGCAGCCTGTCTGGAGGTTACTGGGTCTGTGCGTCTGTACTTGGTGAACAGATCGTGTTGGTAGGGGTTGAAGTCCATCATCATGATTTCACCAAGAACCTTCTGCTGCCAGGCACGGGTCTAACGAACTGCTCGTAGATGTCGGGCATGGACTGCTGGAACAATTTAGAGTCGAACTTCATGCTGGCCTTGGCGTTCTTCCAGGTGGCTAACACCTTGTTGTCTATGCTGACAAGTGTGCCCTTGTCTTCCATATAACCTTGAATCATGGTCTGCAGCTGTGCCTCCTGTGACTCTAGAACCTTGATTTGATCCTTGATGGATGCTAGGGTACTACAGGCCATTTCTACGCTCTGTGAGGCCGTTTTAAGGCTTTCTGTAGAGGTCGGGAACATCAGACGGGTTTGCTCTAAATCCTCTGGTGGGTATGGATTATTAGTTTGAATTCTCCCCCATACTTCTGCCAACTTGAGCAACAGGTCTTTCTTCATCTGCTCTGTCACCTCTACGGGGAACAGCTGCAGTTCCTGACCGCCAAAGAGGACTGCCAAGTACACCTTGCTGCAGCCGTACACCAGTGCCTCGTGGATGCACTGTGCCATGTCTGCGGGTGGGATCAAGCCTGGTTCAAACTTGTTGCGGACTGCTGCGTTGTAGTTCTTGCATTCCACCAGGATGGTTTGTCCATCTTCTTTACCGACAAAATCAAAATGTGACTTTAGCCAAGGTTCTGTAGGATGCGTGAGTGCATTTTCTATTTTCTCTAAGTTGATCTGGAGGCGTTCAGAGGCCAGTCTACCGATCACAGGTTCAAAGACGTGGCCCATCTGGACTGCCTCAATGTCAGAGAGATCAGGGATAGGCATTTGGCCTGTCTTGGTCAAGATAACCTCGTTAGCCTTGCCCATTGCGATGCGCCTGGAGTCTCCAGACCACATGGCTGAGTTGCGTGTTTCAGGTGAAAAGTCACTCATGTGTTTACCTTTTAAGTTAAGTTAGGAATATGTGGAAGAACCACACAGTTGATTATACACATAGATGATTAGTCTAGAAGTAATCTGTTGAACCTCCTGAGGGTGAAAACAATAAAATTTAAAAACCCACCAGATGCGGGTGCTTGTAACCAATAGGAAAACCACCAGAGAAAAGTACCCTGTGGATAACTTTTTTTCTAGTAAACAACCTCTCGGTTGGACACTCTCGTTTATCTAAGTTACAAACCTTGTGGTTTGCCCCCGTTATCGCTACCCCGAGGCGTGCCAGGAGGTACAAGCAGAGTTCACTACGTTTATCAGAGTCGGTCGTGTCTACCTTCTCTAGGGTCTGGTGGTCTAACCCCGTAAAACGAAATGTATCACGCATTAGAAAATCAACCAAGTGATAAAAACTATCGCAAACACAAACCCGATAGCTAAAATCAATGAGTCATCCTCGTCAACCGCATACAGATCGTGAGGCTCATAGATCGTGTAATCCAGATGCCCTGGGAAAGCCTCCTCCAGAGTTCTAGCAAACCGCTGGGTGGTATGGTTGCCATCTTGCCAAGTCTTGTACTTAATCATGCTGCCAGCTCCTCGTAAGAGGGCACATACACATATGCGTCCTCGTGTTCATCGTAGTACCAGTAACCCATATTGACCTCCTTGTTGTTGATGAAGTAATTCTGATGATTAGGTGACGAGTTGTCAAGTGGAAAGTGGTATATTATTGACGATAGTCTTTACCTATGTATAATATGTATTTAATAGGGAGACGTACATCTAGTTGAAGATTAAGGTGTGTGGCTATATAGTTAACAGGGTATCTGATAGGGTGGGGAGAACAGAAGATATGTGGATACCACTACTCGTTCTCTGTAGTGAATTCCCCCCCCCAAAAGGGGTCTCCTGATGCCTCTTCCCCCACCAGCTGGGGTTCTCCACGCAAGTGGTCGTACGCATCGTATTAACTTAACATAAAACCAGTTGTATCAAATGGATTGTGTTTTTGGGTAAGTTGGTAAGTGCTTACTGACATTTTTGTATGTAAGTGAGCGGTCACTTCATGGGGACGGAGGGGGTGGAAAGTGTGACCCCCACTTCTCGCCCACCCCAAAAAAATTATGTGTTTTCCTAAACACATGGTTTTCCGACAATGCGTAGCGTTGGACAGAATATGTGTTTTCCCCGCAGTTGCCACTTAGGGGTTGAGGCTATGTGAGTGTGTACTTGCATAGCCTCTTTTTTTATGTATACTCAGGGTTATCTGACGAGGTGTAGAGTATGCAAAGAATAGAGATAGTAAAAGGTGTAGAGATGCCTAGTCCAAAAGTAATCTTTGATTACCCTTATGAGGAGATGGACGTGGGGGACTCGTTTGCTGTGCCTGTGGAATATCGGGACAAGGTATACAACGCCAACTACAGGGCGGGGAAGAGGCTAGGGTACAAGTTCACTTGTAAGAGTAACGGGAACACATTGCACGTTTGGAGGGTAGCGTAATGGCACAAGGTGGAAAAGTAATAGCGTTGGTCAGTGAGGAGTTCACTCTGGTGGGCAGCCACAAGATCACGGCAACTGATCTGTTGGACCAGTACATGGTTTGGAGGTTGAAAGACACGATGAATGACTGTCAGTTTTACGGTGAGTTAGATGATGTCACGCTGGCCTGTAGGGTGCTGCTGAGGTTTATGGGGGAAGACGTTGGGTAATCTGCTCTGGGAAGAAGAAGACGAACTGAGGGCACGGTGTCGTGTCTTGTGGGAAAGTCTTGTCCAGGTGCAGAGAGAGAAGAATAAATTGGTAGCAGAGGCATATGGGTATGGATTTGCAGAAGGATATGCAACAGCAGTTGTACGCATCTCGTGTGAAACTCAGGAAGGAGATGCAACGTGCCCTCGCTTGCATTAGTAAACCGAGTAAGAGGAAGTTGGCAAAAGAGTGGCGTGAAACATATTCGGAGTTGTTTTACAAAGAGTTGATCAGCTGTGCCAAGAACAAA
>Ga0214199_1000178_pt1 | contig 15427 bp, 13 predicted proteins | sample TroBogEpilimnion_24_FD_153037 | JGI IMG/M metagenome (GOLD analysis project Ga0214199, IMG submission 153037) | Freshwater microbial communities from Trout Bog Lake, WI - 04OCT2008 epilimnion | ecosystem: Environmental > Aquatic > Freshwater > Lake > Epilimnion/Euphotic zone | place: Trout Bog...
GGCATCGTTTATAAGATCGATGATTTAGCGCAGCAAGCTTCGCTGGGCTTTATCGCCCGCTCACCTAAATGGGCGGTTGCTAGAAAGTTTCCTGCTGAAAACAGTATTACAGAGTTATTGGCTGTAGACTTTCAAGTCGGCAGGACTGGAGTATTAACACCCGTAGCTCGATTAACCCCAGTTTTCGTTGGCGGTGTCACAGTCAGCAATGCAACCTTGCATAATATGGATGAAATCGAACGTTTAGGCCTGCAAATAGGCGATAAGATTGAAATTCAACGCGCCGGTGACGTTATCCCTAAAGTGGTACAAGTAGTTGAACAAGGCACACATAGAACGCCCATCATCATACCTGAGCGCTGCCCTGCTTGTAATGCGTTAGTCCATCAAACAGAGGGTCAAGCAGCTTATCGTTGCAGTGCTGATCTAAGCTGTAATGCTCAAGGTGCTGAACGTATTCGTCATTACGCTTCGCGTAAATTCATGAATATTACCAATTTAGGTACTAAACTGATCGAATTGCTTTATAACACAGGTAGACTTAAAACAATTGCCGATATTTATAGCCTTAACCTTGAAGATATCAGTAACTTCGAAGGCCAAGGCGAGAAAAGCGCCCAAAATGTATTAGATTCTATCGCAACCTCAAAACACACTAAACTTGGCACTTTCTTGGGTGCTTTAGGTATCCATGAAGTCGGCGAAGAAGGTGCTAAAAGTATTGCCCAGTATTTTAAAACCCTAGACACTATTATGGCTGCGTCTTTAGAAGACTTAATGCAAGTGCCTGATATAGGGCCGGTGATGGCTAAGAATATAGTCGAGTTTTTCCAGAGCACTGAAAACAAAGATATCATTGCAAAGATTTTAGCCGCAGGTGTTAACTGGCCTGTTATAGAAAATCAAGCTATAGATAAATTACCACTGGCTGGACAAACCTGGGTATTAACAGGTACTTTGCAACAACTAACAAGATCTGAAGCTAAAGCCTTGTTAGAAAGCTTAGGTGCGAAAGTTGCTGGCTCAGTTTCTAAAAAAACCACAGTGGTAGTCGCTGGCCTAGAGGCTGGCTCAAAATTAGCCACCGCGCAAGAACTGGGTATTAAAGTGTTGGATGAAGATGAATTTATTTTGGCAATGAACACGCTTTCTCAGGTGTAATTGCCATAATTAGGCGTTCAGTATCTGAAGTATCTGTAGGCCGGAATAAGACTTTACGAGCGTAGCGAGTAAAGCGTTTCCGGCATCAGCAGCAATCCTGTGCCGGAAACGTCACATATCAATAAACGAATGTACAGGGCGAATCTGTCGCCCCTACAAGGTACTACTTTTGTAGGTCGGGTTACGCTATCGCTAACCCGACCCACATAAAAACTTAACAGAACGAGATTTAGCCCTTATAACCCTGCTCATCAATAAAATTTAAAACAAAAGAGCCCCTAGCTTATGAATAAACTATCTAAAATAATCCCTTGGCTGTTAATAGCCTTATTAGGCGCGTTTGCCCTGAGTGCCATTGCCTTAAATCGCGGTGAAAATATTAGTGCGCTCTGGCTTATAACTGCTGCACTTTGTGTTTATGCACTCGCCTATCGTTTTTATTCGGCTTGGATAGCCGCTACTGTGTTGGTCGTTGATGAAAGTAGAGCCACGCCTGCAGAGCGTCTTGATAATGGTCGTGATTTTGTACCTACTCATAAATGGATCGTCTTTGGACATCATTTTGCCGCGATTGCAGGTCCAGGACCTTTAGTCGGCCCGACCTTGGCGGCGCAATTTGGTTATCTGCCCGGAACCTTATGGATAATCTTAGGCGCAGTAATAGGCGGCTGCGTACAAGATATGGTGATCTTATTTTTATCAACGCGACGTAACGCCAGAAGCTTAGGTCAAATGGCGCGTGATGAACTGGGACCTTTGGGTGGCACTGCCGCGTTGATTGGCACATTTACCATTATGATCATTCTAATTGCTGTCTTAGGTTTAGTAGTAGTTAACGCTATGAAACATAGCCCTTGGGCAACTTTTACAGTAGCGGCAACGATTCCTATCGCGATGATCGTGGGTGTTTATATGCGCCATATTCGTCCGGGTCAGGTATTAGAAGCGTCATTAATTGGTGTAGTTTTACTGTTACTATCGGTAGCGGGTGGTCGCTATATTGATGAAAATGAAACTTTACGCCTAATATTTAATCACGAAGGTTTAACGCTCGCTTGGTGGATAATGGCTTATGGCCTTGCTGCAGCCATTTTGCCAGTTTGGCTATTATTAGCACCACGCGATTATTTATCTACCTATATGAAAGCCGGCACCATAACTCTCTTAGCCATCGCTATTATTACGCTGCAACCAAGTATTAAAATGCCGGCTATTACAGCTTTTATTGATGGTACAGGCCCCATATTTGGTGGCAAGTTATTTCCTTTTGTTTTTATTACCATCGCTTGCGGCGCCATTTCTGGCTTTCACTCACTCATCGCTTCGGGTACTACACCCAAATTACTTAAAAACGAAGGAGATATCCGCATGATAGGTTATGGCGGCATGTTATTAGAATCCTTCGTAGCCATCATGGCGATGATTGCAGCGACCGTGTTAGAACCCGGGGTGTTTTTCGCTATCAATAGTGGTGCAGGCATAGTTGGTGCAGATGCAGCGACTGCTGTCGCAAAAATATCCTCTTGGGGCTATCCCGTGACCGTCGAATCCATGCAACTGCTTGCTAAACAAATGGGTGAAGAAACTTTGTTTGCACGTACTGGCGGAGCACCTTCTCTGGCGGTCGGTATGGCCAGCATTTTTGGCAACGCTTTTGGTGAAAGCCTATTGGCTATCTGGTATCACTTTGCCATTATGTTTGAGGCGATATTCATACTCACTACCTTAGATGCAGGTACGCGTGTCGGTCGCTTCATGTTGCAAGATATGCTAGGCAATATTTGGCCTAAAATGGGCGAAACATCTTGGACACCTTCGGTGATACTCAGCAGTGCCTTAGTGGTTTCTGGTTGGGGTTATTTTCTTTATATAGGAGTGATTGATCCTAACGGCGGCGTTAATATTTTATGGCCTTTGTTTGGTATCGCTAATCAAATGTTAGCGGCTATTGCGCTGTGCGTAGCGACGGGCATTTTAATCAAATCAGGTAAACAAAAATATGCTTGGATCACTGGCTTACCCCTCACTTGGTTAATCATTATTACCAGCACAGCCGCTTATCAAAAAATAGCTAGCACGGATATTCGCATCGGCTTTTTTGCAGCGGCGAATGACCTATCGGCTAAATTAAGCGCTGGTAGCTTATCTCCAGAGAAAGCCAAGATTGCTCCGCAATTAATATTTAACTTACAGTTCGATGCCTGGCTAACCGTGTTTTTTATTAGTCTATTATGGCTCATAGTTTTTGATATGCTGCGTGTTGCTATACGCTCTATCAACGGAAAACTCGTGTTGCCGTTATCCGAATCTCCACATAGCCCTAGTCGTCTAGTTGAAGATTGGGTGAGAGATTAATGGTTGGGTTATTTAAAAAGGCTTGGCGCATAGTGCGCCGCCTTTCTGGTGACGATGCCTATGAGCAATACTTAATTCATTATGCCTTAAAGCATTCAGATCATGACGAGCATCCGCTACTAAGCAAAGCTGAGTTTTTTAAACAATGGCAAGATGAAAAATGGAAGGGTGTTAAGCGCTGTTGTTAAGGCTTTATGAATAAGTACGACTACTTAATCATAGGGCAGGGTTTGGCCGGAAGTTTACTGGCCTGGGAACTGCTACAACGCGGTTGTAAGATCATGGTGATCGATAATGGCCTCGAAAGTGCATCCCAAATCGCAGCGGGATTGATTAACCCTGTCACTGGTATGCGCCTAGTAAAGTCTAAGGAGGTCGAGCACTTATTACCTAGTGCTATGCGCTGTTATGAGCAATTAAGTCAGCTCTTTAAGCAGGACTTTTATATAGAAAAGCCTATGCTTAGGCTGCTTAATAATGAACTGTTGTTAACTAATGCGCATAAACGCTTGGCTGATCCTGCTTATAAAGACTATGTGAAGGCTATTATTGCTACAGATGCTTATCCTTATTTAGAGCAACAGCACACCGGTTATTTGCAGACCCGCTTGCTATTAAGCACTTTAAAACAGTACTTTATTGAACTCGGCTGTTACCGACAGAGCATCCTCAATTATGAAGATATACGACTGCTACCCTTATTAAGTTGGCAGGATATAAGCTTTAAGAAAATAATCTTTTGTGAAGGTCATCATGCCAGTCAAAATCCCTGGTATTCTTGGCTGCCTTTTCAACTCGTCAAAGGCGAAATCTTAAGCCTACAACACCAAAGCCAGTTGCCTGATGTTATCTACAATTTTGGCGAATGGTTAATTCCGCTAGATAAGCAACATCTACGTTTAGGTGCAAGCTTTGATCGAGAGCAACTTAATAACGAGCCTACCTTGAAGGCTAAAAACACTTTATTGCAATCACTTCAAAACAGCGGCATTGATTTATCTGAACTATTTGTTACGGATCATCAGGCCAATATTCGACCTTGTACCCTAGATAAACAACCCTTTATCGGTGAACACCCACAACTACCTCAACTCGCTATTTTTAATGGCTTTGGTGCTAAAGGCAGTTTGCAAATACCTAAGTTTTGCCAACTATTCGCCGACGCCTTACAAAATCAAAGCCCCTACCCTTCATCGATAAGACGCTATTATGCAACGCATTTCACTCATTAATATTGCCCACCAACACATCAGCGAAATACTTATACAGGGTGGTATCGCCATCGATGCCACCTTAGGGAATGGTCATGACGCTATGTTCTTAATGAATCTAGTAGCTCCAACAGGGCAGGTCTTTGGCTTTGATATACAGCAAGCTGCTATTGCATCAACACAAGCAAATAGTGAAGATGCAACTGGGCTTACTTTAATCCACGCCAGCCATGCGCTGATGGCTGAAAATATTCCTGAACAGCATCATGGTAAGATTAAAGCCATCATGTTTAATTTAGGTTATTTGCCGGGCGGTGATAAAAGCATTATTACCCAAACAGACTCTACTTTAATCGCCTTAAACGCTGCTATAGCCTTATTAGCGGTTGATGGCATCATGACTATCATGGCTTACCCTGGTCATGCTGGTGGTGATTTAGAAACTAAGCAAATAGAACAGTGGTGCGAGCAACTTGATCCATCTCAGTTTAGTCATCAGAGATTTTACAGCACCGTAACAAGCAACAGCGCTCCTAAACTTTTCATCCTACGCAAACACCTATAATTATTTAGTCCCCCCTCTTTAAAAAAGAGGGGTTAGGGGAGAATTATTAAATAAACTTCACTTTTTAAGTGAAAGATGAATACTTACTAACACATTAATAGCCAACAATCTGCTATCATGCGCCACTCATTAATATTAACCAAGGATCAACCATGTCAGAATTTACTAATGTCTCAGTCATCAAAAAAGCCAATGTCTATTTCGACGGCAACGTCAGTAGCCGTACTATTCGTTTTGCTGATGGCTCATTAAAAACATTAGGCTTTATGTTACCCGGCGAATATACCTTCAACACCGCTGATAAAGAACTCATGGAAATATTAGCCGGTGAGCTTGATGTTTTATTGCCCGGCAACGATGAATGGCAAGCGATTAGTGGTGGCGAATCTTTTGATGTGCCTGCTAATGCAGCTTTCACTGTAAAAGTTAAATCTGCAACGGACTACTGCTGCTCTTTTATTAAATAGTTCATGGAAAAAGTCGCCATATTTGTCGATGTGCAAAATATTTACTACACCACAAGACAAAGCTATAGCCGACATTTTAATTACAGCGCCTTTTGGTCATTAGCGACAGCTAATAGAATCGTAGTTGGCGCTTTTGCTTACGCCATTGATAAAGGCGATAGTCAGCAATTAGTTTTCCAAAAGATTCTTAGACAAATAGGTTTTGAGGTCAAACTTAAACCTTATATCCAGCGCAGTGATGGTTCGGCTAAAGGTGATTGGGATGTTGGCATTACCCTTGATGCCATAGAATATGCCGAACAAGCAGATGTCATTATTTTATTATCTGGCGATGGCGACTTTGATGTATTACTGAATAAAGCGCGTGATAAATATTCAGTAGAGTCTGAAGTCTATGGCGTGCAGGCCTTAACAGCACCCTCGTTGATTAAAGCCGCAAGTCGCTTTATTGCTATAGATGAGAAATTATTGTTGTAAGATATATTTCAAAAGGGAATACCCACGTAAGGGCGATAGCTTCGCCCAGTACATTCGTTTGTTGAAACGTGGCGAATCTGTCGTCCCTACAGGACAAAACCATTTGGCTTTAAGCCCAGGCATCTCTCTCGCTAAGCACTGCCTTTTGAGATAATTACCGTTAAAGATACCTTCGACTTGACTACGATAATGATCGAGAACTTATGAGATACTTTATTCTGGCGCTCTAGGCGTTTCCGCTGAAGGCATATAGGAAATAGGCGCTTCTTCATCTGTATCAAAGGTCACCATTTCCCAAGCATCTTTATTTTCCAACAGCGTACGCAGTAATTTATTGTTCAAACCATGTCCAGATTTATAACCGGTAAATTCACCAATTAAACTATGGCCTAGTAAATATAAATCTCCGATGGCGTCGAGTATTTTGTGTTTAACAAACTCGTCAGCACAGCGTAAACCATCTTCATTGATAATTTTATCGTCATCAACCACGATTGCGTTGTCAAGACTTCCGCCTAAAGCTAGATTATTTTCACGCAACATATCAATATCTTTCATAAAACCAAAGGTTCTAGCTCGGCTCACTTCTTTAACGAAAGCCGTTGATGAAAAATCCATCGATGCAGTTTTAACATGCTCTTCAAAAGCTGGATGTTCAAAATCAATCGTAAAAGTCACTTTGAAACCTTCAAAAGGACTAAATGAGGCCCACTTATCGCCATCATCAACTCTGATTTCACGTTTAATTTTAATATATTGTTTAGGGCAATCTTGCTCTTCAACACCCGCTGATTGTAACAAAAATACAAAAGGACCGGCACTGCCATCCATAATAGGCACTTCTGGTGCACTGACCTCAATAATAGCGTTATCAATGCCCAAGCCAGCAAAGGCTGACAACAAATGTTCAATAGTCGATATTTTTACATCACCTGAAACCAAAGTAGTTGATAAGACAGTTTCTCCGACATTTTCTGGTGCTGCCTGAATAGTAACCGGTACATCTAAATCTACTCGACGAAATTTAATGCCAGTATTAGGTTCTGCGGGTCGTAACGTTAAATATATCTTTTCGCCAGTATGCAAGCCTACGCCAGTAGCCCTAATAGTATTTTTTAAAGTTCGCTGTTTAATCATAAGTAAATAAAACCGAATAGAGGGTGGAGCAAAAAAAGGCTAATTTTATCACACTTATGTTCTTGTGAGAGTGAATCATGACATTATGTTTAAAGAGTAAGCAGTTTAGCTAGCAGGAGCGCTTAACCGTTGACCCTTCAACAGACCATAGGTATCTACACAAATAATTGTTAGCATTCCAACGCAAGAACGATAACCTTTTGACAAAGATCGTAGGGGCGTATTGCATACGCCCTTATGAAATAAGCCCTATAACATTGATTTTTCAATGGTGGGCGTATGCAATACTACGCCCCTACGATGTTTTTAAAATAACTGCAATGCCAACATAATGGCATCTTCACGGCCATTTTCTGCGGGATAATAACCTTTTCTAACTCCAATTTCATTAAAGCCCATATCTTCATAGAGGGCAATGGCATGAATATTAGACGGCCTTACTTCTAAAAAAACTGATTCCGCTTTACCCCTAGCCACATCGATTAAATGTTCTAACATTCTACGACCGATACCTTGCTTTTGCTCATCAGGGTGCACAGAAATATTAAGGATATGTGCCTCACCGACTGCCATTGAAAGCAAACTGTAACCCAGGATTTTCTTTTCATATTCGCAGACCCAGCAACCGTAACCGGCTTTAAAGCAGTCGGTAAAAATATCTTCTTCCCAAGGAAACAAATAGTTTTTTCTTTCTATTTCTAGTACTGCAGGCAAATCAGCATGGGTCATGATACGTAAGCGCAGCAAATCTTTTTTTTGTACTGAATCAGGGAACACTTTTGCGTAAAACTCCTTGTCTGCATCGTAAATTATTACGCTTTTAATTTTATCTAACCAGCCACGCATAAATTACCTTTCTTTATTAAATATCTGTTTCGCAAAACATAAATCCTGCCAAGCATCACGCTTCTCTAATAAAGATCGCAGTAAATAAGCAGGATGTTCAACGACAACAACGGGGATTTTATTAAAATAATGACATCGGCCTCTAAGGCTTGCTAAAGTTTGCTTGGTTTTTAATAAAGCCTGCGCGGCTTTATCGCCAACGGCCACTATAATTTTAGGCTGAATAAGCTGTTGTTGACTCATTAAATACCCACTACAAAACTCAGGCGAATCAGGTTGATCAAAGGCTTTACAAGCGATTAAGGGCGCAATAAAAACCTCTTCAACGCTTAAATCAATGGCACGTAACATTTCTGCTAATAACAAACCGGCATTCTTTTCAAAAAGCCGATTTGGGCTATCGTCGTCTGAATTGACTACCTCAACGAAGAATAGCCATTCTGTTTGCTGATTACCGATACCAGATAACACATGTATTTGTGGATCACATAAAGCACAGTTTTCATTATCTTTATTTTGAACTTGAACTTGCACTTGCTTAGGCGTGGCAATCTCATCCTGAAGTTCATCAACTAGTTGTATATCAGATACCCTGCTCGCTCTTGGCACCCAGACATCAATGCCCATAGCTTGCAAATACTGTAAACGCCGGGCATTATCCACAAGCTATCTCTAAGACTTTAATCTTGAACCTTAAACATCACCTTTTTGAGGATGTCTGCGTTGATCTGGGCTATGTAATTTATTAATCGCATTGATATAGGCTTTAGCAGAAGCAATAACGATGTCGGTATCAGCACCTAAACCATTAACAATACGCCCTGATTTTTCAAGACGTACCGTCACTTCACCTTGAGCATCCGTGCCATTAGTAATGTTATTGACCGAATACAATTCTAAGGTCGCATCAGATTTTACCAATTGTTCAATAGCTTTCAAGCTAGCATCAACTACACCGCCACCCTCAGAACTACCTGTTACTTCTTTATTATCGATGCGCAAAGTCACTGTAGAGTTAGGAATTTCACCCGTCTCTGAACATGCTTTCAAAGCGATCAGTTTGACGTATTCAACTTCTGCCTTAAAGCTGCTTTCTGAAATAAGGGCTTGTAAATCTTCATCAAAGATCTCATGCTTTTTATCAGCTAATTGTTTAAAGCGAGCAAAAGCCTCATTGAGTTCTTCTTCAGTAGCGAATTCTGAACCTAATTCACTGATACGACTTTTGAAAGCATTTCTACCTGAATGCTTACCTAAAACCATGCGATTAGCAGACCAGCCTACATCTTCAGCGCGCATAATTTCATAAGTTTCTCGACTTTTTAATACGCCATCTTGATGAATGCCGGCTTCATGAGCAAAAGCATTGGCGCCAACAATGGCTTTATTGGGTTGAACAGGAAAGCCAGTAATTGATGATACTAGCTTAGAACAGGTCAAAATTTCTCGAGTATCGATGCCTGTTTGGCAACTAAAGACATCATGACGGGTGCGTACAGCCATCACCACCTCTTCTAGAGAAGCATTACCAGCACGTTCACCTAAACCATTAATGGTACATTCAACCTGACGAGCGCCATTCATGACCGCAGCCAAAGAGTTAGCCACCGCTAAACCTAAATCATTATGACAATGCACAGAAAAAATGGCTTTATCGGAGTTTGGTATGCGTTGTATTAAATTAGCAATAGTGGCACCAAATTGCGAAGGGACGCTATAACCTACGGTATCAGGAATATTTAGGGTAGTGGCACCCGCATCGATGACGGCTTCCAAAATACGGCACAAGAAATCTTCATCAGAACGTCCGGCATCTTCGGGTGAAAACTCAACATCATCCGTGTACTGTCTCGCTCTTTTAACAGCATTTACAGCATGTTCTATGACTTGCTCCGGCGACATCTGCAACTTCATTTGCATATGTATAGGCGAAGTGGCAATAAAAGTATGAATACGTGAACGCTTCGCGTTTTTAAGCGCGAGTCCAGCACGATCGATATCTTTATCAAGCGCACGTGCCAAGCCACAAACGATACTGTCTTTTATAACACTCGCAACCGCTTGTACCGATTCAAAATCGCCAGGACTCGCAGCAGGAAAACCGGCTTCAATTACGTCAACTTTTAGACGCTCCAAAGCTTTAGCAATCCTGACTTTTTCATCACGAGTCATAGAAGCGCCTGGGCTTTGTTCGCCGTCGCGTAGGGTGGTATCAAATATAATTAACTGGTCTTTCATAAAAACTCCATTCATGGAGATAAATCAATGTTTAAATTGATATCAATTAATAAGGTAGGATTTCAATAGCTGATGAAAAAGACGAGTGCCCGTCAGGGCAATAATCTTAAAGAGAGGATTAGCCTTACACCGTGTTGATTTTTAAAAGCATTAGCCATGATAGCTTACAAATACAGGTCATAAAAAATAATCATAGGTCATGACTATACGCGAATGACCCTAGGCTCTCAAGTAGATTTTACCATTTTAGACCTTGCTCTACGCTTACGCGCAACCAAGGTGACTACTGGCCCAGAAATCGCATAGACCAAGAATAATAAAAACAACATTGTTTGTGGCTGAGCCATGACAAAAGCAATCGCCAGCATAACAGCGATCGCTACAAAGAAAGGTACTTTTCCTTTTAAATCGATGTCTTTAAAACTGGAATATCTAAAATTACTCACCATCAACAAACCTGTAGTCATTGTTAATAGGACCGCAGGATATTTTATTATTTCTATGGAATAGCCATACTCTAAACTCAACAAAACAAAGCCAGCGAGTATTGCCGCTGCAGCAGGACTAGGCAAACCTTGAAAGTAACGTTTATCAGCAGAGGTTAATTGTGTATTGAAGCGTGCTAATCTTAAAGCGCCCCCAGCCATATGTACAAAAGCGGCAAATAATCCTAGTCTACCCAAACTTGAAAAAGCCCATAAATACATGACTAACGCAGGTGCGGCTCCAAAGGAAACCATATCCGACAAGCTATCATATTGAGCACCAAATTCGCTTTGGGTATTGGTTAAACGCGCCACACGTCCATCAAGACCATCTAAAATCATAGCAATAAAGATAGCAATGCCCGCTGTTTCGAAGCGCCCCCCCATTGCTGAGGTAATAGCATAAAAACCAGCAAATAAAGCACCTGTAGTAAACAAGTTAGGTAATAAATAAATGCCACGACGGCGGAGTATGGTGCTTTTCTCTAAATTCATTCGTCAATTAGTCCTTAGGTTTTAAAGCGATTCTTAAGCTAAACTGTGAGTGTTTTCGGCTGTAGTTATTTAATATAAAGCTTAATGGGCTATCAAATTAAGGCAAAAATGCTTAACTTTGTAGCAATGATTAACTTCACATAACAAGGACTAGGTCCCATGAAAATCAATAAGGTGCAAATTATACAATGAGCCTATCTGCACTACCTATATTTTCATACTAGCATTACTCTTTTATTAATGAGTCATGCCCTTTAATTTAATCTACCATGCAAAGTTGCGCTTTCACAAACGCCAAAACTTCCTGAAACAAATTCTCTTGTCCTGTCTCAAAACTAGCAGCATCTTCAACTCTACGTAACCAGGTAAACTGACGCTTTGCTAATTGCCTGGTTGCGATAATCGCCTTTTCAGTCATTGCGTCATAATCATCTGCACCCTGCAAATAAGCCCAGACTTGCCGATAACCTACCGCACGCATCGAAGGCATGAGCTCATTTAAATCACCACGCTCATAAAGCTCTCGAACTTCTTCAACAAAACCTTGTGCCAACATAGCACGAAAACGCTGAGCAATGATGTCATGGAGTATTTTTCGATCGGACGGCGTGATAATGAGCTTTATCGCTTGATAAGGCAGTACTTCATCAACTTCTGAACTAAAAAAAGAGCTTAATGGCTGACCACTAATTTCATAAACTTCTAAAGCACGCTGAACACGCTGGGGATCATTAGGATGAATTCTAGCGGCTGCTACAGGATCAACTTGGGCAAGGCGCTGATGCAGCGCTTCTTTACCTAAGCTTAGCAAATCTTGATCTAACTGCTTTCTAATCTCTAAATTGGCAACGGGCAATACCGCTAAGCCATTAAATAAGGCATTAAAATAAAGCTGGGTACCACCTACTAAAATCGGAATCTTTCCTCGCCCAGTAATATCCGCCATTAAAGCTAAGGCTTGATTTCTAAACTGACCCGTAGAATAAGATTGATTAGGATCCAATATATCAATTAAATGATGAGTGATGCCCGCCCTTTCCTCTATTGTAGGTTTAGCAGTGCCTATATCCATACCCTTAAAAACCAATGCAGAATCAACACTGATAATTTCAGTACCCAAAGCCTGCGCTAACTGAACTGAAAGCGCTGTTTTTCCTGAAGCAGTAGGCCCCATTAAAAAAATAGCGGGGGGCAGTAATGGCTTTTGCATGATAATTGTTTTTATAAAGTAATATTAAATAACTTGGATCTAAAGTGCTATCGTGTGACCGGCTTAGCCTCGAAGTCGCGGCTAAAGCCGATACCACACAAGAACATAGGTATCTACACAAGGAATGAGTTACACGTTATTATATTGTTATTTTTAAACGCTTATTGACCACGTAAAAAGAACTTATCAAGTTCTTGAGTCGATAATTCGATCCAAGTAGGCCTACCATGATTACACTGCCCTATACGTTCAGTCTGTTCCATATCACGCAATAAAGCATTCATCTCATCAATACTCAAGCGACGCTTAGCTCGCACCGAACCATGACAGGCAATAGTCGCTAATAATCGGTTAGATTGTTCTTGTATACGCTGACTCATGCCATGCTCGTTAATATCAGCCAACACATCACGAATTAACAACTCTTTATCAACATTACCTAATAAAGCTGGAGTTGAGCGCAGGATAATAGTTTCAGGTCCGGATCGATTAAGCTCAAAACCGAGGCTACTAAAATAATCATATTCTTGTTCAGCTAAATCAGCCTCTGCTGCACTGACCGTGATCTTAATAGGCAGTAATAAGGGTTGACTTGGGACAGAGCCTTGTTGATATTGCTTTTTTAAACGTTCATAGGTAACACGTTCATGAGCGGCGTGAGCATCAACTAAAATGACGCCTTTGGGTGTTTCAGCCAAGATATAAATATTGTGTATATGAGCGATCGCATAACCCAGCGGAGGCATATCTTGTAACGACACCTCAGGCAAGCGAGGCTTTTGCTCAGCAACACCATAAGGTGATAACGAAGCATAAGCCGTGATAGATTCGGCTATCGATAATGGCAACGATGTTTGATGTGTAGGTCCTGAATAAAAAGAGGATGTAGTATCAAAAACCTTAGGCTGAGGCGCTGTAGCGACAAACTCGGACTCGGTAGCCTCAACGACACTTTCATCAACCCAATTAACAGCGGCAGCAACGGTATGTTCAGGTCTTAAATTCGCTAAAGAACGATGTAGCGCTGAAAATAAAAAATCATGCACTAAGCGCCCCTCCCTAAATCGGACTTCTAGTTTTGCAGGATGCGCATTAACATCAACTAAGGTTGGATCCAAGGTTAGATATAATACAAAAACAGGATGCCGACCATGATATAAAACATCTTGATAAGCTTGCTTAATAGCATGAGCGACTAATTTATCGCGAATTAATCGACCATTAACATAAAAAAACTGCATATCTTGCTGACTGCGAGAAAAAGTCGGCAAACCCACCCAGCCACTGAGTTGTAAACCAGAGGCAGAAAAATCAATTTTTACTGAACTTTCAATAAAAGTAGGTCCACAAATACTGGCGACTCGTTGCTCTTGAGACACTTCATTCGTGGCTGGTTTTAAATTAAGAATTTCTTTTTGGTTATGCAATAAACTAAAGCCGATCTCAAACTGGCTTAAGGCCATTCTTTTAATAAGCGTTTCGATATGCGCAAATTCAGTCTTTTCAGCTTTTAAAAACTTACGCCTAGCCGGCGTGTTATAAAACAAATCGCGCACATCAACCGTCGTACCTTGAGGATGTGGATCAGGTTGCGGATCAAAATCTTGCTCAGACCCATCGGCTGTTACCCGCCAAGCACATTGACTGTCAGCAGTACGTGAAATCAACGTTAATCGTGCCACAGAACTAATACTCGGCAAAGCTTCACCACGAAAACCCATGCTAGAGACTTGCTCTAAATCTTGTAAGCTTGCGATTTTACTCGTGGCATGTCTTGATAAAGCTAAAGGCAAATCTTCTTTAACGATGCCACAGCCATCATCTCTGATTTTTATCAGCCGAGTGCCGCCCTGCTCAATTTCAATAGTAATCTGCCCTGCCCCAGCATCAAAACAATTTTCAACCAGCTCTTTAACCACAGACGAAGGCCTTTCGACCACTTCACCCGCTGCAATTTGATTGACCAATTGAGTGGGCAGTGCATGAATACGCATCAGTTAACCTAAAACAAAAAGGCTTATTCTATAGGAGAGGTTAATTTCTCGATAGTTTTGTATTAATCAAATCATAAGTTCTGGCTAAGTTAATCGACACTCGCTGTTTTAAATTAGGTTCAATTTCTTGCATAAACTTAGCTAAGCTGACGATATCAGGATTAGATTGCTTACGATGCCGATCTGGATTTGCAACCCTGACCGAAACGTTTGGATGCCAACAATAATTTTCTAAACGTTAGTTTTGTAGAGCATAAGTATCTACACAAGTAAAAAGCAGCATCATTTGGGCAACTCATATGGCATGAGCCTATTTAAACTGCGAGTTCATACTGTAGGGGGGACAGATTCGCCACGTTTTAATAACGCATGTACTGGGCGAATCTGTCGCCCCTACAAGGTACTCGCATTTGAAATCTAAACAGCCCTCGCTATGCTTTACCCTACAAATCATTACTTGTGTAGATATCTATGTTTGTAGGGTGGGCAAACAGTTTTTTGGTTTGCCCACCTTTTGTCGATACAAACGGTGGGCAAAAAAACGTTATCCACCCTAAGACTTACAAACTTATAAACAAATCAATCGATAGTATTTTTACAAGGTAAATTGGCTGCTAATGCTGTTTATAAATACCATTATTATTATTTAATAGCATATTCCTCATGAATTCAAAACAGACTAAAACAATGCGGGCAATATTTTTAAAGCCAACACCCTCGACATTCGAATTAAACCATGAACATCTTGACCCATAAAGCTCGTAGGTTGGGGTGAAGCAACGCGAA
>Ga0214199_1000210_pt1 | contig 14407 bp, 14 predicted proteins | sample TroBogEpilimnion_24_FD_153037 | JGI IMG/M metagenome (GOLD analysis project Ga0214199, IMG submission 153037) | Freshwater microbial communities from Trout Bog Lake, WI - 04OCT2008 epilimnion | ecosystem: Environmental > Aquatic > Freshwater > Lake > Epilimnion/Euphotic zone | place: Trout Bog...
CAGAATTGGAGCATTTACTCAAATTGTTGCAACAGAATTCATGAGTAAACGGTTTATGATGAAAAAATATCTTGGTTTAACTGATATTGAAATGGCAGAAAACGAAAAGATGTGGCATGAAGAACGTGGTGAAGACCAACCACAAAGTCAAATGCAAGGCAGTGACCTACGAAATGTTGGTGTTACGCCAGGTGGCATTAATACTGATTTAGAAACATTGAGTGACATTGAAGCTGCTGGTCAAGAAGGCGGTATACCTGGTGGCGGACCACCCCCTGAAGCAGGTGGTGAAGTTGGTGCTGGTGGCATCCCTAGTCAAACAGGTGGTGCTGGCGGCGCTGCTGCTGGCGGTCAGACTGCAGGCGCACCTCTTGCAGGCGGTTAAAACGCTAAATAATTTTTACTGAGGTTGTAGCAATGCTTTTAAATGAAATGTTTAATGATGATAATGGTGAATATCAGGATTTAAGTCGTGATAATAGCGTTGCAAAAACACATGATCTGCGCAAAACCAAACTTACGCTTGCGCAAATTAATCAGCTACGTAAGATGAACGATCAAAGAAATGTTGAATACGTAGAAGAAATCATGAAGGTGCGTAAGCAATATGGTGCCACCGCAGCACCTCAACCAGGTCTATAATTCACAAAATCGTCAAAATCAACCTATTTGGAACTGTATTTAATACTACATATTAAATATAAACATAGGACAAAATCTCACAGGAGTTTAACATATGCGTAGTCGTTACGAACAACTTATTGAATACATCATTAATGATGAAACCGACAAGGCTAAGGAACTATTCCATAATCTTGTTGTCGAAAAGAGCCGTGATCTTTACAACGAACTTGTTGCTGAAGAAATGGAAGAAGAAATGGATGAAAACTATGATCATGACATGGATGAAGCTGGTGACAGCATGGACTCTACTGATGACATGATGCATGACATTGAAGCTGACCATGAAGGCATGGATATGGATGATGATAGTGATCATGATGACATGGACATGGACATGGACAATGATGGCGATATGGACATGGGTCATGAAGAAGGTGAAGGTGACATGGAAGACCGTGTTATGGACCTTGAAGATGCCCTTGACGAACTCAAGGCTGAGTTTGAAAAGTTAATGGCTGATGAAAAGAGTGAGCCAGAACACAGTGATGGCGAAAACGATCCAGATTTTGCAGAAGAAGGCGTTGTTCGTGAATACGTTGAAAAGGTTGGTGAATTCTACAAGGGTGAGTTTGGCGCAAAGCCAAATGGCAAACCAGTAGGCGCTGGCACTGGTGACTTTGTAAAGACTGGTGAAACAAATCCAAAGAGCGTTGTTGCAAACAAGAACGACATGGGTGGAACTGCAAAGAACCTTAACCAAAGTCAACGTAACGAAGACCCAGATGGCAAGGCTTATCGTGGTCCAAAGAACGAATATAGCAAAGGTGAAGGCAAAGTACCAGGCGCTGACAAATTCTTAAATGCACCAGGCGGCGACGCTGGTAAGAAAGGTTTCTCAAATGCTAAGAAACCACAAAGTGCAGAAGGAAAGTTTGCAACTGGCGGCGGTCCAAACATCAATAAGAAAGATGTTCTACCTCGCTAATAAGGAATAATAATGAGTAATTTGCTTATCGAAAATCTTAGTTACGATCAGGCTAAAATGGAAATGAGTCATTCAGATGAAGGCAAAAACCTTTATCTGAAAGGCATTTGTATCCAAGGTGGTGTAAAGAACGCTAACAGTCGTGTTTATCCTATCACTGAAATTAATCGTGCTATTGAAACACTCAATAAGCAAATTAAAACAGGTTATAGTGTGTTGGGTGAAGTAGATCACCCAACCAACCTACGCATCAATCTTGATCGTGTAAGCCATATGATTACAGAAATGTGGTTAGATGGACCAAATGGTTTTGGAAAGATGAAGATTTTGCCTACACCAATGGGCAATTTAGTTCGCACCATGTTAGAAAGTGGTGTTAAACTAGGAGTAAGCAGTCGTGGATCAGGCAATGTTAATGAACACGACGGCGCAGTAAGCGATTTTGATATCGTAACTGTTGATATAGTAGCACAGCCTAGTGCACCTAATGCCTACCCAACAGCAGTCTATGAAGGGCTAATGAATATGAATGGTGGTCATCGTATACTAGAAATGGCTAAAGATTTAAATCAAGATCAACGAGTTCAAAAATACTTACAGGAATCAGTCCGTAAGTTTATTAATGAATTGAAAATATAAGTTCAGGAGAAATTAATGTTCGAAGCTCTAAAACCATTACTAGAAAGCGGACTTCTGAACGAAGATACTCGTAAGACTCTAGAAGAAGCATGGAATGCAAAACTAGAAGAAGCACGTAGTGAAATTCGTACAGAAATTCGTGAAGAAATGGCAGGTCGTTACGCACATGACCGTGCTGTTATGGTAGAGGCTCTGGACAAGATGGTTAGCGAATCACTGACTGCTGAAGTTCGTAAGATTGCAGCAGAACGTGAATTGGTTAGTGAAGATCGTGTAAAGTTCACACAGCAAATGATGAATAAGGCTAAGAATTTTGATTCTTACTTGAGTGAATCACTTGCAGGTGAAATTTCAGAACTTCGTAAAGACCGTGCAGTTATGCATAATACTATTGGAAAGTTAGAAGCATTCGTTGCTGAAAACCTACAAGCAGAGATTGCAGAATTTGCACAAGATAAGGCTGATCTTGCACGTACTAAGGTTGCAGTAGTAACTGAAGGACGCAAGAAACTAGAAACACTTCGTGATTCTTTTGTAAAGAAAGCAAGTGCGCTAGTAGAAGGTACTGTCACAAATCATCTACGTTCAGAACTAAATCAACTTAAAACTGATATTCAAGAAGCAAAAGAAAACAACTTCGGTCGTAAGATTTTCGAAGCTTTTGCAACTGAATTTGGTGCAAGTTATCTTAACGAACGTGCTGATATCAAGAAGTTAACTAAGCAGATGCATGAAGTGATGAATCAACTTAGTGAAGCTCGTGAAGAATCAGAACGTGCAATGACTGAAGTTAAGAAGAAAAATGATGAAATACGCCGCATCAACGAAAGTATCGAAAGAAAAGGCAAAATCAACGATTTGCTTAGTCCGCTAAGCAAAGACAAAGCCGCTGTGATGTCAACACTGCTGGAATCAGTCCCAACAGATAAATTAGACGCAGCATTTAAAAAGTATCTCAATCCAGTTATGGAAGGCACTGCATCAACTCCAGCAAAAAAGGAAATGATTGCAGAAACTCGCACTGAAGTAACCGGTGATCGTACTGTTAAAGCAGATCAGAGTTCAAGCAACATTGTTGAAATGAAGCGTCTGGCTGGACTAATAAGAAACTAATTAATTGGAGAAGACCCTATGACACAAGAACTAATTGAAGGACGTTGGGACGAAACCAAAGCAGCCCTATTGGAAGGCTTAAGCGGTAATCGTCGTACTACAATGTCAATGGTATTAGAAAATACCAAAAAGTACCTAGCTGAAAATGCTTCATCTGGTGCTACTGCTGCTGGTAACGTAGCAACACTTAACCGTGTTATCCTACCTGTTATCCGTCGTGTGATGCCAACTGTTATTGCCAACGAAATCGTTGGTGTTCAGCCTATGACTGGACCAGTTGCGCAGATTCACACTCTACGTGTTCGCTATGCAGATAGCTTCACAAGCAATGGTACTGGACAGTTTGGTACCAATGCAAACATCAATGACGAAGCACTTTCACCATTCAAGATTGCATCTGGTTATTCAGGCGCTCCATCAGGCGTTAATAGCGCAGACGGTCGTGCTGGTTTCACTGCTGCACTTGAAGGCACACCAGGTCGTCGTTTGAACGTTCAGATTCTAAAGCAACCTGTTGAAGCTAAGACTCGTAAGTTATCAGCACGTTGGACTTTTGAAGCTGCTCAAGACGCTCAAGCAATGCATGGTCTAGATATCGAAGCTGAAATTATGGCAGCTTTGGCACAAGAAATCACTGCTGAAATCGATCAAGAAATCCTATACAGCCTACGTGCACTAGCTGCAAGTGAATTTACTTTCAACCAAGCTACTGTAAGTGGTACTGCAACATTCGTTGGTGACGAACATGCTGCTCTAGCAGTTCTAATCAATCGTGCTGCTAACCTAATTGCACAACGCACTCGTCGTGGTGCAGGTAACTGGGCTGTTGTTTCAAGTGCTGCATTGACTGTTCTACAGTCTGCAACTACTTCAGCATTTGCTCGTACTACTGAAGGCGCTTTCGAAGCACCAACTAACACTAAGTTTGTTGGTACTCTAAACGGCGCAATGCGTATCTATGTAGATAGCTATGCAACTGATACCATCCCTGTACTAGTTGGTTATAAGGGTACAAGCGAAGCAGATGCTGCTGCGTTCTATTGCCCATACATCCCACTAATGTCAAGTGGTGTTATCCTTGATCCATCAACTTTCGAACCAGTTGTTGGTTTCATGACTCGTTATGGTTACATTGAATTGACTAACGTAGCATCCAGCTTCGGTAACGCTGCTGACTACCTAAGTGAAATCGCAGTAAGCAACCTTTCATTCCAGTAATACTGATTAGGTTCCTAAAAATTAAAAACCCCCTGAAAAGGGGGTTTTTTATTGTGTAAATTTTTTTTATAAAAAAATTAACGACGAATATATCCAGCGGCAATACGAGGAATATCACAACGTGAAACACCAATGTCTGCAAGATCACGATTTGTTAGATTGCTAAGTTCGATAACAGTACGACGATAGCGATTGTGCTCGCTTATCTTCTTTGATATGTAATTTATAAGGTTCTGCATAGTTTTTCTCCACTTGTTATGCATTATACGCACATATTTATTGCAGTGCAATATAAATTTTACTGCGCTAAAAACGCTACTGCTATGCATATAAACATGTCTAGACAATCATTCAATTTATGGTAAATATAAGATATTAGGATATAAGCATGGTTCTGCGTCGTTATTTTGGTAAGATAAGCCCTCTTCAAATTGGTAATCTTGTTGGTCATGAAGGTGAATTTGTTATTGATGAATCAACAAATTACGTATATGTCATGGACGGTGTAACGCCAGGCGGACAAAGAATACTTTATACCAATGTTAATGCTGCAGTTTCAAACATTTATGCAAATGTAAATCCAAGTATTAACAACTACTTTACTCTTGGAAACGTATCTAATGTTTGGTCAAATGCCTTTATATCTAATATCAATAGCAATAATATTGCTTTAACAAATAATTTAACTATCGGCAATATTCAATTATTTTATCAATCTGGTGTTAATAAACTAGGTATGAATGGCGATGTTGTTGTATATGGTAATTTGAATATTAGTAATAGCGAAATTGCTGCAAATTCTACTGTTAGTGGTACAAGTAAATCTGCTACATTTATTAATACATCGGTACCAGGCAATGGCAACGGTTTTGTATTTACAAATGGAACAAGTGGTGATACAGGTGTATTTCACAACCTTGATAATGCAAATGTTATACAAGTGTCATTAACTGCAAATGGTTTGCCATTTATATCTGCTGGCGGAAATGGTAATGGAAATATTGGGTGGTCAAATACGACTATTAATGGTAATTTAAGTATTGCTAGTGGTTTTTCTCCTTATGTTGCACAAATTGGTTTTGCGCCAACATTTGTTCCATCTAATGCTAAACTTACCTATGCAGATCAGCAAAATACATATATTCAGTTCTTATTACAAAATAAAAGTAATGGAAACAATGCAAGCACTGATATAGTAGTTACTGCAGACAATGGAAGTGATACCACACATTATGTTGACCTTGGTATTAATAGCAGTACGTTTAATGGTGGTGGGGGACTCGATGGTCCAGATGACGGGTATCTACTTGTTGAAGGCGGCAAACTTCTTATTGCTACTATTGATCAACCAAACGACATCATATTTGCTGTTGGTGGCGATGCACCTAGCAATGAAATGGGCAGATTTAAATATGGAAATGGTTTTAGTGTAAATGGTAACCTAACAGTTACGGGTAACTTAAACGTTACTGGTAATATTGTAACCACAAATTATGAAACTATCTCCAAAACAGAATATGCAAATAGTATTGTTGCAAGTGGCAATGTTAGTGCTACATTTTTTACAGGAAATGCTTATTACTTGTCTGGTCTACCAGCAACTTATGGTAATACACAGGTTTCTGCGTATCTTCCAACTGATTCTACAATCTCAACTCTTTATAGCAATGCAGCTACACAAGCTAGCAATCTTGCAAGTGTGGCAAGTAACCTTGCTACTTTGACAAGCAATGCTGCTTCACAGGCAAACGATATTGCAACTCTTTATAGTAATGCATCTGCACAAGCAAGTAACCTTGCATTACTTGCAAGTAATGCAGCTACGCAAGAAAGTGAGATAGCACTACTTAATGCAAATGTTACAGCAGCAAATGCTGCGATAAGTGGCTTACAAACTGGCAGTGGTTTTGCTACAGTGGGTCAACTTGCCGCAAATGTTAATGCTGCTAATACAAGTATTGCTTCTACAAATGCAAATGTTGTGGCTGCTAATACTGCAATTGCTACTTTAAAAACACAAGTTTATTCTAATAGCAATGTTGCAAGTTACCTGCCAACTTATAGTGGTAATTCAAATGCACAATTTTTTACAGGTAATGGTTATTATCTTACTGGTATTATAAGTGGATCAGTTTACAGTAACAGCAATGTTTCTGCATATTATGTTGCCAATACTGTTGCTACTGGAAATGTGCAAATTTTAGCAAGTGGCAATTTGCGACTACCAACTGGCGGAACAATAAGTGAATCTCAAGGTACAGGTACTATAACACTTAGCCCTAATATTACTGCTAGTGCAACTGCCGGTGTTGTTATTGGTGGTAGTGGATACCTATTAGCAGCAAACGGTTCACGAAACGCTGTTCTTAACTATAATTCAGTTAATGGACAGTTTGGTGTTGCGGTTCTTAACATTTATAATAGTTCAGCAACTGCTATTGTAAACGGTGGAACAAGCAATATTGGTAATATTGGTGGACCAAGTTCATATTTTGGAAATGCTTTTGTGTCAAATGTATATTCACAAAATTATTATTATCCAAATGGTATTTCAATACTTACGGGTATTGGCGGAACATATAGTAATACAAATGTTGGACAATATCTTCCAACATATAGTGGTAATTCAAATGCTGCATTCTTTACGGGTAATGGTTATTATCTAACAGGTATTACGAGTGGTTCAACTTATAGTAATACTAACGTTGGCTATTACTTAAACAGCAATGTGATCACAAGTAACATTACCATTCAAGGTAACATTAATACAACAGGTAACATTTATGGTAATGTTGTTACTGTTGGAACATATTATGTTTCTAATATTACAACAACTGGTGGAACTTCAGGTAATATCAGTGGTAGCGGTTATGTAGTTGCCAATAACTTGGTAGCAAATACCAATGTGTATGCTAATGGTTTCTATTGGTTAAACAACGGTGCTGCATTCAGCAGTGGCGCTGGTTCAACATACAGTAACACTAATGTTGCTGCTTACTTGCCAACCTATGCTGGCAATGTCAACGCTAATTTCTATCTTGGTAATGGTTATTACTTAACAGGTATTACAGGCGGTGGTTCAACATATAGCAATACAAATGTTGCTGCATACTTGGTAACTTATAACGGTAATATTTCTGCTGGCAATCTTTCACTAAGCAGTGGTGCAAGTGGTAATATCAGTGGAACTGGTTATGTAGTTGCTGGTAATATGGTAGCAAATACAGGTGTGTATGGCAATAGTTTCTATTGGTATAACAATAATGCTACACTAGCATCTACAATTACAGGAACATTTGCTAATGCTAACGTAGCAGGTTATCTTCCAACTTATACAGGTAACGTTGGTGCTGGTAATATTATTCTAACTAATCTTGGAAATATTATAGCAGCCACTAACTCTAATCTATCAATACGCACTTATGGTTTGTATAACATCCTTATAATATCTGGTGTTGCTGGTGGTTATAACTCTCCTCCTTACACTAGCCAATCACTTACGGGTGGTAGTGGTAGTGGTATGACCGCATCATATAGTTCTGTTGGTGGTTATGTTACACAGTCTTCTCTTGTAGTAACTAATCCTGGTACAGGATATAAGAATGGTGATACTTTAACTCTACCAGGTGGTTTGGGATCAACTGTAATTTTAAGTAATTATAATCAAAATATTACTACTAGCAAAGCATACAATTGGACATTTAGCACATATGATGGTAACATAACTGTTCCAGGCAATATCATTATGCCAAGCAACAGTTATGTATTAGGCGACTTTACTAACTCTAACGTTGCTTATAGAACATTCTTCCAGACTACAACGGCTAATGCTACAACTGGCATCTATGCTGCACCAACTGGAACTGCAACGGGTGCAAGTTGGCAAGCAATAAACACAAATACTACTAATGCTAACAATGCAAGTAAGATTCTTATTGCTACCAATGGTAATACTGATGTTCAGTTGATAAGTGGTATCAACGGCAGCGGAACTTATCTACCGTTGAGTTTCTATAACAACGGTGCTGCTCAGATGGTGATTTATCCAAATGGTAGCATCAATACGAGCAACGCTAACCCAATTACCACAACTGGTAACGTAAATGCTGGTTACTTTGTTGGCAATGGTTCGGCATTAACTGGTATTCAGGCAAACTTACAGGCTAGTAACATTTATGGCACGAGTAGCAACGTAACCATCGTAGCGGGCACATATTCAAGTGTGTTTAGCAACGTTGGTATGGTCACAATGCCAAATGTCACTGTAACTGGCAATACTAGTGTTACAGGTAATATCACTGCAGGCAATGTTATCGCAACTGGAACAAGTGGTACGCAAACACGTTTCTTGTGGGATACTTGGCAAGCAAATACTAACGCATCACTAACATCATTTACTCCAAGTGGTAGTATAAGTGGCAATGCATCTTGGGATGCGAACCAAGCATATGGATTAAAGTTAACAACAGCAACAAATACCCAAAATGGTAATATCTATTGGAATTCAAGTACAGTCAACTATAATTATGATATGGTTATTACCGCATCGGTTGGTGCTGGTGGTGGCAATGGCGCAGATGGTCAATATATTTTCTTAGGATGTAGTGCAGTTCCTACTTCACAATCAAACAATGTCGGCGGTATTCACGTTTATAACCATTATTATAGCAACCAATGGGAAATATATGTAGCGGGAACTCAATATATTATACCATTTATTGGCGAAGACGCAACTAACTATTTGCCAAGTGGAATTAGGGTTTGGAATGGCACTTACGTATGTTTCTACAATATTACTGCAAAAATACGTAGAATACAAAATGGTGCTCGTATGTTAGAAATATACTTGAATGAAGCATACCAAGGGTCTGTAAATATATCAAGTTGGAGTCCAGCAGGTAACTATTTCGGTGTAACTGGGATAACGGGTGGCTCTAACTCTCAACACTGGGTTCGTCAATTGAGAATAGATTGGTAATATGATTATATCTGGTGTGCAACTTACTAATGTTGGTTATATTGTTGATACACAACCTGGTTTGGCTGGCAGTTTGCAATTTGCTGGTGGCAGCACAAGTCACGGTGGTTCCTATTTAAGTTTAAGTCCGGGTATTACCATTGGTGGCGGTGCGTATTGTATAGAAGGTTGGTTTAGATTGCCTAATTTTACGCAAGCATATGGTATAATGGGTGCTAATGCTGATTATGGCTTAAGTTTATTCGTTACAAATTCAACAAATATTTCAACAGATAGCTATGGTGGACGAGGATCATTTGCTTATACTGTGCCTACAATGAGTATCAATACTTGGTATTATTTTGCTCTTACCAGAAATAGTAGTAACAAAGAAACACTATTTTTAGGAAGCACACCTGGCGGAACTGCTACAAGAAGCACCTCTGGTCTAAACACAAATAACTTAAATTATAATACTTCGGGTAATACTACTAACGATATCGCAACATATTATGGTCAAGAATGGCCAGGTTATCTTACCAACATTCGTGTGGTAAATGGTTCAACACCATATGATCCTAATTTAACAAGCATAACTGTTCCTAATGCAGCACTAACCGCTATTACAAATACACAATATTTGATGCTTGGTGATAGTGTGACAGGTGATGCTAGCGGTGTTCAAACTGTTACCCTACATGGCACTATAACACAAACTTCAGCAATAAAACCGTTTTAAGGACTAACAATGACATTTTTTGTAGATAGCGGTTGGAATATTGGAAGTCAATGGACAATGCAAAGTTATACTGTGCCTTATGTTACAACCCTCAATGCACTGCTATATCTCGATGCTGGTAATACAAGCAGTTATAGTGGTAGTGGGACTACATGGACAGATTTGAGTTCCAATATTAATAATGCTACATTAACTGGTACTCCAACATTTACAAATAGTGGGGCTGCAAGTTATTTTTCATTTGATGGAACTGGCAATCAATATGCATTAACTGTTTCATCAGAGTATAATACTACCTATACAGGTAAAAGTACATTTTTTGCTGCAAGAATGAATAATGCTTTTGGTACTTCTCGTTATAGAGCATTATTTGGTTCATTTTCTGGTACTAGAAATTTTAACACTTATATATACAGCCCTACATCTGGAGTTTATCAAATACATGGTAGTTTTGGTGGTGGTTCCTCACTTTCTAATAATTTATCTTTAACAACAAATAAATGGTTTACTTGTGGTATTACTCAAGACAATAGTGGAAATATGACGCATTATTTTAATGGGCAACAGACTGATGTTGATACTGGACAAGCACTTGCACAATGGGCTAGTAACGGTGGCGAAGCAGTTGCTGCTAGCGATAACTATTGGTATGGAGATATCAGTGTAATAGCGATCTATTCAAGAGCATTGAGTGCTGCAGAAATGTCGTTGAATCACTTAGCAGTAAGTACAAGATATGGAATATAATAATGGCATTTACTATACCAAGTGGATTTAATGTTGGCGGTAATTGGAATATCAATAGTTATGATGCTATTGTAAACGATAGTATCTTATACAATCTTGATATGCAGAACTATTCAGCATCAGCCAATACTTGGGTTGATAGTAAGAATAGTTATACATTTACTTTTTATAATGGAGTTGGCACTGCCAATGTTGCTATACCAAGCGTAACCAATGTAGGAACTAACCAAGCATATTTTACAACTGCTGGCAATGTTTGGGCAAAAGCACCAAGTGCTATAATGAATGGCAGTGTTAGTTATAGTAAAGGCGCAGTCATTCGTGGGCATAATACTGTTGCTGCTCCATTTGGTGCAGGATATCTGCAATGCAGCCAAGAAGCCAGAGATACAACTTGGTTTAACAATGGTACAAATCTTTTCTGTGCTGGTAACCATTTAACTTCTAACTATACTGATGTGGCGCAAAATGTTGGTGCAGAAGCACTCAATACTTGGTATTATGTAAGCACAACATTTGATACAGGACTTGGATGGAAAATATACGTAAATGGTGCGCTAGTTGGTGCAAGTGCTACACTGAATGTTGGGCAAAATCCTACTACTCCTGTAATTGCTGCTACACAAACATCGCCAGCATTTTATGGCGATATTGCAGCCGCACATTGTTATACAAGAGCACTTACACAGTTAGAACATTATCAAAATGCAAGTTATTGGCTAACCAGATATAATGGTGCCACTCCTTCATAACATAAATACCTTGTCGTTTAAGACTACGGAAAGCCAACCGTGACCTAGAACGTCATACAAGGAGAAGAAAATGGCAAAGTTTAAAATTGAGAAGTCAAATACAGTCAATGAATATTTTGACGCAACAAACGTAATCGGTGGAACAGGTGGTTTATTCAATACCCTAACACCAACAGTTGTTAGCCCTAACGTTTATATCGCAGGCGGCACAAAGGGTGCTGCTGGTTCAATCATTCGTAGCAAGGGTCGTGGCAAGTTTCAAGTTGCTGATAGCACAAGCCTATACCCAAATGCCATGACTGCTGGTAATGCATACGCAGTTATTACAGCAGGTAATACAAATTTCGCTAAGTTTACTAATCAATATACAAGTTATGGTGCAGGTGATATCTTTACTGTAATTGCTCCAAGCGCAACCGATGCTTCAAGTGGTACAGTTAATCTTATTGGTGTTAATACTCTTACAAACGTACCTGGTCAAAATCTTGTTGCAGGTCAAGCAAGTCTGCCAATCTATCTAAATGCATTCACTGCAAACGTAGGTAATCTTGGCGCAAGTGGCGCAACAACATTTATTAGTGTGATCTATGCAAATGCTAACGTTTCTGGTATTTCAAAACCAACTATTGGTAGTAATTTTGCTAACCTTGCTCTTGGCATTGTTGGTAATGCAACAGTAACAAGCATTGCTGCATATGGTTCAAATGGTTCAAACGTAAACGTAGCAATTAGTTCCCAAACTGTTGCCAACGTAACAAGTGCAACTATTAATACTGTTGTTTATGCTGCTCGTATAACTAACAAGTTTGCATCAGATTTTAACGGTAACAAGTATCAGTGGTCATTTAATACACCAACTGCTACTACAGTTCAGTTACAAGGCAACTAATATCTAATATAATAAATGATACAATAGCAGCCTACGGGCTGCTATTTTTTTATATAATCGCCTTCGCATAAATATTCTGGTAGGATTTATTAAATGACTAGTGTCAAAAGAGTTACAAACAGTAGTGGTGGCGTCGGTGGTTATACAATTATTGCTGACCCAGTGTATATCTATGGTAATTTGTATGTTACTGGTAATACAAACACAACTTCTACCAATGACCTTGCTATTACCAATAACTCTATCATTATGAATGCTGGATTAAGTGGCGCAAATGCTCCTAATCCACAAGGTGCAAACATTATTGTTGATCGTGGTACATCTCCAAATGTTTCTATTCAATGGAGTGAGTCACTTGGTTATTGGCAATTAACCAATGATGGCACGACATTTTCAAAGATTGCATCAGCGGCTGGCGGCGTAACTGCTGGTGGATATAATAATTCTGTGCAGTATAATAGTGCAAACGCACTTGCTGGCAGTAATAGTTTCACATTTAGCAGCGGTAACTTAAGTGTTTATGGAACCAATATTGGTAATGGCAATGTTACTGCAACTGGTGTTAACCAAGATTTAACACTTATATCTGCTAATGGCGTTGTTTATATTAACGATGTATTAAAATTAAGTTATCAATCAGCCGCACCAAGCAATGTTGCAAGTACTACGCAGATATTTGCAAATACTGTTGGTGGCGGTGGCACAGGATTGTATGTAGTAAACAGCGGAACTGGTGATGAATTGATAACTAAAACTAAAGCCACAGTGTTGGCATTGATATTTGGAGCATAAGGAAATAAAATGGCAATTTTAAATGCAAATTTAACCACAACGGCGCAAGCAATTTATACTAGCAGTGGTCAAACTGTTGTTACTTTGCTTTATTTTTGCAATATTACAAATTCAACAAAATTAGCAAATCTTTATATTGTTCCAAGTTCACAAAGTAGTGTGGGTGCGCAAACATATAATCAAATTTATGCAAACTATGCTATAACAACAAGTGATACGCTAGTTGTATCTTCAGAAAAAATAATTCTTAATAATGGTGATGCTCTTTATGCTAATAGTAATGCAAGTCCATCACTTACCGCAACTGTAGGATATATTTCACTTTAATGGCACGTTTACTTAAAAATGCAAGTTTGCAAACAGGAAGTACTGCAATTAGATTGCCGCTTGGTGCAACTAGTGATCGCCCATCCGTACCTGTAAATGGACAAATACGTTTTAACACAGATACCCAACGTTTTGAAATTTATTATAATGCATGGCAAAGTATTGCTATTCTTGGAAATGTTACTATTCAAAAAGATTTATTTACTGGCGATGGAGTTACAACCTCGTATACTTTGAGCTATATTCCTCCTGACCAAAATAGTATTCTTGTATTTGTCGGTAACGTTGCACAGAATCCAGGCGATGCTTTCACATTAAGTGGTGCAGTAATTACATTTGCAAACCCACCACCTGCAACTTATAGTGTTGTTGTTTTCCATAAATTTTCATCTACGGATGCAAATCTACCAGGTACTTGATAACCTACCCTTAACGCAATTTATTGGACAATCTTTTGTAAAATAAGATTTTTTTCCGTCATTCCACCAATGTTTACCTTTTTGTGCAATTGATCTTTTTAATTTGTGTTCATTGGATTGTTTAATTCCTCGTTTTGCTAATGCAGCATTTTTAATATGTTCGGATGTATGTTTTTTTCCTGTATGCGCCTTTGATCTTTTTTCAT
>Ga0214199_1000220_pt1 | contig 14134 bp, 12 predicted proteins | sample TroBogEpilimnion_24_FD_153037 | JGI IMG/M metagenome (GOLD analysis project Ga0214199, IMG submission 153037) | Freshwater microbial communities from Trout Bog Lake, WI - 04OCT2008 epilimnion | ecosystem: Environmental > Aquatic > Freshwater > Lake > Epilimnion/Euphotic zone | place: Trout Bog...
AAATAAAGGATTAGAGCTTTCTAACTGGAAAAAAATAGTCGAAGGAATAGTCAGATGATGGTCTTCTAAAGGTACCATTGTAATAGATGCATCAACACTGTTAGCAATGGCTATCGTGGTATTTGAAGTACCAAAATCAATGCCGCAGGTAATGTCGTATAAGTACTTTTTAATGTTTATGTTCATAGAGTTGGCAAACAAATACCACATTGCACAATTAATGGAGATTTGTTAAATAGTGATGTAGTGATCGCGTCAATCACTGTTGAGTATGTTATGGTGAGGGATAAAAACGCCATGAAAGATGATTATACTTTATCTTTTTAACTTTAGCTTACGTAAACGTCTTACTGATTAAAGTGATACGTTTAATATAGCATCGATGCAAGTCGTGCGACTTTCGTAATTAAGGCTTCATGTCTATACTATAAGTTCGTTAATCCCTAAATTATTAGATTATGGCCCCTATAAAAATATATTTGAACGTCCCTTTTTCTCAAAAAGATGAAGCTAAGGCACTCGGTGCAAGATGGGATGCAGCACAAAAGAGATGGTATGTTTTAGATGACAAGGACCTAAGCCTTTTTAGTAAATGGTCAACAACTTCAGTTGCCACAGAGAAAGTTAACGCAATAAGCGTGACTGCCAAAACAACTACTATCTCAAAGAACAGCAATGATGGAACCATTACTATCGCCCAACATAAAGATTTTGTAGCTTATAACGGTGAATTGCCACCTTGGAATTAGGTTAAATGTTTGGCTGGATTGATTTAATGCAGCCTTTAGAAAGTATCCAAAGAAAAGGCGGCTCGATTGTCGCTCAATCTGCGCTCCTCGGTTTTGCCTCTGCTCGTTAGATAGGGCTTCCTGCCCTCCTACCGACGCGCGGCATCCATGCCGCGCCCCTTCGGGCTAATCCAAACAAAACCTGCGCTCCTCGGCGCGGCAAACGAGAGTAAAGCCACGTTACTGCGTAACATCAGTAATTAAAAAAAACCGGTAATTTCATCCTTTTGGTAATAGTTATTCTAAGTCTATATTTCTTCAAAATTACGCTTGAACTAAGAATTTATTAATGAAATAACTTCTTCGTAACTAATAATTTTTTTATTACTATGAATGATATAGTCGGCTAGTTTTGTTATAGCCAGCCAATTTTTACTGTCACTAATAAAGTTTCCGGCCTCTACAAATAATTCATTTAATTTTTCATCTTGCTTGAGCTTATCCTTAGAATAGCTCTCTAAATAATCCCAAGCTAAAGCAAGATCTGAATCACCACCATAATTTTTTAATGCTTTTATATCAATTAACTGATAATTAAATTGTTCGTCATCATTCAAATAAGCCTGTTTGGCTTCGGCTAATGGACCAATGAGCAAATTGATAATGTCTGAATCAAAGGCAATTTGGTAATCTCTGACTAAAGGTTCTAATGACTCATCAATACTCATTAATTTATCCGTTAAATCATCAACGTTATATATAAGTGATTGTATTAAGCGCCCGCCTTCGATCCTTGCCACACTTTCATCTTCTAATGTGCTATTTAGCTCATCTTGTTGAAAGTTTGGGTCTTTAAAAACAATTTGAAAAAAAACAGGTTGTTGTTGCTTTGCTTGGTTATTTAAACAAATACCAATGGCATGCCCTGCCTCATGGAATGCAATACTGTGTTTGAAATTTTGTAACCTATTATGGAACGATCGATGACTTAATTTATTACGTTTCATTATGAATAGAATAGCTAATAAGGAGGGTATTTTATGTACGAATGATTATTTAATTAACACCTAACTAGCAGATGATGTATTAATTAAATGCAAGGGCATTCGACTAATTATCTTTAATACATGTCGCTGAAGTTAGTGTTATAAAGCAGAAAGTTTTTATCTAACATAAATAAAAAGTCGCTTAGTAACGATTTTTTTTAATATTTAAGATAACTAGGTTTCTGAATAAGCATTTTATATAAAAGCCCTTAAGGAGCACAATACGTAGAAATACTCAGTTACGGTAATGCTTATACTTTCAGAGCGAATGATGTCCTTTATAACCATAAAAGGCGATATAAGCGTAACAAAGTGCAGGGATGATAAAGGCGCTTTGTATACCGACGTTATCAGCAATGACACCTTGTATTAGAGGAAGAATAGCACCGCCAACAATGGCCATACATAAAATACCCGAACCTTGACGAGTATGTTGTCCTAAGCCTTTTATGGCTAATGAGAATATGGTTGGAAACATAATGGAGTTACACAACCCAACCGCAAGAATAGACCACATGACTAATTCCCCTGTACCCATGACTGCCGTTAACACCAAGATAACAGCGATCAAGGCATTAAAAGTCAGTAGTTTATTTGCGGCCATTTTTTGCATTATCACAGCACCCAAAAAGCGACCGACCATAGCACCACCCCAATAAAATGAGGCATATTTCCCTGCTTCTACAACAGATAAGCCAGCGATCTTGGGTTCAGTTAAAAAGTTAATTAAAAAACTACCGATGCAGACTTCAGCGCCTACATACATAAAAATGGCCAATGCACCCAAGACCAAATGTCGATAAGCCCAAGCACTGGCTTTTTCTTTAATAGGCCTAGTCGTTTGCTTATCAAGCTCAATACCTGTTAACTGAATATCGGGTAAGTTAATCAACGCAAATAAAACCGCCATTAGCAATAGCAGTGTTGCGAGACCTAAATAAGGAATTTGTACAGCAGCAGCCTGTAATGATTGATAAACACTTAATTCAAGGCTATTTAGTTTAGTAATATCTTCGGCACTTTTGACCGCTGCAGTTAAAACGATGAGTGCCCCAAAATAAGGCGCAATAGTGGTACCCAAAGAATTAAAAGCTTGAGTGATTGTTAATCGACTTGAGGCTGTTTCAGGCTTCCCTAATAAGCTTACATAAGGATTAGCAGCCACTTGTAATAAAGTAATACCAGAGGCTAACACAAATAAAGCAACCAAAAACAAAGAATAAGATTGCAGATTAGCTGCGGGATAAAATAGTAAACAACCGATACTGGCAATGGCTAAGCCCGTCACTATGCCTGCTTTGTAGCTTATTTTTTTAAGTAAATAACCACTAGGAACAGAAACGACAAAATAGGCGGCAAAAAAACAAAACTGCACCAGCATCGCTTGGGTATAACTAAGTGTAAATACAGCTTTTAAATGCGGAATTAAAATATCATTTAAACAAGTGATAAAACCCCAGATAAAAAACAAAGTCGTTAATAAGCTTAACGACCCTAAATAAGAGGTTTTTTTAACTTCGGTGACCTTAGTCATTAGAACATAGCCTTAAGGTTTATTAAGCATAAAAGTGGCTGTTTCATGACCCACCATAACCTTAAACTCACCAGGCTCAATGATTCTTTTAAGATCAACACCGATAAAAGATAAGTCCTCTGGTTTTAAAGTAAAGTGTAGCGTTTGCTTTTGTCCAGCAGCCAACTCTACTTTCTTAAAGGCTTTTAACTGTCGACTAGGTCTAGTTACGCTGGCCGCTACATCATTAAGATAAACTAAAACAGTTTCTTTACCGCTAATTAAGCCAGTATTTTTAACATCGACACTTAGCTCTATAGAGTCGCCCATATTAAATTTATCGCTAGCCAATTTAAGATCACTGGTTTTAAACGAGGTATAACTTAAGCCATGACCAAAAGCATACAAAGGATGATAGGTATTACTTTCATAAGTCTCTATCGGCTTATGATCATATAAAACAATGTCATTGGTGTCTCTGGGATAAGAAATAGGCAATTTACCATTAGGGTTATAGTCACCATAAAGAATATCAGCGATGGCCTCCCCTCCTTCCATACCCGGTAGAAAGCCAAGTATAACCGCAGAGGCTAAATCAGCTTGCTCAGTAATGATACGCGGTCTACCCCCTGTCATAATTAATATAACGGGCTTCCCCGTCGCTAACATAGCATTAGCTAATTTGATTTGCGTAGCCTCTAGATTTAAAGAGCCTATATTGCCAACCGTTTCTGTATAAGGTTTTTCGCCTAAACACAGCACAATAACATCGACATTTTTAGAGGCTTCTAAAGCGGCTTGCTTATCAAGAACACTATTTTCCAAGTATGTAACTTTGCCCAAAGATTTATTTTGTAGGGCTTTATAAATCGTTAACTTATCTTTTGGATATAAACTTTCATTATCACCTTGCCAAGTCAGCGTCCAGCCACCATTCATCACGCTTAATAAATTAGCATTAGGTCCTGCAATCAATATATTGGCGCTCTTTTTTAAAGGCAGAATGTGCTGATCATTTTTTGCCAAAATGATAGATTCTCTAGCAGCTTGGCGATTAGTATCGGTCGCCAATTCGGTAGCAAAATGCTCAGCCTCAGGTAATAAAGGTTTCGGGGGATTAAATAAGCCGGCTTGGTACTTTACGGTTAATATTCTAGCAACGGCTTGATCAATTCTAGCTAAAGGCACTTCACCGGTATTAACTAACTTCAGCAATAAATCATAGAAAGAATAATCAAATGGCACCATACTCATATCAACGCCAGCCATGACTGCAATTTTAACGGCTTCTTTTTCATTAGCCGCTAATTTATCACGGGTATATAGGCGTTTAATATCTTCCCAGTCAGAAACAGTAAAACCTTTAAAGCCCAGTTCATCGCGTAAGATAGTTGTTAAATATTGATAATTAGCATGGCCGGGGATGCCATCAACTTCCGCTGAATTAACCATAATAGTCGGCGATCCGGCTTTTATTGCCGCCTCAAAAGTCGGCAAAAAATATTCACGCAACATTCTTTCACCTATCCAAGCGGGCGTTCTATCTTTACCATTAATAGGAAAGCTATAGCCTACATAGTGCTTCAAACAAGTTAACGCTTTGTTGGGCGCAGAAAAATCATCGCCCTGATGACCTTCAATATAAGAAGTACCCATAGCGGTCGCTAAATGGACATCTTCACCATAAGTTTCCCATAAACGCGGCCATAAGGGTTGACGCCCTAAATCCATAACCGGCGAGAAATTCCACTGCAAACCAGCAACGCGTAATTCTCTAGCAGTAATTTCGCCTTCTTTAAAACTTAAATCAGTATTAAAGGTTGCCGCCATATTGATGGCTTGTGGAAATAACACCGAATTTTTAGTATATGTAGCCCCATGAATAGCATCTATACCATAAATAACAGGGATTTTTAAGCGCGATTGGCCTGTGACAGCTTGTATAGAACTTAGAACATTACGCCAAACGGCGACAGTTTGCGCTTGATTATTGGGTGTTTGCGGGGCATTAAGTATCGAGCCAACATGGTATTTTAAAATAGCATCTTCTAATTTTCTTTGATCAATAGGATTTTCACTATTGAGTTCTGCTGCAATCACTGAAAAATCAATTTGTGTCATCTGGCCTATTTTTTCTTCTAGGCTCATTTCGGACAATAATTGTTTAACCTTAAAATCGATTTCGTTGTTTGATTGCACGGTATTCAAAGCACACCCCAATAGTAAGAATAATGGCCCAAGAAATATTATAAATTTTCTATACAAGTTAAGAACTCTTGAGGGTTAATATTAATGATATAAGCTCTGTAGGGGGGATGCGCTGGCGCTTATCCACCCTACAATAGTTGGTTACGTAGGTCGGATTAGCGATAGCGTAATCCGACAAAATACCCTACACAATGTCGGGTTACGCTATCGCTAACCCGACCTACACAAGTATTGAGCTCTTTAATAAACTAAAAAGAGGCCAAATAAAGACTGCTGGTCGCAATCAACACCCACATTATTTATAGTTCCTATGCCGGAAACGCTTTACTCGCTTTCGCTCGAAAAGTCTTATTCCGGCCTACACAAGATCATAATGAGTGGATGCGTAGGTCGGATTAGCGATAGCGTAATCCGACAAAATACCCTAATCAATGTCGGGTTACGCTATCGCTAACCCAAGCCACATACATGTATTGAGTTCTTTAAAAGAATAAAAAAGAGGCCAAATAAAGACTGCTGGTCGCAATTAATACCCACTTTAGTTTTATAAGGAAAGGTAGTTTTTGCCAATAAAAAACTACATCCTGACGTAACAATATCCATTCAGTTTTATAACGGGCGTATTTAACAGGAATAGTCATTAAATATCGAAACAAAATTCTGAGTAGAACACGCGCTAAACGATACAGTGGATAAGCTACAATACTGACGATAGTATAATAAACAATAACTTGAGTTTCATGAAGTCCAGTATGAAACCAATGTTCAACCAGATGATCAAGCATGGTCTCAACTCCTTCAAAAGCTACATCAGCTACTTCAAAGATGAGTTCAAAAATCAAATGAAATAATTCAGTTACTAACTCTATAACCACATCAGGAATAGTGATCATAATGACTATTCCCACTAGCACTAAGCCATATATAATCTTTTGATATGTCGTTAAAATCATTGCCAGCCTGTCAGTTACTAACTACGAAACAAAATTTCTGTAAGAGTTTATCACTTTAAGCCCTGAGTCCAAACCTTAGCATTTCTAAATATACGCATCCAGGCGCCATATTCGTGCCAATCTTCTGGATACCAAGAGTTTTGGATCTTCCTAAAACAACGCTCAGGATGCGGCATCATAATCGTAAAACGCCCGTCCGTATTGGTTAAACCAGTAATACCTAGAGCAGATCCGTTGGGATTAGCAGGAAAGTCCGTCGTCTTTACACCGTAATTATCTATATAACTCAAAGCGACGGCATTTGCATCAATTGCGTCTTGAGGTGATGCAGCAAACTCAGCACGACCCTCACCATGAGCAATAGCTACCGGCATGCGTGACCCTTCCATGCCCGCAAATAAAATAGAAGGCGATTTTTGCACTTCAACCATGGCCACTCTGGCTTCGAATTGTTCTGAAGTATTACGCATAAATTTTGGCCAATGTTCAGCGCCTGGAATAATATCTTTTAAGCCTGCCATCATCTGACACCCATTACAAACACCTAAGCCAAAGGTATCAGACCGTTGAAAGAAAGCCGAAAATTCTTCCCTAGCACGCGGGTTAAATAAAATAGATTTAGCCCACCCGCCACCCGCACCTAAGACATCACCATACGAAAAGCCACCGCAAGCCACTAAGCCTGTAAAATCACTTAGGCTTACTCGGCCATTGATAATATCACTCATGTGTACATCGATACTGGCAAAACCGACTCGATCAAAAGCAGCAGCCATTTCCACATGGCCGTTAACACCCTGCTCTCGCAAAATGGCTACTTTAGGTCTCTCAGATGCTGGATAAGCTGCGCAAACATCGTCATTAATATCAAATGTTAAATGGGCATGTAAGCCAGGATCATTGTCATCGGCGATACGTTCGAACTGTTGACGAGCGCAATCAGGGTTATCACGCAAAGCCTGCATTCGATAACTGACTTCAGACCAATAACTTTGCAACTTAGCACGACTAGCCGTATAGATAACTTCGTTTTTAAAATTAAGCGTTAATTGTGGCTGTTGAGTCACTTCACCAACAATAGAAATACAGTCTTTTAAGCCGTACTCCGTTAATAGCGCGATAATAGATTCACGATCAGAGCTACGAATTTGTAATAACGCACCTAGCTCTTCATTGAATAATGCTGTCAAAACATCAGCGCCTAATGAATCTAGGGTTAATGACACACCTAAACGACTAGCGAACATCATTTCTGCGACAGTCGCTAAAACACCGCCATCAGAACGATCATGATAAGCCAGTACTTTACCTAAACCATTCAAAGTTTGCAGTGCAGAGAATAACGCTTTTAAAAGAGCAGGATTGTCCAAATCAGGACATTCATTGCCCAGTTGATTATAAGCTTGAGCCAAGACCGAGCCACCTAAACGACCCGAACCCAAATCAATCATCAATAATAAGGTACTTTCGTCAGCTAGCCACTTTAGTTGAGGCGTGAGTGTTTTACTGACATCAAGCACTGGTGCAAACGCAGTAACAACCAATGATAAAGGCGCAGTCATAGTTTTTTCAACAGCGCCCTCTGACCAAACAGTTTTCATCGACAATGAATCTTTACCGACAGGTATCGCGATACCTAACTCAGGACAAAGCTCCATACCTACCGCTTTTACGGTATCAAATAGAACGGCATCCTCACCCTGAAAGCCCGCAGCAGCCATCCAATTAGCTGATATTTTAATTTTGGATAAGGATTCTATCTGAGCGGCGGCAAGATTTGTTAAGGCCTCAGCTATGGCCATACGACCCGAGGCTGGACCATCGATTACAGCAAGTGGTGAACGCTCACCCATTGCCATGGCTTCACCTGTTAGAGCATAAAAACCAGATGCGGTTACAGCAACATCGGCCACAGGCACTTGCCAAGGACCGACCATTTGATCTCTAGCAACTAAACCCGTTACAGATCGATCACCGATATGAATTAAAAAACTTTTGTCTGCAACAGCAGGAAATGATAAGACTCGCTCTACCGCATCATTAATATCAATGCCCGCTAAATCTAAGGCACAAGTATTAGGTTTTACATGCTTAACCTGTCTATGCATTTTTGGTGGTTTACCAAATAATAATGACATAGGAATATCAACAGGCTTGTCTCCTAATAAACTATCATTAAGCGTTAAGTGTTCCTCTTGAGTCGCCTCACCTATCACCGCAAATAAACAATGTTCACGTTCACAAAACGAACTAAATAACGGCAATGATTCTGGCTTAATAGCTACCACATAACGTTCTTGTGCTTCATTACACCAGATCTGCATAGGTGACATGCCAATATCGGCATTATGCACTTTACGTAATTCAAAACGCCCTCCCCGCTCACAATCATGAATGATTTCTGGCACAGCGTTAGAAAGACCACCGGCACCGATATCATGTATGGAAATAATGGGGGTATCAGTCCCTAAAGAATTACAGTGATTAATCACTTCCTGACAACGACGCTCCATTTCTGGATTTTCTCGTTGTACCGAAGCGAAATCTAAGTCTTCCGAACTAGTGCCTGATGCTTGAGAAGAAGCAGCGCCTCCACCCAAGCCAATAAGCATTGCAGGGCCGCCCAAAATAATAATCAAAGAGCCTGCGGGTATAGGCTGCTTATCAATCAACATGGGGCGAATATTACCCATGCCACCTGCAATCATAATAGGCTTATGATAGCCCTTGTATTCTCGACCTTCAGCACCCAAGACAACTTGCTCAAAATTACGAAAATAACCTGCTAAATTAGGCCGACCAAATTCATTATTAAAGGCTGCGCCACCCAAAGGGCCTTCCAACATAATATCTAAAGCTGAGGCAATACGCTCTGGTTTACCAATGTCAGCTTCCCAGGGCTGAGCGTAACCAGGGATTTTTAAATGCGATACCGAAAAACCGGTTAAACCTGCTTTAGTCGCTGAACCTCTACCGGTAGCGCCTTCATCACGAATTTCTCCGCCCGAACCGGTCGCCGCTCCAGGAAAAGGAGAAATAGCGGTGGGATGGTTGTGAGTTTCAACTTTCATCAATAAATGCGCGTCTTCTTCAACATAAGCATACTCACCCGTGGTCGCATTTCTGATAAAAACCTGAGCTTTAGAACCCACTGCAACAGAAGCATTATCATGATAAGCAGACAAAATCCCCTCAGGACTTTTGGTTGCCGTGTTGCGTATCATGGCAAATAATGATTGAGCTTGTTCAACGCCATCAATCGTCCAATTGGCATTAAAAATCTTATGTCGGCAATGTTCAGAATTGGCTTGAGCAAACATCATTAACTCAACATCGGTTGGATTTCTGCCTAATTTTTGAAAGCCATCAGTTAAGTAGTCTATTTCATCATCTGATAAGGCCATACCCAATTCTTGGTTGGCAGTCACTAAGGCTTCACGACCTTGTTCAAGAAGCTTAATAGCAACTAGGGGTTTAGGGCTATGTTGACTAAATAAATCTGGCTCAGCATGACCTAATAAAACCGACTGAGTCATACGATCATGCAATAAAGTAACTAGCTTAGATTTAATATCATCAGTTAAAGGCGCAGCGCTGACTAAACTATATTGAATGCCACGCTCTATACGTTTAATAGTTGTTAAACCACAGCGTTGCGCAATTTCAGTAGCCTTACTAGACCAAGGTGAAATAGTGCCTGAGCGTGGTACTACCAATATAGATTCTATTGTCTGAGGTTTTTTAGCATGGTCTTCGCCATAAGCAAGTAACTGCTCTAAGAGAGTCATTTGATCATCATCTAACTCACCATTAATATCAACAAAATGTATATATTGAGCCGATACCTCAGTAATAACAGCGCTTAACTCTTGCACTTGTGCTAATAGTTTTTTTAAACGAAAGTCAGATAAAGCGTAGGTTCCAGAAATTTTTAACATGTGGGAGAGCAGTCAATGTGATTAGTTTAATTAATAGCGAAAAAGCATAGTGCCTGAGCAGGCACTATTCAATAAAAGGTCTGTTACTTGTGTGTAGCCAAATCTGCTTTAATAGATTCTTGTAACAAGCTTAATAACTTAACACTTGAATCATCAGCTATCGGTTTTAGGTCTTTATCAAGCACGGTAACATCGGTATGTGGCTGGTCTTTTTCTAGCTTAATAAGGTAAGTTTTTTCATTGCTACGCAGATTACCCAGTAAGGCTTTAATATTATCTAAATAAGAGAGTTCTTTTTCTGACTCTTCATCAGGATCATATTTTAAAGTGAATAATCCAGCCTCTTGATCACGAACAGTAACTTCTAGGGCTTTTCTGCTTAGTGATTTGCCTAAAATTCGCCACGCTCTTGTAAAGGGTACATTGAGTCGTAGGCGATTTTCACCTTTATCAGCATTAATACGCTCAACGGTTATCAATTGAGCGGACAACTCTTCTTCCTCGCTATAAACTTTATCTACAGTGGGTGTGGATTTTTCGGGAGATTGATTAACAGTAGCAGGCGCTGCTTTTATGTCATTAGTCGCAATAGCGGGTGCCGTATCGACAGCTTTATCATGAGTCATCGCAGCAGGCAATACTGGCACTACATTGACTTTTAAGTCTGCAGGATAAATGAGCGGTGGGATTTCAGCTGAGTATTGATATTCTTTCTCTTTATCAGGAAAGTAACTTTTTATTTGTGTGCAAGCTGATAAAGAACTCAATGCAGCTATGGTGATAATAGATATTAAAGTTTTCATTAAATGACTTCTGCTTGATGCATTGCATCACGAACTAAATCAAAACAATCGGCACTTAGCCACGTTAACGGTAAGCGTATACCTTTACTCATCAAGCCCATTTCAGCAACAGCCCATTTAACAGGAATGGGGTTGGACTGAATAAATAAATGATTGTGCAAAGCGGCTAATTTACTATCCAGAGCTAAAGCAGTGTCTTTATCTCCAGCCATGGCAGCCCAGATCATGTCGTGAACTAAATGCGGCGCCACATTACCGGTTACGGTAATCGAGCCATTACCTCCTAACAAACAAAACTCACGACTAGTTGCATCATCGCCGGTATAAATAGCAAAATCAGCTCCGACTAGATCGCGTATTTCTTGATAGCGAGATAATTGTCCTGTCGCTTCTTTAACACCGACAATATTTTTAATATGAGATAAGCGCCCTATGGTTTCTGGCAACATATCGCAGGCAGTACGCCCAGGCACATTATATAGAATCTGAGGAATATCAACCGAATCAGCAATAGCTTTATGATGCAAATATAAGCCTTCCTGAGTAGGCTTATTATAATAAGGTGTAACGATTAAACAGGCATCAACCCCGATTTCTTTAGCTTTCTCGGTGAGAGTAATCGCTTCTTTAGTTGAATTTGCACCGGTTCCGGCGATAACAGGAATACGACCATCCGTTGCTTCAACGATAAATTTGATAACATCTAAATGCTCATCTTCATCTAAGGTAGCAGATTCACCAGTCGTCCCTACCGCTACCAAGGCATCAGTGCCTTGTTCAATATGGTAATCGACTAATTTCCTTAGGCTGTCATTATCCACATCACCATTTTCAAACATCGGCGTAACTAACGCTACGATACTACCTTGAATCATGAAATCACTAGCTCAAAATGTTACGGTTACAAAAAAACGGGCATTATAACAAGCAAATCCATAAAAATGTATTTAGGACTTGAGGTATAGGGCAAAAAGCGGTTTAAATTACCAACTAAACCCTGATAGTTTACACCTAAGCCGGTCGGGGTTTGCAACCCATCCATAGATGCCAACTCAAGGATTACAGCTTAACAAGGGGACAAAAGCTTGCGTAGGTCGGGTTAGCGATAGCGTAACCCGACCTACATTTACAAGAGAACTCTCTAAATTTGTTATAGTACTCTACAGACTGTTCGATAGCGATACTAAATAACTTAGAGAACTCCACTAAGCCGGTTGGGGTTTATAACCCCGACCGAATCATCTGAATGCTTCAATCATTATTATAATCGTTAAGAACAGGGTTATAAACCCAGTCCCGCGTGAGTTGGTTAACCCCATCAAACCTGCGGTGCTAATCGCGGCAAACGAGAGCAAAACGACTTTACTAAGTAACATCAGATATTAATTTATAAAAAAGCTTAGTTTTTTTGTTAGTTAAGCATTATAGTTAACACCAAAATAGAGCTGATAAAGGTTTTATGCCAGCTAAGCCAGGTTTTATGCTTAGTCATAAAGGTATTAAATTCATCAATCAAGGTACTGACTATACTAATCTAGGTATTTGTTTGACCCATAGACCATTGGTTATTCAAGTACAGGTATTACTCCTTACAGTAGAGGTATAATACTGAGCCATACAGGTGCTACATCTACTTACCTAGGTGTTGTGTTTGGTAATACCCGCCAAGGCAGTTCTCAAACCTATAGAGAATGTCGCTATAAAATCCCCGGATAATAAAATCTTTCAACATAACTTATCCGGTAATCTACACTGTAATTTAAGGGGAGCACTATAATGTCCAATCAAGCATATTTTCCAAGCAATGAAGCCGAACGCGTTATTTGGCTGACACATTTTTGTAATAAGTTACCGTTACACGGTTCAGATTTAGGCATTAGTGCTACTGAAATAGCCAGTACCGTAGCAGAGGTGGGGTTTTATGTATGGCTCATCGGCACTTGGTATCCGAGCGTCCAAAAAAATGCTTTAGAAGCTACAGCCTATAAAGCTAATATTGCTAACGGTACAGGGAATGCCGTAATGCCTTTACCTACAGCTGTTGCTTTCACAGACGCACCCACTGTTAGCGTACCCGGTGTATTAGCAAGGATAAGCACGTTAGTGCAGCGCATCAAGATTAGCAGTGCTTATAATGACTCGGTAGGCCAAGATATGGGCATTATCGGTAGTCAGGACAGTAGCGTTCATCTTTTTCCTGACTTTACAGCCAATACCGAGCGTGGTACAGACTTCGAACGCGTTAAGTTTACCTTTACTAAATATCAGCATGACGGTGTATCAATCGAAAGTCGCCGTAACAATGCCCCTTGGGAGTTTTTGGGTATCGCTATGATCAAACCATGGTATGACGAACGCCCATTGTTAGATAATGCTACCCCAGAAACACGTGAATATCGCTTGCGCTGGTGGGATAAAGGTGTTGCTAATGGTGAATTATCACCAGTTCAACGCGTTACCGTGGCTTTGTAAGCATTAATGGTTGCAAAAGTTTTTGCACTTTTCTCGTACTGGGTTACTACCCGCTATTAGTGGGGTTGAGTCTGCTGTGGGCGTGGCTAAAGAGACTGTGAAAGTATTTTCATTTTTGGCTTCCCCCTTTGTAAAAGGGGGATCGAGGGGGATTTTTATAAATCATAAATGTCTGTTATTTAATGATTATTTTTTTAATAGACCCAATCTCCCCCAATCCCTCTTTGCTAACATAGGTATCTACACAAGTTTCTTATCGGCGTGGAAACGATAAAAAAACACTGTAGGGGTGTATTGCATACGCCCAACATTAAAAGTCTATATGTTATAGAGCTTATTTTATAAGGGCGTATGCAATACGCCCCTACGATCTCCACCACAATGTTATCGTTCTTGCGTGGGAATGTTGTGTAGATACCTATGCTTTGCTAAAGAGGGAAAATAATAAGAATACTTTCACAGTCTCTAAAGCC